>ERZ838577.1326-NODE-1326-length-33917-cov-20.142756_pt1 | contig 33917 bp, 29 predicted proteins | sample MGYA00519682_ERZ838577 | MGnify/ENA primary metagenome ERZ838577 (study PRJEB31850, sample SAMEA3708838) | human gut metagenome | biome: human gut; feature: human-associated habitat; material: faeces | place: China | collected 2014 ...
CGGCGCCGAGTACGTCATCGAGTCCACGGGCCTGTTCCTGACCAAGGAGAAGGCCGCCGGCCACATCGCCGCCGGTGCCAAGCACGTGGTGATGTCCGCCCCCTCCAAGGATGATACCCCCATGTTCGTCATGGGCGTCAATCAGGACACCTACACCTCCGACATGACCTTCGTCTCCAACGCCAGCTGCACCACCAACTGTCTGGCTCCCGTGGCCAAGGTCCTGCACGATAACTTCGGCATTGCCGACGGCCTGATGACCACCGTTCACTCCACCACCGCCACCCAGAAAACGGTGGACGGCGTGTCCGTGAAGGACTGGCGTGGCGGCCGTGCCGCCTCCGGCAATATCATTCCCAGCTCCACCGGCGCTGCCAAGGCCGTGGGCAAGGTCATTCCCAGCCTGAACGGCAAGCTCACCGGTATGTCCATGCGTGTCCCCACGCTGGATGTCTCCGTGGTGGATCTGACCGTGAATCTGGAGAAGCCTGCCACCTACGACGAGATCTGCGCCGCCATGAAGAAGGCCTCCGAGGGTGAGCTGAAGGGTATTCTGGATTATACCGACGAGGCTGTGGTTTCCTCCGACTTTCTGGGCGACACCCACACCTCTATCTTCGACGCCAAGGCCGGTATCGCCCTGACCGACACCTTTGTGAAGGTGGTCTCCTGGTATGATAACGAGATCGGCTATTCCGATAAGATCCTGTGCCTCATTGAGCATATGTACTCCGTGGATCACAAGTAATCGCATTTCCCCCTTTTCATTTGCTTTCTACCTTTACGTTTTCCTTCTTTTTGTTCCGCCAAAGAAGCCGCCGTCAGGGCGGCTTTTTTGGTGCTCATTTTTTGGAAGCTTTTTGAAGTTCTGAGAAATGCCCCGGCGTGCAGGAAAGACTTTTTTGGACACACAGAGAGCCTGCGGCAAAGCCGCAGGCTCCATCTTCTATGCTTCCTCAATCAAATGCCGGAGCCAACGCCCAGTATTTCCCCAGCGGAGAGGCTCCGTTCCATGTGAGATACCCACCGGTGTTGCCGGTGTCCCGCAGAGCCTTGATCTGGGCCCCTACCTCCTCCGGGCCGTAGGTGTTGTAGGGCTCCCGGATGGCGTTGTAGGCCTGCACCCACGTGCGTACCGCAGCCGGAGATGCCGTCTCCAGCTGTCGCTGGGCCGCCTTCTGGCCGAAGGCATACATGGTCTCGTAGGGGTGCTCCCACGGCAACCAGTCCCCGGAGGCCCCGTAGTGATCCGGATAGGGCATGGCGCTGATGGCGTCCACCACATTGCTGATGGCAGGCCAGTACTGGCCGTAGGCGGTGACGTAGGCCTCGGCGCACTCCCCGAACACATCGGCGGAGACATACACCCCGGCGTCGTGGAGTCGGTCGCAGGCGTACATCAGGAATCGCTGCACCGCCTGGGCTTTGCTCTCGCCGTTTTCGTTGCGGTAGTCAATGGCCCCCTCCTCGAAGGCCCATGTGCCGTCGGGGAAGCGCATATAGTCGAACTGGATCTCGTCAAAGCCCATGAGTCGGGCCGCCTCCAGCCCCAGCTCCACCTTGTACTGCCACACGAACCGGCTGTACACACTGGGCCAGTACATCCCGCCGATCTGCAAAGGCTCGCCGGCCTGATCGGCGATGACGCACTCCGGGTGATCCTCCGCCAGATGGGGGTCATTGAAGGCCGTGATGCGCCCGATGACATAATATCCGGCATCCTTCAGGGTCTTGATGCCCGTCTGATATACCTCCAGCGTGTTATAGGCACTCTCGTAGGCGGAGGGGAAGTACTGCTTCATCACCTCCGAGGGATAGGCGATGGCTCCGCCGTCCATGATGTCCACCACAAAGGCGTTGATACCGCAGGAGTCCGCCACCTCCACATATTCCGCCGCTTGGGCGATGGATTCGTTGTTGAGATACAGGGCCTTCACCTCGCCGGGCATGGGATGGCCCTGAAAGACGGCCTTTTCACGGGGGAAGTAGTCCAGCCCCGCGGCGTCGCCGCCGCCCCAACTGTCCCCTCGTTCGGCGTGGAGCTGATAGACCTCCTGATCGTACTGCGCCTTGGCGCTGGGCTCGTCCATGGTGACGTACTCCGCCCGAATGTAGCCGCCCTCCACCTGCCAGCGCCCCACGGCGCCGCTGGCGTCCATATCCTGCCAGCCGGTGACGGTCAGGGCCTCTCCCTTCTGCACCAGCCGCCCCGGCACGGCCCCCGCTTCATCCAGCAGGTTCACCGCCGTGCGGACATAGATGATTTTCGTGGCCACCACGTCCTTGGGATCCGTTACCAGCTGCTCACGGGCCAGATAGCCGAAGCTGTCCTCCCCCAGCACCAGCCGCACCAGACCGGGATGATCCTTGTCCTCGTCCTCCACCACATAGGTGACCTTCGTCCCCCGTACCGGCTGGGACAGGACGGCCCCCTCGCCGTCGGTGATGTCCGCCGTCAGCCCCTCGGCGGCCACATAGCCCTCCGCCAGCGTCAGGGGCTTTTCCGCCCACCGGCAGAAATACAGCGCCGCCCCGACCGCACACAGCAGCACGACGCACAGGATGATCCACAGGGCGGTGTGGGGACGCTTCTGAACAGTTTCCTTGGTAGCTTGCATGGACGTACCTCCCGGATTCATTGTCTCCATTATACGGGAAGCGGCGGCGGAAAGCTACCGGAAAATACTCACTTTCGACAAATTTCATATTTCCTTAAAAAATCGCCGCCGGAGCGTGGACAGCCGGGCGGCGTGCGTGGTATACTGTACGGAGAATTTGTATGGAAAGGGAGTGGCACGGATGAAAAAAGTATGCCTTGGTCTGGCGGGACTGTTCCTGCTGCCGCAGACGGCACTGGCCGTCGATGCCGCCGCCCCGGCAAGCACCAGTGTAAGCTCGCCGCTTGCCGCCCTGTGGCGGGTGCTGCTGACCCCCATCACCGTGCCCCATCTGCCGTGGCAGCTGCCGCTGCTGGCCCCCGTTGCGCTGGTGCTGGTACTGGTGGTGCTGATCTTCTGCCTGTTGGCTCGCCGTGGCGGCTATCGCCGTGGCTTCCGGGAGGGGGAGCGTGTGGTGATGCGCCAGATGGCCCGTGAGGAGCAGGAGGCCGCCGTGCCGCCCATGCCCCACCGTCCGGCCCCGCAGCAGCCCGCCGCCCCGAAGTCTGCTCCGCAGCCGGAGAAGGCTCCCACGCCCCCGCCTGCGGAGGAGAAAAAGCCCGCCCCTCCGGCAGCAGAAAAGCCGGCATCGCCCGTCCGGGAAACACCGGCCCCCGCCGCCCCGGTCTCTCAGGAGGAGAAGCCGGACGAGCTGGACATCGATCTGCTGTTGGAGGAGATCAAGCGGATGTAGCTCACTTCTTCAGGAAGCCGAACAATCCCTTTTTCTCATAGGGCCGGGCGCTGACACCCTGCACCTCATAGCCGGTCTTGCCGATGGCGGCCCGCAGGGCCTCCTCGTCCAGCGGCGCCTCGCTGAGGATCACCGCCTGCCCCTTGGTGTGGGAGGCGGTGACTTTTTTCACCGGCAGAGCGCCCCGGATGGCATCGCTGACATGGGCCTCGCACATCCCACACATCATGCCGTCTACCTTCACCGTTGTCTCGATCATATGGATTCCACTCCTTTTGGTTAATGTTATCTAACTGTATCTCAGAAACCAAGCCGCCCGCAGGCGACCTCTGGAACGACTGCATTGTAATCCCCACCGCCGGTTTTGTCAAGAGACGCTCTTGCAAATCCGGCAAAACCCACTTATAATATATTATAAATCATACCGAGCCCCAAGGAGGAAGCTTCCCATGCAGCTCTCTGCAACGAAAAAACTGGTATTCTGCGCCATCTGTGTGGCACTGTGCGTGGTGCTGCCCATGGCCTTTCATGCGCTGGGCTCCGGCACCGTGTTCCTGCCCATGCACGTCCCCGTGCTGCTGTGTGGTCTGGTCTGTACATGGCCCTACGGCGTGGTCTGCGGCCTGCTGGGCCCGATGCTGTCGTCGGTACTGACCAGTATGCCTCCGACGGCGATACTGCCCTCCATGATGGCGGAGCTGGCGGTCTACGGTCTGGTAACGGCGCTGGTGATGCGTCTGGTGCATACGGGGCGGCTCTACGGCGACCTCTATATCGCCCTGTGCTGCGCCATCCCCTGCGGCCGCATCGTGGCGGGCGTGGTGAAGGCATTGACCTTCCCCGCCGGCAGCTGGTCCATGGCGGCGTGGGTTTCCGCCCACATTCTGATCTCGTGGCCCGGCACCCTCATCCAGCTGGCCCTGCTGCCCACACTGGTGGTGGCCCTGACCAAGGCCCGGCTGGTGCCGCCCCACTATTAAAATTTTTATAGCTTGCACAAAATGAGGGTGGCATTTTGCCGCCGGATATGGTAAACTATTCCTGTCAACCTGACGGCTTTGGGCCGCAGGTGTGAGGAGGAATGGAAATGAACCGTCAATACCCCAGACTGGTATTGCGTGACTCGTCCTTCCGCAGCAACGCCCGGGAGACTATCTCCCGCTGCGCCGCCTGCGGAATCCAGGTCTGCGGCGTCATCAAGGGCGTCAACGGCCTGCCGGAGGTGGCCCGCCGCTTCCGGGAATGCGGCGTCACGCAGTTGGGAACCAGTCGTCTGGAGCAGGTGGAGCGCTGCCGCCAGGCGGGCATCCCCGGCCCCTATCTGCTGATCCGTATCCCCGGCCCCACGGAGCTGCCGGAGCTGGTACGGCTGTGTGAAATGTCGCTGCAAAGCGAGCGCACGACTCTGGACCTGCTGGAGCAGGAGTGTACCCGGCAGGAGAAGTCCCACGCCGTCATCATCATGGCGGATCTGGGCGACCTGCGGGAGGGCTACTGGGACCACGAGGAAATGGTGCAGACCTGCCTGTATGTGGAGCGCCGACTGCCCCATGTCCACCTGTCCGGCGTAGGCGTGAACCTCAGCTGCTACGGCTCTGTGCGGGCCACGCCGGAGAAGATGCAGATGCTGCTGGCCATCGCCCGCCGGGTGGAGGACGCCATCGGCCACCCGCTGGAGATAGTCTCCGGCGGCGCCACCAGCTCCTATCCCATGATCCATACCGGCACCATGCCCGCCGGCATCAACCACCTACGGATCGGAGAAAATATTCTGACGGCGCAGGATATTGCCGATTCCTGGGGCATCTACGATGCAGACTACCTCCGGGACGACGTGTTCCGTCTGGAGGCAGAGGTGGTGGAGGTGAAGGAGAAGCCCACCTATCCCCAAGGGGAGCTGGGGGCCGACGCCTTCGGCCGAAAGCCTGTCTATGAGGATCGTGGCCTCCGACTCCGTGCCATTCTGGCGTTGGGCCGGGCCGACGTAGGCGACATGGAGACGCTCCGGCCCACCATGCCCGGCGTCACCGTCATCGGCGGCTCCTCGGATCACTGTATTCTGGACGTGACCGACGCCCCCCAGCCGGTGCAGGTGGGGGATGTCCTGTCCTTCCGGCTGTGTTACAGCCACGTACTCTATGCCACCCAGCGGGACGATGTTCCCGTGGTGATCTGTCCGTGACCTCCGGGCCAAGCCCGCTGGCGATAAAATTCATCTAAGGAGGAACTCCCCTTTGAACAATGATAACTTTATGGTATTCGTCTATAATGCCATCATCGCTCTGTTCGCCTTCTTCGTGGCGGCCCCCATGCTGCTCAACGCCATCAGCCTTTTCACCGTGCAGAAGCGCTTCGCCAAGGTCATGGTGGACGAGGGCGTGGTGAAGGAGGAGACGGTGCGCCGCCTGCATCCGAAGAAACAGGTGGCCGGCGTCCTGATCTCCCTGCTGGTGCTGGCTGGTCTGGGCTGGACCTGCACACGGGTGGATATGGGCTATATCTGCGGCTGCATCGCTCTGGTGGCGGGCGTGCTGAAGTACCGGAATATCATCCAGTTCAACAGCCTTACCGTCCAGCGCTTCCGCAATACCTACAAGGATGAAATGGATCTCAATAAGTACAATAAGTACGTGGATTCCCATTTCTAAGAGCGAGCGTATCACCTGTAAGCAGGGTGTATTTTTACAAACGAGCCTTAACGGCGCAAGCTGTGCGACGGATTTTAACCGCAAACAGATACTGTGAAGAAGAAGGCCCCCGGCATTGCCGAGGGCCTTCTTCTTGTATTGGCAACCAAAGACAACCCCCGGCTCTGCCGGGGGGAAAAATAGCCTATGGCGAGGGGCAAAGAAGACAAGCAAAAAGTCTCCGAGTTAGAGTAAAGAAAGACCACATCCACATGCTGATAAGCATCCTGCAGAAGTACAGCGTATCCCAGACTATGGGATACCTGAAAGGAAAGAGCAGCATGATGATATTTGATTGGTATGCGAACCTGAAGTATAAGTACGGGAATAGACACTTTTGGGCAAGAGGGCATTTTGTGGATACGGCAGGACGCAACAAGAAAGCGATCAAGGCGTACATAGAACCAGTTGGAGGACAAAATGTCTGACCAGATTAGCATAAAGGAATTTATAGACTCGTTTACGGGTAGTAAGAATCCCAAGGCATAAATAAAACCCCTTAAGGGCTTCGTCCGCAATAGGCCCTTATAGGGCCGCGTCAAACCTCCGGCTTATCCGGAGATTTTGATTTGAGCCCAAACGCCCCATGCTTTTGCATTGTCTTAGATTCTATCCACCGCAGCGCTCGACCCGCTTGTGTCGCCTTGGCATAACAGGAATGCCCTCTGCGTCTATCGTGCGGCGCGATGCTCACATCGCACCCTACAACGCATAACAAGATATGCAGCGAAGCGGGGTAATTTCGAGAAAGTGTCCCCAATTAACGGGCACGACAGTGGCCGGGAATCGGTTGGCACGACGGTGGGCGGCCGCCGCCCCTTGTGAAATTCTATCGGTAAATGGTGTGTAGGGCGGGGTACCCTCACCCCGCTGCCCGGCCCCCCCACTCCCGGCAGGGCACACGGGTCCTGCCCTACAAAATGTTGCGTTATCGCACTGGACGGACAGAGCCGTCCGCTCCTACAATATCCATCTCCCCATTCCGTCTTGCGATCCCGCCTAAAATGCGGCGTAATAGTCCATGGAAAGGATGTACGCATTATGCTGCTTAAAAAATATACTGTCGGGCGTTTCAGGCCTGCTTCGGCCTGGAGGCCCGGGTACTTCCCTGACGCAGGCCGGAATGCATCACCGCAGCCGGGAGCCTGCAAAGGCTGCCGGAGCTGCTGGCGGACGCCAGGTGCAAAGAGCCCATGATCGTGGCAAGCCGCCGCCAATGCGCCGCACCGGAATTTATTACCATGGCGGAGAGGCTCCCGGCCCGGAGCAGCTTCCACGGCGTTACGGCGGAGACCGGCCTAGACGCCCTGACCCATGCGGTGGAGGCCTACATCGGCCACTTTTATAACACCCGGGAGACCCGAAGCCTTGCCCGGCAGGCGGTAGAGGCCATTTACCGCATGAACCGGGCGCTGGGCATTCCGGAGTGCTTTCCCTGTATTCGGTCGGAGGACCTGCCTCAAATGGCCGCCTGGGCGGAGGCTGACCCCGTATACCCGGTGCCGGTGACTTTCGGCAAGGAGGACTTTATCCGCATGGCCCGTCGGGTGATGCCGTGAACCTTGGCAATTAAAAACGAAAAAAGGGAGGCGGCTTACGAGACGGTCCTGTTTCATAAGCTGCCTCCCTTTTTAATTCCGGGCGTGAAGAGCATCCTTTAATTTTTACGGTTTCGGTGCGCTTTATTCGGTGGTGGTTGGCACCGTATAAATATTGATGTGATTTCCCGCCGGATCCGCCATGCGGAACATATGCCAGCCGTAGGGGCGGAAGAAAGGCTCCTGGGTGACGGCACCGGCTGCCTGCGCCCGGGGATAGATATCCTCCAGAGTCGGCACCTGCAGCTGGAAATGTACGGCGCCGTAGGTTGGGAACGGATTTTCCTGGGTCAGCAGCACCAGCTTTGTGCCGGCGAGATCGTACTTAACGCCCCGGTCCTCCGGCCCCTCGTCCCAGCCATAGAACGGTTGTGTCGCAAATACCTGCTCGTAAAAGGTACGGCAAGGCTCATACTGCTCCGACGGCACATAGAGAAGCAGCTGAAAGTCCAGATATGACATGTTCCTTTCCTCCTATTGTGGATTACGGCGATAGGGTGCAAAGGCCTCGCAGGTATCCCGCAGCACACGGGTGCAGACCTGCTCGCCCTCTTGCAGCAGCTTCGCCTCGTCGACGCCGGTCAAATGATCGTCCCGATAAACAACACGGCCATTGATCATGGTCAGCCAGACGGGGCCGGTGACACCCAGCTTGGCAAGCATGGATGCGGGGTCATGGAGAGCACCGGCGTACTCCAGACGCTGGGCATCGATCATGAAGAGGTCCGCCGCCTTCCCGGCGGCAAGCTGCCCCAGCTCCGGACGTCCGATCATCTCGGCGCCCCCCACAGTGGCCAGCTTCAGCATCTCATAGGGGGAGGGACAACCGCCCCGCTTTTTGCTGAGAAAGGTCTGCATCAGGTATGCCAGGCGCAGGGTATCCAGCATATTGGAGCCGTCGTTGGTGGCGCAGCCATCCACGCCGAGGCTTATGGGTATGCCGGCCTTGCGCATACCGGGGATGTCCAAAATCTCGCTGCCGCCCAGCATGGTGGGGGCGGGGCAGTGGGAAATGCCCATGTGGTTTTCCGCCAGCAGAGCATATTCCTCCGGCAGCGTTTCCCGGCCATGGGCCAGCCAAATGTCACTGCCGACAAAGCCGATGCGGCGGCACCATTCCAGAGAGCGGACACCGAAGCGGCGCACCATGCTGCTGTTTTCCCCCTCGCACAAATGGGTGTGCATATGGACACCGGCGCTGCGGGCCAGGCGTATGGTCTCCAGGAAGGTGTCCTCGGTGCAGTTGATGGGCTGGCAGGGGGCCAACACGATTTGCCGCATGGAGAAAGGCTCCGGGTCGTGATAGAGCGCCAGCAGACGCTGGCAGTCGTCCAGATACTCCGCTGTTGTCTCGCACATCTCATCGGGAATGGTGCTGCCCTTCCAGCGGGGCAGGGTGTTGGTGCCGCGGGCGGCTACAAAGCGAAAGCCCATCAGACGGGCGGCCTCCATCTGCCGGTCCACCCCCTGCTTGCCGGTGGCCGGTGTGTAGCAGTACTGGTGGTCTACCGAGCAGGTGCAGCCGTGCTTAATAAGGTCTGCCATACAGGCGGCGCTGGCATAGAAAATCACATCCCCGTCGATACGGACGAAAACCTTATAGATGTCATCCAGCCACTGCATCAGCGTCAGCCCCGAGCGGTCAATCGTCATCAAATTGCGAACAAAGGCCTGAAAAAAATGGTGGTGTGTATTAACAAGGCCGGGGTAAACATACTTGCCTGCGGCGTCAATGATCTGGGCGTCACCGGCGGCAAGGTTGCTCCCCACCGCTTCAATGCGGTTGCCGCAGATGAGAATGTCGCTGTTATAGAGCACCCGATCCGCCGGATCGCAGGTCACCACAGCATCCGCGTTTCGAATCAGTATCCTCTCACTCATGACGGATCCTCTTGCGGCAGCGTGTCCCGATTTTTCATATTGCGGCGATAGGCCAGCACCTCCACCACATTCTTTTCCTCATCGCAGATCTGGAAAATCCGGTCGCCGTACCAGGTGTCGGTAAGCCCCAGCAGCACCTCCACATCGTCACGGCTCTCCAGCCACGCAAAGCAGGCGTTGACATCCTCGGCCTCAATGGTGGTCAGCGCAGGACCCTGGGGCGTGTTCTCCGTCTTTTGCCGAATATCCGTAAAGCCGCCGGCAGAGCGGAGGCGGCAGCCCCGATCCTCGGGACCCCGATCCCAGGAGGCGACCACGGGCATCTGCATGGAATCCCGGTAAAAGGCGGTGATCTTCTCCAGATCCTCCGCGAAAAGAATGGCGGTATACTCATCGGTAAAGTAGCAGCCGCCGTCATCGGCCCCCATGGGCCGATACTGCTCGGAGCGCTGGTAGACCTCCACCCAGTTGCCCACGGGGTCCTTGATGCAGAAGCTGTATTCGCCCCACGGATGAGACTGCAGGGGGCGGATAACGGTGACCCGAGGCTCCTTTTTCAGGTTGGTGTAGCACAGCTCAATGTCCTTTGCCTCTAACCGCATTCCCGCAGGACCCTGGGGCAGAGTGGGATGGCGGCAGATCAATTCCAAGCGGTTGTCTCCGATCTTGAACTTGCAGCCGCGATCCACCGGACTGGTGTACCAGCCATACATCTGGGGCAGACGCAGCAGATCCCGATAAAAGGACTGCAGGGTGTCAAACTCCCAGGAATAATAAACGATCCTGTATTCTTTGCGCCACATATTTTCCCCTTTCTATCATCAGTGCATCAAAATTTCCTCTCGCACATTGCGCAGATAGGCGTAGATTTCCACCACATTGCCGCTGGGGTCGTACATTTGGAACAGCCGCCGTGCATCAAAGTCCGTGTCACGCAGCACCCCGGCCTCCTTATAGTCCGGGCTTTGGCTGAACCGGTCGTACAGCTTATTGACGCTGCTGGCCTCCAGACCGATCATAGACGGACCCAGGGTGCAGCCTGCCGGACGCCTGCGCAGCAGCAGCTGTGCATCGCCGGCCCGGAGCAGCAGCGCATCTGTCTGCCGCTCCAGCAGCGGAAGCCCCAGCCGGTCGCAGTAGAAGCTCTGCGCCGCCGCCAAATCATCCTCATAAAGCACGCCGGTAAAGGTGCCGGTAAACATATCCGTTTTATCCACATCGCCGCCGCTGCAGGGGCTGTCGTCCTGCAGCAGATGCACCAGATTGCCTTCGGTGTCCCGGAGGGTTACCTGCCGGGCATCCTGAGAGAGGATCTCGATGTGGGGCATTTCCTCCAAAATCCGCTCCATGCACAGAGACAGATCGGAGCACTGGGCCAAAAACTCACTGTGTCCCTGCCGGGGGGTAAAGGGGATCTGGGTGATCTCCAGCCGTCCGCTGCCCATGTAGAAGCGGTAGCCCTTCTGATCGGGGACGATGGACCAGTTATAGTTGGGCTGCAGGCCCAGTACCTCGCGGTAGAAAAAGACACCGCTGTCATAATCCTTCAGGTGCAGAATATATCTGCATTCGTGAAATGTAATATTCATGCCTTCGATCCTTTCGACTGTGATTCCCCGGCGCTTTTCCGGCGCAGGCAGGGAGCGGAGAGCGGATGGGGGTAGGGGGTGCCATTGGCCGCCGGTGCCCGCATCCGCATACCGGTGAGCTTGATGCCGATCAGTGCGGCCAGATAGGGCAGCATCTGGGTCAGCTGCGTGGCGATGCCGAAGCTCTGCAGGCGCATCCGCAGCGCCTGCATCACGCCAAACAGCAGCGTGGCAAGATAGCCGCCGACGGGAGACCACTGGCCGAACTGGTTGGCGGCAAAGGCCATAAAGCCGGACCCAGCGGACATATCATTGACAAACACATTGGCAGAGCTGAGGCACATGACAGCGCCTCCCATGCCGGCAAAAACGCCTCCCAGAAGCACCGCACGCATTCGCAGGCGGTAGACATTGATGCCCAGCGTGGCCACGGCGGCGGGGTTTTCGCCCACGGCACGAATCCGCAGGCCCCATGCGGTTCGATGCAGCAGATACTGCATAACCGCCACCGCCAGCAGACCCAGATAGATGCAGGCCGGGTAGCCGCTGAGCATGGTGCCCGCTATGGGGATGCGGGAGAGCAGGGGAATATTCACGGCCTGAAAGCCCTCAACCCACGGGGAGATGCCGGTGGTGTCCCACAGGGCGCGCATCAGCATATAGGCAAAGCCCGGGCCGAAGAGGTTGAGGCCGATGCCGATCACGATCTGCTGGCCGTTGCAGTAAATGGCCAGCACCCCCAGGATCAGCGCCAGAAATGCACCGGCGGCGCAGCCGCACAGCAGCCCTACCCAGGGGCTGCCCGTATAGTAAGAGCCAACGGCGGCGAGAAACCCGCTGAAGAGCATGGAACCCTCAATGCCGATGTTGATGACACCCGCCCGCTCACTGATGGTGCAGGCCAGAGTGCCCAGTGCAATGGGTGCGGTCAGCCGGATGGCAGAGGCAAAAAAGTTGGCAAATGAGATCCAAAAATCCATTATTCAGCAGCTCCTTCCTGTTTCCGGCCTCGGCCGACACAGCCCTTGAGCCGCTGCCACAGGTGGCCCAGCACATTCCACACATCCGGAGAGGCCACCAGCATGACGATAAAGCCCTGGAGCACGGAGATCATCTCCGTTGTCACCTGGCTGGTCAGGCTCATGCTGATGGAGGCGGAGCGCAGCATTCCAAACAGGAAGGCGCTCAGCAGCACGCCCACAGGCGAATTCATGGCAAGGGTGGCCACGGTAATGCCGTCCCAGCCGTACCCGGGGGAGAAGCCCATGACGAAGCGCTTATATACCGCCAGGCACTGGATGGACCCGCCCAGAGCAAACAGGCCGCCGCTGATGCACATGGCGGCAATCGTCCGGCCATAGATCGGCAGTCCGGCCTGCTGCATGGCACGGGGGTTGCTGCCCATGGCCCGCAGGGAAAAGCCAAAAGGGGTCTTATACAGCATCCAGGTTACAACGACTACGCAGAATAGCGCCACAAGGATGCCGTAGTTAAACTGCGTGCTGGGGAAAATGCGCGGCAAAATGCTGCCCTCGTTCACAACCACGGTCTCCGTGTTGCTGGCGCCGGGACGCTGAAAATAGCTCTTGACAATATACTCCGTCAGCAGTGCGGCGATGGAGTTCATCATAATGGTGGCCACGGACAGTGAGGTCAGGTTTCGCCCGGCAAACAGGGTGGGCAGGAGTGCCCACAGAGCACCGGCCGCAAAGCCCGCCAGCAGCGCCAGCAGCCAGCCCCACGGCGCCGGCAGCGGCACCGTCAGGCCCACAATAACGGAGGCCAGTCCGCCCACCAGCACCTGTCCCTCACCGCCGATGTTGAAAACACCGCTCTGGAAGGCCACCGCCGCACCGAGGCCGGTCATGATCAGCGGCAGCATATATGCCAGCACATTCAGAAAGCTCTTGGTGCTGCCGAAAGAGCCGGTCAGTATGTTCCAGTATACGACCAGAGGATCCCGTCCGGTAAGCCGTATGGTCAGACCGAACAGCACCAGCGCCAGAACCAACGAAAACAGCGACAATCGAATCCTTGTTTTTTTCACAGTGTCCCTCCTTGCGCAGATGATATGTCTCTGCCGATAAGGTGCGGGGCTGAAGGCCAGGCAGGCCTTCAGCCCCGTCAGCGTGTCAAAAAAAGCCTCGCAGAGTTTGCCGCCCGCAGGCGGCAAAAAATTAAAATCATTTTCTCTCGCGACATGTGCGTGAGAGAAAATACCTCTCAGGCTGCCAGTGTGGAATTTGTCCGTCACGGACGGGCAAATTATGCACGCAGCAGACTGCAAGCCTTTTGTCGAAAAACCCGGAGGGTTTTTCGACAGTCTCGCGGGGCCGAAGGCCAGATAGGCCTTCAGCCCCGTGTTGGATTTACGCCGCCTTCCACACCTTTGCTTCTTCAATGGTGCTGGGGACCACGATGGTGCCGTCCTTGATGGCAGCCACCGCTGCATTGTACTTCTCCATCACATCAGCGGGGATCTGATAGGCAGAGCCGTCAAAATCCAGATACAGGCTGTCCTCTGCCAGACCCTTTTCAATGGCACCGGCGGTGAACTTACCGTCAATGACATCCTGAATCGCTTCCTGGGCGCAAGCGGGGAAGTCCCGGATGGCGCTGGCAATGTTGGTCTGGGGGGCGTCCGCATTCAGGTTGCCGTCAAAGAAGACGGTCAGGAAGTTCTTCTCCTTGCCGGCATTGAGGATACCCAGGCCGCCGGCGCTGGCGGTGTGGTATATCAGGCTGGCGCCCTGCTCATGCATGGATGTGGCCAGCTCATAGCAGCCGTTGACCTCTGCCCAGCCGTTGGCATAGTCCACCAGCACCTGGCAGTCAGGGTTGGCATAGTGGGCTCCGGCGATCATACCGGCAGCGCCCAGATTGCACAGGGGGATGTCGTGGGCGCCAATAAAGCCCAGAGTATTGGTGTCGGACAGGCTGGCACCCAGGAAGCCGGCCAAAAAGCCCAGCTCCTGATCACGCCATGTGTAGCTGCGGATGTTGTCACCCTCCACCACAGCGTCCAGGATCACAAACTTCTGCTGCGGATAGTTAGGGGCCACATTTTCCAGGCTGGAGCTCTGGCTGCCGCCCAGGCAGATGATGAGGTCGCAGTCTCCGTTGTCGGCATAGCCGGATATCAGGCCCTCGTACTCGGCGTCATCCTTGGGCTCGGAATATACCCACTGGATGCCCATGGTGCTCTCCGCTTTCTTCATGCCGTCATACAGCGCATCGTTAAAGGACTTATCTCCCAGACCGCTGGAGGCGAACACAACGGCGACCTTGGTGCCTTTCTCGGAATCGTCACCTGCCGGATCCTTGTCGGACTTCCCGCAGGCCACCAGGGACAGCATCGAGCAGACCACCAGCAACATGGCCAGCCACTTTTTCACATTTGTAAACTTCATCTTAGTTCCTCCTTGGTTAGTTCTAAGCTGCCGTTTAATCGGCGGCAGGATCAATAAAGGATCGATCAGTGGGCTTCGCCCAGCATCATGCGTCCTAAGGCCTCACGGGTGGCATTGTCTGCATCCACAAATCCCATGATCTGCCCACGGAACAGCACCATGATCCGGTCTGAGACCTTGATCAGCTCGTCCAAATCGCTGGAAATGAGCAGCACGGCGCAGCCCTGTTCCGCCGCCGTCAAAATGCGGCTTTGGATGTAATCCGCCGAGGCGATATCAACGCCCCGGGTAGGCTGCGCGGCAATGAGCATCCGGCAGCCCCGGTCAAGCTCCCGGGCGACGACGATTTTTTGTTGATTGCCGCCGGAGAGGGTGCCGACCACAACCGACTCATTGGTGGCCACAATGCTGTAATCGGCGATCTTAGCCTGCGCATCACGGCGGGCGGCCGCCCAGTCCTCCAGCAGTGGGCTTTTGGCATAGGGCTTTTCGTCGTAGGCATTCAGCAGCATATTTTCAAAGAGCCGCATACTGAGGATGAGGCCCATGCCTTGCCGGTCATCGGGAATGCTGCCCACGCCGGCATCGCGAATCTGCTTGGTTGTGCGGCCGGTGATCTCCCGCCCGTCCAGCAGAATGCTGCCGGAGGAGGAGCGGCAAAGGCCCAGAAGGGCCTGCGCCAGAGGCGTCTGTCCGTTGCCCTCGATGCCCGCTACGCCCAGCACCTCGCCGGAGCGAATGGAAAAGGTGACATTTTGCACAGCGGCGCCGCCACGGCGCTGCACGCTGAGGCCCTTTACCTGCAGCACCGCTTCCTCCCCAATGGGGTGGGGCCGACGGCGCCCGGTGGGAACCGTTTTGCCCACCATCATCTGCGTCAGCTTTTCCATACCGGTTTCCTGAGGGGTGGTGGTGCCGATGATCCGGCCCTGCCGGATCACGGTCATGCGGTCTGCAATTTGATAGACCTCCCGCAGCTTATGCGTAATGAAAATTGTGGACTTGCCCAGCTCCCGCAGGCGGCGCAGCACATCAAACAGCGCATCGGACTCCTGAGGCGTCAGCAGGGCGGTGGGCTCGTCGAAAATCAAAATGTCCGCCTTGCGATACAGCAGCTTGACGATCTCCACTCGCTGGCGCTGCCCAATGGTCAGTTTGTCCACCAGCGCATCAGGGTCTATATCTAAGCCATAGGAAGCGGCCAGCTCCCGGATACTGCGTGACGCTTCCTGCTTTTTCAGCCGTCCGCTTCTGGTCCTGACCTCCTGCCCCAGGGTAATGTTTTCCGCCACCGTCAGGTGCGGAATCAGCATCAGCTCCTGGTGTACCATACCGATGCCGTGGGCAATGGCGTCAGCAGGGCTTTTCAGCACCACTGGCTCGCCGGAAAGGAACATCTGACCCTCATCGGGCTGCTCGATGCCGTAGAGCATTTTCATCAGTGTGCTCTTTCCTGCACCGTTTTCCCCCAGAAAGGCGTGTACCTCGCCGCGGCGCAAGGTGAAATTGATGTGATCGCTGGCCTGTACGACACCGTTATAGCACTTGCACAGGTCAACACACTGCAAAACAACGGGGGCCTCGGTGGCGGTTTGCGTGTGTTCGGCTATCATAGGCTCCTCCTTTCAGGGTCGCTCCCTCCATTGGTTGATACGGACAAGCAGTCCGGTTCTTTTCCATGGGTGGTATTTTGCGTGAACTCATTATACGCCAGCACCCGTAGAATTTGAAGAACAAATAAGCGATGCAAAGCCATCGGTAAGACCGATGGCTTTCAGGTAAAAACAGGGTTTTGGGGAGGTTAATTTATAATGTTGGAGGTTGCTTTTTAACAAGAATGCTGCTAAAATCAGGGAGATGTCCCACAATTACCATTCCAGCGGTGTCGGTTGGGGCAAACAGTGGCGAGAGGTCTCCATCTGCGACAGCAGCGCAAGTATGAGGTGAAAACGATGACATTAAAGCAAATACTATATGTCCGGGCCGTCAGCAAGGCAGGCTCTATCGGCAAGGCGGCAGAGTCGCTGTTCATCTCCCAATCCAGTCTATCCGAGTCGATCCGAAACTTGGAGCGGGAATATGGTATGGTTCTTTTTGAGCGAACCAGTAAGGGCATATCGCTGACGCGCCAGGGAGAGGCATTCCTGAAGGACACACAGCTGCTGACAAATATCTACCAGGATTTGGATGACAAGTATAAAAACCACAAGGGGGAGTGCGAGTATTTTTGCGTATCTTCCCTGCACCATGTCTCCGGTATCGATGCCTTTGAGCACATTGTATGCCAGCCTAAGAATCAGAAATATCATCTGGGATATTTTGAGGGAAACATGGATCAGGTGCTGCAGGATGTGGAAACGAATCGCTCCGACATCGGCGTGCTGTTTTTCACCAGCGACAGCCGCAGCGCCATTATCAAGGCATGCAATCGGCGGAATATATTTTTTCAGCATCTGAAATATGATCTGCTGCATATTTACATCCAGAATACGCATCCCTTAGCCGAGTGTAAAAGCGTTACACTGGCGGACATCCAGCAGTACCCGTTTATTTCTTATGAGGAGTGTCATCCCTCCTCGGCCCGATTCACGACGACCAGGCGCCAGTGGAACCCCCAGCAGCAGGTCATCTCGGTATCCGACCGGGCGATGGCGTATTCACTGCTGGCACTGGGCGATGCCTATGTGACCGGCTCTGGCTATCTGACACAAGAGGATCGCCGCCGCGCCTTGGTCAGTGTGCCCATCACGGATTTGGGGCAAATCGAGAGCGGGTATATCTGTAACCCCTCTCGAGTACTGTCAGAATTGGCGCTGGAATATATTGAGTGGCTGAAGATAATCACCGTGTGACAGGCGCTATTCGCCCTATAGGCAAAGCGTATTTTTCGCAAGGGTAAGGATATGCGGCCGCCTCGCTTCATGCCCTCACACATAGAGGAAAAATAGGCAAAGAAAAAGATCCTGTTTTCGATAGAAAACAGGATCTTTTGGAGCTGCTGGGCGGATTCGAACCGCCGACCTCATCCTTACCAAGTGATAAAAGTCCTCCCAGCCCTTGATTTGTAAGGCTTTGTGGGCATTTTTACCGCAAAAAGGATGCGGTCGGAAACTCTTTGTTCCATGTGTTCCACCCGTTCGTTTCCCCGTGTGGGTCAAGGTGTGGGTCAACGCCGCAAAGAGCAGCGGTGTGGGTCAACTTTCTCTGGCAGGGGAATGGTCGCATTTTGCGCTGCTGGAAACAATGAAAGGGTATCAAAACGAAGGCATAGAGCCACCGGGCGGGACCCTCCCGCCGGGTGGCCCTGTAGCTTCTGGCTATGTTTCCCGTATGGGGGGCAAATGCGGGTCATGCGGAGAAAGCGGAGAGGGGGTTCTGGGGAATACCGGAGTTCTCCTCCTGTTGTTTCGTCCAAGTGACAAGGGTCATTGCCTCGACAAAAAGCGCTCTTTTTTGTTGCTGCGTAATAGTGGGTGCCAAATTACTGGCAAATATCAAACAGAACTCCGTGTAGGCCACACTATCCTCGGAGGGCAGTGAAAAACATCCTCCGTCCTGCGCTGCCACCCTGACAGCTTTGTGTTCGATTATTTCTGTGTTTTCTTCTTACCCTTTACAATCAAGCCTTAGTAAAAAAGCAGATAAACACATCGATACTTCTAAGCCGGACAATGGAGACTACACCATGACGAACATATTGTAGTGCTTCATCAAGCGGATGTCCTCTTTGGATATCACCAACTCTTGAACCAGTGTCTTATCGATGGAAAGCGGTGTTTTGCTGAGAAGTCGCTTGGCTGCAGAGGGCATCAACGGGCGGCAGGAGATGCCGTAGGTCAGCACCCACTTCTGGTCGTCGTCCATATAGGGCTGGGGGATGCCGATCTGGTATTTGTCCATGGGCATATCGTTGTTCTCAAAAAGCATGGCGCTGAATGCCTCATAGTGGGTCAGGATGCCGCGGTAGCTGCTCTCGCAGATCCGGTAGTGGGCCAGATCCTTGATATTCATGTACATGAGGACTTCGGCCTTGTTGCTTTCCTCCGTAGGAAATATGTCGATAACAGTGCATTGGGCGCGGTTGACCCGGCCATCGAAGAAATACATATATAGCTGGGAGGAACCACGGAAAAAGGCGGGCACCTCCGCATTGTACTCCTGATTGATGTCCGGCGTGTTGCGGTGCAGCAGATCATAGATGCTGATCTTCAGGGCATTGGCAATGTCGTAAAGCGTGGCGATATCCACGGATATCTGGCCATTTTCGTATTTGGAGATGGCAGAACGCGTCTTGTAGATAGCCTGAGCCAACTCGTCCATCGACATGCCCCGACTCTTGCGGGCGTAGCGGATTCGGCTGCCGACTTCTTTTGTGATACTTTCTCTTTCGGTGCCCATAAGCGATTTCCTCAAAATCAATCCATGCTTACTTTTTCACAATTTTTTAATGATTATATCAAAAAGTACCAAATGTGTCAATAAACGTTCTGCACAGGAAACAAAAATTGCACAAACTGTTCCGCGGGGGGAACAGGCGGCAAATTGCCACACGCTCCGCTTTTCGTTATAATGGAGACTAAGTTAAAACTAACGCGCGTAAAACTGTGCAAAATCACAATCATGTCATGTTGAAATTAGAGAGGTGTACAAAATGAAGGCCAGAGCTGATACGTTGTTCTATGGTGGCAAGATCTACACGATGGAGGCGCCGGATATCTGCAAGGACGCGGTAGTGCTGAAGGACGGCAAATTTGCCTACGTGGGCACGAAGGAGGAGGCGCTGGAGCACTTTGACTGCGCGAAGTGCATCGATCTGCAAGGCAAGACCGTGCTGCCCGGTATGGGCGACTCCCACCTGCACTTCTTCGCCTTCTGCCAGACCTATACCACCGTGGATCTGGGCGGCGCCACCTCCCGTGACGAAGCACTGCAGCTGCTGCGTGACCGCGCGGCGGAGACGCCCAAGGGAGAGTGGATCAAGGGCTCCAACTTTGACCAGTCCAAGTGGAAGGACTGCGAGGACCAGCTGCCCACCCGTCTGGATCTGGATGAGGCCAGCACCGAGCATCCCATCGTTATCAAGCGCGTATGCCTGCATACGGCGGTGGCCAATACGATGGCGCTGGAAAAGGCCAACATCACCAACGGCTATGTATTCGGCCCCGGCGGCATGGTGGAGCTGGATGCCGACGGCAGACCCAACGGCATTTTCCGTGAGCAGGCCTCCAAAATCTACGACAACCTGATCCCCGATCCGTTTCTGGTGCCCACCACCCGCGAGAAGTGCATGAAAAAGGGGCTGGCGCTGGCCTCCAGTCTGGGTGTGACCATGATGCACACCTATGCCGCGGCGATATGGCACTATGACGAGGATTTTGCGGACTATGTGGCCCGCAGCGACCGCGGCGAGCTGCCGGTGCGTATGTCCGTGTGTCTGGACTATATGTTCGATCCGGAGCACCTGACGGCCGAGCAGCGGAGCGATCCCTACCGCGCCGCGCGGATGGGAAGCTTCAAGAGCTTCTCTGACGGCTCTCTGGGTTCCCGTTCCGCCAAGCTGTACACCGACTACGTGGACGATCCCGGCAACACCGGTATTCTGGTCATCAGTCCCGAGGATCTGGCCAAGAGAATGTACGAGGCATACCGCCACGGTCTGCAGCCCGCCACCCACTGCATCGGCGACGAGGCACTGGAGGTCACCTTGGACGCGGTAGAGTACTGCCTGCAGCAGGGACTGAAGGACGGCATGACGCCGGAGGAGCAGGCCAAACGCCTCCCCTTCCGTCTCATCCATGCCCAGATGGCTACGCCGGAGCTGATCGAGCGCATGAAGAAGCTGCCCCTTGTGCTGGATATCCAGCCCACATTCCTGATGACCGATTTGCACTGGATCGAGGATCGCGTGGGCAAGGAGCGTGCCGCGCTGAGCTATCTCTGGAAGACGTATCTGGATGCGGGGCTGATTATGGCCGGCGGCTCCGATGCGCCGGTGGAGAGCTTCAATCCCTGGATGGGCATCTACGCCGCCGTGACCCGTCAGGATATGGACGGATATCCCGTGGGCGGCTATCATCCCGACGAGAAGATATCCGTGTATGATGCGGTGTGCATGTACAGCAAAAATGTGGCCTACGCCAACGGCAGCCAGGATCTGATGGGCACCATCGAGGCCGGCAAGTTCGCTGACATGGTGGTCATCGACCGTGACATCTTCCACATCCCCGAAAACGACATTAAGGATATTCAGGTGCTGAACACCTACATGGCCGGCATCGAGAGATATCACCGCGACTGATATGCGCGGCACAACAAACAAAGGGGCTAAGACATGAAATTACATTCTTTTGACAAGGTCAAGCAGTTGACGGAGGATATGGTCGCCATCCCCAGCATCAACAAGGAGCCGGGCGGCGAGAGCGCCGTAGCCCGCTATATGCAGGACTTCTATATGTCCCTACCCTACTTTCAGGCGCACCCCGAGCAGGTCAAGTGCTTCCAGACCAAGAACGACTTCGTGGTGCGGCATAGTACGCTGGCCTATGTGAAGGGCACCAAGGGCAATTCTAACCGCACGGTCATCCTCATCGGCCACATCGACACCGTGGGGGTGGACGATTTTGGCACCATCCGCGAGTATGCCTTCCGCTGCGAGGAACTGCCCGCCAAGCTGCGCGAGACATTCGTGCTGCCTCAGGAGGTCATTGACGACATCGAGTCCGGCGAGTATCTGTTTGGCCGCGGCGCGCTGGACATGAAGTCCGGCGTAGCCGGCCATATGTACCTGATCCAGTATTTCTCCGAGCATCCCGAGGAGCTGGATGGCAACCTGCTGGCCATCGGCGAGTGCGACGAGGAGGACAACTCCAAGGGCATCATCACGGCTCTGGACCTGCTGGAGGAGCTGAAGGAAAAAGAACACTTCGAGTATGTGGCGTGCATCAACGCCGACTACTCCACCAACTACGCCCCCGGCGATGAAAACCGCTACATCTATTACGGCAGCATCGGCAAGCTGCTGCCCTGCTTCGCCGTGTTCGGCAAGGAGGCCCATGTGGGGCAGGCCTTCAGTGCACTGGACCCCAACCTGGTGCTGGCCAACATCACGCGGAAGATGTGCCTGAACACCGGCCTGTGCGACATCGCCCAGGGCGAGGTCGCCATCCCGCCCATCTCCCTGAAACAAATGGACACCAAGGGCCCCTACACCGTGCAGACGGCGCTGACGGCCTTCGGCTACTACAACTTCTTCACCCACGGCTGGAGCCCTGCCATCGTGCTGGAAAAGAGCAAGCAGATGGCTGTGGAGGCCTTTGACGAAACGGTGGAGTACCTGAACGCCCAGTACAAGCGCTTCTGTGAGCTGAGCAAGGTGGACTTCCATCAGCTGCCCTGGAAGACCCGTGTTTACACCTGGAACGAGTTCTACAACGAGCTGGCCGCTGCGCACGGCGAGGCGTTCAAGAAGGCCATTCACGAGTTTGCCGTGAAGCTGCATAAGGACGACCCCGAGCTGGATCTGCGGCTGTTCGGCCTGCGTGTGGTGCAGGAGGCTTGGAAGTGGTCTGAGGACAAGTCCCCCGCCGTGGTAGTGTTCTTCGGCTCTATCTTCAGCGCCCGTATCGAGATGACCGGCCGCACGGCCAAGGAAAAGGCTCTGCTGGGCGCGGTGGAGAGCGCCATCGAGGTGGTGCGGCCCGAGGCCCAGCGCCAGATCAAGACCCGTATGTTCTACCCCTACATCTCGGACTCCAGTTTTATGGCCGTGTGCGACGATACGCTGGCTATTCAGGCACTGGAGACGAATATGCCTCAGTACGGCGTAAAATACACGCACCCGGTGGATAAGATCCGTCAGATCGACGTCCCCGTTGTCAATATCGGTACCTTCGGCCGCGACGGACACATGCTCACCGAGCGCGTGGATATGCGGCAGACGTTCCAGAATGTCCCAAATATCACCTATGAGACGGTGAAGCGTCTGCTGAGCTGAGAGATCTTCCCCTACCCACTGAGAAATCCAGGCAAAAGCACAGAAAACGCACAGACACAAAACGCGATCCCAGAGAAAACCACAGAAAGCGCACAGACGCAAAACGCAATCCCAGAGAAAACCACACATTGCTTCGCGTGAAAGGAGAAAAAGTATGGCTATTTTGAAGGTGATTCAAGACTTCGGCAACTGGTTCTGGGGCATTCCCATTCTGATCCTCATCGGCGGCGGGGGCCTGTTCCTGACCATCTATCTGGGCTTCCCCCAGCTCCGGCACTTTGGCTACGCCATGAGCCAGACCTTCGGTAAGGTGTTTGCCAAGAAGGAAGAGGGTAAGGTCCGTCCCATTTCCGCCGCATTCGCGGCGCTTGCCTGCGCCGTCGGCGCCTCCAATATCGTCGGTGTGCCTGTGGCCATCGCCCTGGGCGGCCCCGGCGCCGTGTTCTGGATATGGGTCCTGGCCATCCTCGGTATGTGTACCAAGTACTGCGAGGTCGCGCTGGGCATCAAGTACCGCCGTAAGAACGACGTGGGCGAGTGGGTCGGCGGCCCGGCTTACTACCTGCGCGGTCTGGGCAAGAAGATCGGCGTCGTGTTCGGCGTCGGCTACGCCTTCTTCTTCATGATTGAGCTGGTTCCCTCCCTGGCCTCTCAGGGTGTCTCCGCTGCTGAGCAGTTCAACGTGTTCGGCGCAAACCAGACTATCACCGGTATCATCATTGCTGTTCTGGTGGGCGTGATTCTGGCCGGCGGCTTCAAGCGTGTGTCCAGCGTCACCGACATTCTGGTTCCTGTGATGGCCTGCCTGTACGTGGCGGGCGCGCTGGTCATCATCTTCGCCAACGTGGGTGAGCTCCCCGCTGTTTTCAGCATGATTTTCCAGAACGCCTTCACCGGCCACGCCGCTGTGGGCGGCTTCACCGGCGCTACCATTATGGCAGCGATCCGCTGGGGCGCCGCCCGTGGTGTGTACTCCAATGAGGCGGGCGTGGGCTCCACCATTGCCGGTCACTGCACCGCCGAAACGGATCACCCCATCCGTCAGGCCCAGTTCGGTATCTTCGAGGTCTTTATGGATACCATCGTCATCTGCACCATCACCTCTCTGGCCGTTCTGGCCTCCGGCGTGTGGACGCAGGAGGGACTGAGCTCCGGCCAGCTGGCACTGGCTGCGTTCCAGTCCGTGTTTGGCAACTTCGGCGCTATCTTCGTCGCCGTCACGGTGTTCCTGTTCGTGTTCTCCACGATCATCTCCGCCGGCTTCTTCGGTCAGATCCAGGCTGAGATCCTGTTCGGCCGCAAGTTCTCCAAGGTATGGGTGTATATTTATCCCCTGTTCATCTGCATCGCCTGTGCGTTCTCCAACGTGACCACCATGTATATGATCCTCGACGGCTTCCTGGGCGTGGTCGTCATCCTGAACATGATTGGCCTGGTGTTCATGTGCAAGCAGGTGAAGGATCTGCAGAAGGAGTATTACAATACTCCCGGTATGTACTATCTGGCTGACAAGGCTGCCAAGGAAGCCAAGAGAGCCAAGAAGGCGGCAAAGTAATGGCTGACGCACTCTGCGGCAGGTAGCAATATAAGTAAAGCGTAGGGAGCCGGTCATTTGACCAGCTCCCTACGCTTTATGACTCCTTCAGCCACCGCTGGAAGTCCTCCAAGGCGATGGTCCCCTCGTCGCATTCCTTTTTCTGCGCTCTGGCTTGTTCGCTCCAAGCGTAGAAATCCTCATCGGATATGCGCCCGGCCTTGATCCACGCAAAGCGCCGCTTGTATTCCTTGCGGTAAGCCTTGAAGATCGGGTCATCCGACCGCTTCTTCGTCCACTGTTTGAAAGCCCCGATCTCCCGACAGACCTGCTCTCCTCTTGGAACAGGCCGCTCGCAATACTCCGCGCTGACCCGCCCGGTCTGCGGAAACCATCGTCCGCAGTTCTTGCAGCGCCGCACGGTGATGTTCCGCTCCACGCAGCTCCGCAGAGAGTAGTCGATCATATCCCGAATGCCGGAGGAATACAGCACCGGCGAACACCGCCCCGGCTCCACCGGCTCAAAGCTGAGCGGGATGGGGCGGAACGAAAACAGGCCGGGATCTTTCGGAGAGTCGTGAAAGTAATTTTTTGCCGCCTGTGCCTGCGGCTCCCGTCCCGCGCTGTCCACATCCAGTATCAAATCGAAAAAGCGTTGCACCTGCTGCTGGTACAGCGGAAGCTGTTCAGGGAGCTGGTGCAGCTCATCCAGTATCTGCGCATCCTCCGCACTGCCTCGGTCGTTCCGAATAAATATTGCTGTCTGGCGGTAGTAACAGTGGACATAGAGAAGTTGAAAATAAATGTGTACGGAGGCTAATTCGCCCAGCTTTTTCATGGCACTCTCCAGCGCGCCCCGGTCATCCTCTGCGATAAATCGGCTCCAATCCTCCGCGATGCATTGAAGTAGCGGTGTCACCTCCGCGCAGTCCAATTCCTGAAAGGAGAGAAGGCTCTCCAGAAAGGGAAGCTCCCTCTGGACATCCGGAACGCCCTGCATACCAAGGGAATCATACTGGAAGATCTCCCGGTTCTCGGAGAAATACATTTTGGCGTACCACATGGCAGTATACCTCACAAAATAGACAATTATAATATAGACATACGAGCGGTCTTGACAAGGGATGAAAAGTGTGTTACCATACGATCACGGGAAGACTGTCAAAAGTAATTTACAGTTAGTCTAACACGGAGACTGTGGATTGTCAATGAAAAAGACGGTCACAAATCCGAAAAAGCACCTCGACAACTGAATACCCATCACCGGAGATGATACACGCCGGAGAAGTAACGCTAGGACGCCGCGGCAAAGCGGTCGAGCGTACTAAGGCAGCGAAAACGCCGTGCAGGTCAAACAAGGCCGCAGGGCAGGAACGGGTACGGTGTGTGGCAGAGAACAAAGAAAGGGGGAAGAAACATACATCGTTCCTACAAAAAGGAAAACCGCTGAACTGTTGCAGCAGTCCAGCGGCGCGCCGCGTTTCGGAAAACGCAGACTCCATCTGCAAACAGTCTAACAGAGGGATCTCCGAAACGCAAGTAATTTTTCTCTGAATTCTATTGGAGGTAACGATTTTGAAAATATCAACATATCACAGCTACGATGAATTGCCGCTGTTCCTCAACGCGGAATTGGTGGCAAAGACGCTGGGCATCGCACCGTCCAGCGCCTACGAGTTGATGCACGAAGCGAGCTTCTTTGCGCTGCGTGTGGGCAGCCGCATTGTCGTACCGAAGGGAAAATTCATCGAATGGGTCAGGCGCGGCACGAAGGGCGGCGATGACCGGTGAGAAAAGCAAAGCCGCCTGTTGGTTGGGAGCGGGCGAAGAGTTGCTTTCCCGTGCCAAACGAACTGTTGTGCTTCGACCTGCCTGCCGGTGCGGTGGCGGTGTACATCTACCTGCTGCGGCACGCCGACCGTAGGACAAATCAATGCTATCCCAGCGAGGTGACCATGGCAAAAAGCTTGCATCTCGCCCGCAATACCGTGGCCAAGTATGTGCGTCTGCTGGAGGAGCGCGGGCTCATTGTTACGGAGTGAACGCAGATACAGATGCGAAACGGCATCAGGAAAAACGGCAGCCTGCGCTACACCATAGTTCCCATGTATGAAGTCATGGAGCAACGCTACCAACGGCAGGTTTCCGAAGCGGAACGCCGGCGGGTGCAGCGACAGCTGGCAGCACAGACCAATGAACCCCCATGTTCGCCTCTGCGAGCCGCTGTGTGACCTCCTTCGGGGCGGGGCGGCGTCCCTGCCCCGGAGAAGGATTTCGGGCCGTTTTTGGGCAGATTTTCGGGGGCTTCTCCGGCTCTGCGGAGGACGAAAACAGAGGCAGGAGAAAGGCATTGGCGCTTTTCTGCGCCAACGCCGTTCGCGGCAGCCCGCAGTGCGGACTGTCACGAGGGTTTGCGGCGTTTTGAGATTGACGCTGATTATCGGGCCCCGAATGTACTTTGGCGCTATTCTTTGTAAAAAAGCCCGTCAGCTCCGTGTTTACAAGGCTTTCGGCGGGCGCAGGCACACGGAAGGGAGGTGTAGTTCGATAGATGAAAACGGGAAAAGCAGGCACTCCGTTTGGCTGTCAGACGATGTGTGGCAGGAGGTAGATGCGTTCTACAAGCTGGATAATTGTCCCATCCGCAACGAGTTTGCGGAGAAGGCCTTGCGGCAGTATTGCGGGCGATTGCACGCCGAGAGGACGGGCGCATATCTGCCTCGTGCACTGCAAGGAGTGCTGGAGGGTACGCTGGGTGTGTTCGGTGAACGGCTGGGCAGACTGCTGCTCAAGCTGGCGGTGGAGCACAACATGACCAACCATCTGTTGGGCGGCGACATGGATATGACACGCGACGAGTACAGCAAGATGCGCGGCAGCAGCGTCCGCGAGGTGTCGGCGACCCATGGAACGATCTCCTTCAAGGATGTGCTGCTGTTCTACAAAGAAGACTGACCGACGCAAAACCTGCGTCGCAGTAAGCAAAGAGAAACACGAGAACTAATTGATAACTTTCCCTTAACTCTTAATTTCGGCGGTGGCTATTTAGACTGCCGTGTGGTATGTATGTTTGCTAATAAAAAGCAAAGGAGCTGATTCAATGGCCAAGAAACGCGCCAACGGTGAAGGTAACATCCGCAAACGCAGCGATGGTCGCTGGGAGGGCCGCTACACCGCAGGCTACAACTCGGAGACTGGTAAGCGTATCATCAAAAACGTTCTCGGCAAGACGCAGGCGGAGTGCAAGGCAAAGCTGGCCGCTGCTATGGAGGCCGCAAAGGGCGTCGACATCAGCCGCGCCGACGAATACACCGTGGCCACGTGGCTGCGGAGCTGGTACGACATCTATGCCAAGCCAAATGTCCGTGTCGCCACGGCAGATCGCTACCGCCTGATGATCGAGCAGTACACCATTCCATGTATCGGCAGCATCAAGCTCACCAAGCTGACCGCTCACGACCTGCAAAAGCTCTACAAGGAGCTGATGGAGAGCGGCCGTACCAACCGCAAGAGCGGTCACGGCAGCCCAGGTCTCAGCAGCACCACCGTCCGCAACCTGCACCTGATGCTCCACAATGCCCTGAACCGCGCCGTAAAAGAACGCTTGATCCTCCGTAACCCCACCGAGGACTGCATCGCGCCGAAGGTGCAGAAATTCGAGATGCAGATCCTCCAACCGGAGCATATCAAGACCTATCTCGACGCCGCGGATAAGAGGGGACTGCTGCCCATGTTCTATCTGGAACTGGTCAGCGGACTACGCAAGGGGGAGATCACGGCGCTTCTCTGGAGTGACCTCGACATCCAAAACAAAACCATCTCCGTCAGCAAGCAGTACGTCAAGAACCCCAATGGGGAGTTGACACTCTCGCGCCCCAAAACGGAGACATCGGTCAGAAAGGTCAGTATTCCACAGGAGGCTGTTGACCTGCTGGTTGCCGAACACAAGAAGCATCCCGACAACCCGTATATGTTCCCGTCGCCCGTCACAGGGGAGATGTACTATCCCGATTCCATTGTGAACCAGCATAAGAAAATTCTGAAAGACGCAGGACTGCCGCACATCAGATTTCATGATCTCCGACACACATTTGCCACGTTAGCCCTGCAAAACGGCGTGGACGTCAAAACCGTCAGCAGCATGCTGGGCCACTACGATGCGGGTTTTACTCTCCGCACCTACACCCACGCCACAAGGCAGAAGCAGGACGAAGCCGCCCAAACCATGGGCAGCTTCATGACGCAGGTGATGGAGCCAATCTAAAAGAGATGAGCGGACGGAATATCCGTCCGCTCATCTTTTGCCCTTTCCGCGCATTTCCGCGTGTGGGTCACGGTGTGGGTCAGGCGGTTGACCCGCATTTTGACCCACACCTAAAAGTGTATTTTGCAACAAAAAAGCACCGAAAACCGAAGTTTTCGATGCTTTTTGGAGCTGCTGGGCGGATTCGAACCGCCGACCTCATCCTTACCAAGGATGCGCTCTACCGACTGAGCTACAGCAGCATATGGCGACCAAGATGGGGCTCGAACCCACGACCTCCAGCGTGACAGGCTGGCGTTCTAACCAACTGAACTACTTGGCCTGATCTCGCTCGTAGGAATCAAGCTTGTTTATTATAGCAAGCGCAGGCGGGTTTGTCAACACTCTTTTCCAAAAAAATTGCCGGGAACGGGAGAAAAGCAGGAGGGTTGTTCCCATGGGGAGCGGATTGGCGGCCAGAACATAAAAGTATACATTTTGCATAGAAAATTACATAATTATCATGAAAATAAACAGTTATTGCCATGGAAATTCGCTATAAAGCAGGTAAAATTTCTTGACAGAGGGAGGGAGGTGTGATACTCTATGGGCGTAGGCCGCTCTAAAGGCGGAAAACCGAAGGGAACAAAGGAGCGTGACCACCTATGCAAAGAAAGTCTAAGTATCTCTGGGCTGCATTGGCAGCCTCTCTGTGCCTGATCGTGGCTCTGCTGGTGATGCTGGGCATGAGCCTGCGGCATCAGCCGCTGACGGGCACCTACCTCTGCGAGGGGCTGAGCCCCGGAGCCGGTACCTATCTGGTGTTTGGCGAGAAGGGAGACTACACCCTGTACCGGCAGTCCGGCGTGCTGTCCGCCGGGACGTATGCCGAGGACGCCAACGGCGTCTATGTGCTGAAGGGGGAGGGACTGACGGTCCCGTATGTGACCTACGACGGGAAGGACAGCGTGCATTTCTTCTCCGTGCCGGACACCTACACCTATCAGCGCATCAGCGATATCCCCACGTATATCAACGTGGAAAAGCCGTAAAATGAATGACCGGGGGCCTTCCGTAAGGAGGGCCTCCGGTTTTTGCGGGATGAGGAAGGAGCGCCTGAAGCCCTGCGGCCTCAGGCACTCCTGAAAGCTTGCGGTGCGGGTCAGCACTCCAGCCGGTCAGCAGCGGCGGAGAGCCAGGAGCCTTGGAAGTCCTCGATGCGCCCGGCGTCCACCAGAGCCGCCAGCGCCGGGTCGATGGGCATCTGAGCCAACAGGGGCAGGCCATAGCGGTCGGCGGCCTCCTGCGTCTTGCCCTCACCGAAGAGGTAGATCTTCCTGCCGCAGTCGGGACAGGCCAGATAGCTCATATTCTCCACCAGGCCGACGATGGGGATGTTCATCATCTGAGCCATCTTCACGGCCTTTTCCACCACCATGCCCACCAAATCCTGCGGGCTGGTGACGATGATGACGCCGTCCACCGGCAGGGTCTGGAACACGTTCAGAGCCACGTCGCCGGTTCCGGGGGACATATCCACGAACATATAGTCCACGTCCTGCCACAGCACGTCGCCCCAAAACTGCTGCACCACGCCGCCGATGACGGGGCCACGCCAGATGACGGGGTCAGTCTCGTGCTCCAGCAGCAGGTTTACGCTCATCAGCTGGATGCCGGTCTCCGTCTGCACCGGGAGGATGGCATCCTCGGAGCCAACGGCCCGGCCGTGGATGCCGAAGCACTTGGGGATGGAGGGGCCGGTAACGTCGGCGTCCAGAATGGCGGTGCGGTGGCCCCGGCGCTGCATGGTGACGGCCAACTGGCTGGTGACCATGGATTTGCCGACGCCGCCCTTGCCGGAGACGACGCCGTAGACCTTACGGACATGGCAGCCCTCATGAAGGGGCTTGATCTGGAAGGGGCTTCCGCCCTGACGGTCAGCGCAGCTCTCGCCGCAGCTGCTGCAATCGTGGGTGCATTCACTCATGGGAATATCTCCTTTATTATAATAGTAGCTTCAAAGGTGCTGAGATGCTGATGGGAATTACTTCTTGTCCTTCTGGCCGGGGCGCTTTTCACGCAGCAGGTTCAGCAGCTTTCTGCTGTGGCGCTTGGAACGCAGATCGGGGTGGGAACGGAGCAGACGGCGCTCGAAGAGGTCCTCGCCGCTGCGGAGCTGGGCCAGATACAGCTTCTTCTCCTTGAGGAAGTCGTCGTTAGCGTCCTCTAAGCCGGCCATGAAGCGGTCGGTGACCTCCTCCAGCCGGCCCTCATACTTCTGCTGCAGCTGGGCGGCCTTCTCCTCCAGATGGGAGCGGATCTCCTGCCGCACCTTCTGCAGATCGTCCAGACGGTGGGACAGCTGGATGGCGCTGCGGACGGAGAGGACGTTATCCATGAGATACAGGCCGAAGAGGAACGAGGCCACAGGGATGGTGTAGGCGGAGCCGATGTGGAACAGCCACGCCATCACCGGCGGATTCACAACATGGCACAGCAGCACGCAGGCCAGACCGAACAGCAGGCTGTTCTGCAGACAGATGCGGCCGTTGAGCTGGATCTTCTTGCGGCTGTAATCCCACCAGCGCATATGGAAGACGGCCTCCATAAACCAGCTGGTGAAGTACTCCAGCGCAGAGGTCAGCGCCATGCCTGCCAGAAAGGTCAACAGGGGATTTTTCAGGCCCCCGTGTAATACATATAGCACCAAAAGGGCGCCGTGTCCATAGATGGGGCAGATAAAACCGTTCAAAAAGCCACGTTTTTCGCAGATGTGGCCCTTGCCCACGGAGCAGTAGAACATTTCGCCCACCCAACCGGCGGCGCTGTAAATCATCAGCAGCAGGAAAAATACACAGAGGTTTTCAAAGGTGTTCAATGGGAACATACGGCACCTCCGTTCAGGGTAAGAATGTGGACGCCGGGGCGGCCCGCCAGATAGGTCCGCTCCCGGTCATGGCAGGTGAACAGCAGAATTTGACGATTCTGACTCTCTTGGAGCAGCCACTCCAGCGCAGCGGCCAGCCGCTGGTCATCGAAGGAGGCGAACACGTCATCCAGGATCAGAGGGACATGCTTCTCCGGCGGCAGCACCAGCTGACAGATGGCCAGCCGCACCGCCAGATACAGCTGATCGGCGGCGCCTTGACTCAGCACCTGAATGCTGCGGGGTGTGGAGTCACCGGAGGGCTCAGCGGAGAGAGCCAGCGTCCTGTCCAGCAGTACCTTGTCGTAGCGCCCTCCCGTCAGGGCGGAGAAAATTTCCGCCGTGCGAGCGCCCAGCGCCGGGGAGAAACGGTTTTGCAGGGTCTGGTTGGCGGCGGACAGGGCGTCCATGGCCAGTTGGATCGCTTCGTATTCGGATTGCAGGCTCTCCAGCTTTCGGCGCTTCTCAGCCAGCTGTGCCGTCAGCTCTGAGGGGTCACGGGTCGCCTGCAGCTGGCCGGAGATGGTATCCAGCCGGGTGCGTGCGGCGGCCAATTGGGCTTGCGCCTCCGGGATGGCGGAGCGCATGGCTTCGACGGAACGGGAGGGCCGGGGCAGAGGAATGGCCGGATCCGGCAGCTCCCCCTGCGGCAGACGCTCCTCCAACAGGCGGCAGTACATCTGTGCCTGCTCCTGAGCGGTTTGGGCCGATCGGAGGGCGGTGCGGCTGCGGCGGGCGGCGGACAGGGCCACCTGTACGGCAGGCAGATCCACAGCGGTGGAATGGAAGGCTCGGACCCGTGCCAGCAGCGCCAGCAGCTGGGCCTGATCGTTATGAGCCATGGCTTCGGCGGCGGCTGCGGCGGCATCGGCGCTGCGAGTGGCCTCCTGAGCCTCCGTCAGTAGAGGGAGATATTCTGCAATCTGCCGCTGTAAGGTGCTCCGCTGGTCGTCTGCCTGCTGCTTCGCCTTGGCGTGACGATGGCGGGATACTATATCATATAGTAGAGCGGCGGCACCGACTGCGCCACAGAGAATGGGCGCATACACAGGCAGATGCAGCAGCACGCAGGCTACGGCCCCGACCAGCAGAAGAAGTCCCACAGGCAGGGGCAGCTTCGATGGTGCGGGCGGGTCCGTCAGGGCGGACAGGCGGCTTTGCAGCTGCGGCCCGTCGGCGGGAGAGAGGGGGTGTGCCGTGCAGCGGGCCATGGCCTCGGCGGCCTGCCGGCGCAGCTGGGCCGCTTGCTCCGTGGCCTGCCGCCGGGCGGCGATGGACTGGGTCAGAGCGGTAGCTTGTCCCTCCAGCTGGGAGAGTGTCTCCTCGTCCGGTAGGACGTCGCAGCGCTGCTCCAGTTGCCGATACTGCTGCTGGGCGGTGGATAGGGCTGCTTGGGCCTCCTCGTATTGGTGACGGGCGGCTTGGCGCTCCAGCTGCTGCCACTGGGCGTCCTGCTGCTGCAGTTCCTCCAACTGGTGTTGGGCATCTTGCAGCCGGAGCTGTGCGGTGTCAAGCTGCTCCCGCAGGCTCTCCTGCCGGGCCAGCGCATCCTCCAGCTGGGCGATTTCCTGCTCCAGTGCCGGGATCTGTCCGGTGGAGCGGTTGGCTCGCCGGGCGTTCAGCTGCTTTTTCAGCCGCTCATAGCTCTCGGAGTAGGAGGTGTCCTCCTCGCCAGTGGAGATCAGAGCAGCGATGCGGCGCTCCAACTCGGCGTCCTGATCCACCGCCAGAGCATTCTGGCCGATGAAGGCGCTGCGCAGAAACACCTCCCGTGGAATGCCCAGCAGATACTGACCGGCCTCGGCGGCGAGGATGCCGGGGACGGGGTCGGCGGTGCCGGTGTAGGTGAGATGGGCATCACCCATGGGGGCGGAGGTCCGTCTGGTCTCCCGCAGGAGGGTATAGCGGGCGTCGCCGTTCCGCAGCAGTAGCCGCCCCTGCATGGGGGAACCGCTCCACGGGGCGTAGCGGTTCTTGTCAGCCAGCAGCCCCCGCTCCTTGGTGGGGACGCCGTACAGCATATTTTGAAGGAACCGGCACCAAGTGGACTTGCCGGATTCATTGGGGGCGCAGATCACATTCAGCCCCGGCTGAAGGTCCAGCTGGGAGCCGTTCAGTCTGCCAAAGGTGGCGCTCATCTGCTCGATCTGCAAGGGATCACCTCTTTATCATATATGGTTCAATCATATATGGTTCATGTCGCCGGATAGTATACCACAGAAGCGGTCGTTTGTCACTGGCTTTATGGACGGAGAAAAAACGGAAATTTTTTGAAATTAGGTATTGACAAATGGCGTTTCCTCTGGTAATCTAAACAAGCTGTTTCGCAGAGCGGTTTTCATAGGAGCTTCCATTAGAGTACCAAATGGCTGCTAAAAGTTTTTTGGAAAAGATGAAAAAACCTGTTGACAAACTTGGCTTTGCAGAGTATAATAGCAATGTTCCGCAGAAGCGGGCGTGTATCTTGTAAATTAAACAATGAACGAACAAAAGCACCAGACGGGAGCACATGAAAATGTGCGACGAAACTTGGTGGAGCAGGGTTAAGTCAATTACCTGCGAAGCTAAGTATAAAAAGTTTTTGAAGCTATGACAAATAGCTCTGTAACGAGATTAGCTCAGCGGAGACGCTGTGTTGATACGATTTATAGAGAGTTTGATCCTGGCTCAGGACGAACGCTGGCGGCGTGCTTAACACATGCAAG
>ERZ838577.1335-NODE-1335-length-33768-cov-5.010471_pt1 | contig 33768 bp, 28 predicted proteins | sample MGYA00519682_ERZ838577 | MGnify/ENA primary metagenome ERZ838577 (study PRJEB31850, sample SAMEA3708838) | human gut metagenome | biome: human gut; feature: human-associated habitat; material: faeces | place: China | collected 2014 ...
AATGTGGCAGTGGAAAACGGTCTGATTTCGGTCACCTCGGCCTCCGGCTCCGCTACTGCGACATCTATCTGCGTATACTCTCTATTCGGTTTTTGAATATATAAGTCATGGAAAATAGCTTTAGGATTTATTCCTTCTTTTAATAAACTCAGGATTACTTTACGTTCCGATTTCTCCCCGCGAGTAATGGGCGTGACCTGCTCAATAAGTTTTCGCTCTTTTCGCTTGAGATAAATCTGATATGCAATCCACAATATCAGGCCAATCAGTAGTAGAATGGTAGCGAGTCGCATAACGATTGGTTAAGAGCGAAAAAAGAAAAGGCTAAAGAGCGAAGCTTGGTTGAATCATGCTTATATAGCTCTTATCAGAAGTCAATTATCGGAATCACTTTTGTTGTCCCAGCATAAGAATATTTGTAAGTGCCGATTTGGCGCGCGCATTTCCCCCTGGGGGCTCTGACAATTTGGTTGTTGTAGAAATCAGAGCCGTCATGAGCCAATAGAAGGACTTCCAAATCAGAAGTAAAGACATATCCGGACGAATTATCTATAACTTCCAGAGCAATAGCATCGCCGGAATCCAGGACTTTCTGGACTTCAAAATTTTTTCGACTCACACAGTCGCCCGGCTTATCAAATATTGTTTTCCCAGAAACGTTTTTTGTCGTGACTGATTTAGCTGGATTAGAGCCATCAACTCCATCGATAATTTTGACAGCAGGTACGGTCTTTTCACGCGCAAGTTCATTCGTATACTTGTAAGTGCCCACGCGTTGGGCGCATTGATTGTTTTTAAGGACGATTTCCTGATCGTCATAAAATTGTTGTTTCTCGTTTGGAATTAGGAGAACCGTGGAATCATAGTGACCGTCGGCAAGCGCTAAAGCGTATCCGGAGTCGATAACCTGAAACACTTTCAGCATTGAGTATCCCATATTTTCTTCCGGATTCTCAAGCAATTCAAGGCCATTAAGCCCTGATTTTCTATGTTGATTAACGCAATAAGCGAAAGAAAATGTCAATACAATACCGGTGATAATTCCGAGCACATAGATGAGCCATTTATTCATGGTCAAAGATATTTTTTAAGTCCTTGGTTCTTTGAAAGATATTTTACAAACAAAGATAGTAAAAATTACGTTAAGGGCTATCGTTAAAATGGGAAAGTCATTAAATTTTAAATTACTGCGATAACCGGTTGCCCAAAGAAGGTGGACAACATGGAGAGTGTTGCTATGGTAAAGTTATGTTGGCCGCTAAGCCATTTGGTTACTTCACAAGGTCGTTTGCCAAGAGCGTCAGCAAATTGTTTTTTTGTCAAGCCGCGCTGTTGCATCAGTTCATAAATGCGGTCTGAAATCTGAAAGGAAAGCTCGGTTTCCTGTTGCAGACTTTCTGGTATAGGCCCCAGCATTTCTTCCAGTGATTTAGCCGTGCGTTTCATTGTGATAATTACAATAGTTGATATGATAGTCAAGAAAGTCGATGACGTAACTATGATGTTTATAGCGCAAAGATACGACGAATATTTTACTTAAAAATAAAATTTGCGGGAAATATAGGGGAAAGTTTTGTAAATTTGCGGAGATAATTGGAAAAAGAAAGATATAAAAAGATAGATAAAGAGAGGGAATATATGTATTACGTGAGGAAGCGATTGGAGATTTCGGCGTCGCATAGGCTGGAGCTGTCGTATGAAAGCAAGTGCACGGCGCTGCATGGCCACAACTGGATTATTACGGTGTTCTGCCGGGCTGAGGAGCTCGACGGGAACGGTATGGTAGCCGATTTTACGCACATCAAGCGGGCTATAGCCGACCGGCTCGACCACGCGTGTCTCAACGACGTTCTGCCTTTCAACCCGACGGCCGAGAACATCGCCCGCTGGGTGGTGGACCAGACGCCTGGTTGCTATAAATGTACGGTGCAGGAAAGTGAGGGCAACATCGCGGCATATGTGGCGCCCGGCGCAGAAGGGGCGCCGTTCTGATTAAATCGCCGTTCTGATTGAAAAATGAGATGAAGGTCAACGAGATTTTTTATTCGCTGCAGGGGGAGGGGCGTTTTACGGGGCGTCCGGCGGTGTTTCTGCGGCTGTCGGGATGCAATCTGCGCTGCCCGTTCTGCGATACGCGCCACGAATCCTTTGTCGAGATGACCGAGGAGGGAATTGTGGGTGAGATGGCGGCGTTTCCGGCGCGTCACGCCGTAGTAACCGGTGGGGAGCCGGGGCTTCAGCTTACGGCATCGCTTGTGGAGGCTCTTCACTCCGAGGGCTTTTACGTGCAGGTGGAGACCAACGGGTCTCGGCGTCTGCCCGATTCAGTCGACTGGATAACCTGCTCTCCCAAGGAGGCCGAGGTGGTGCTCGGGCGTATCGACGAGTTGAAAGTCGTGATGGATACCGCGACCGACATGAGCCGCTATGACCGGCTCCGGGCAATTGCCGGAGAATTGCGTGTGCAGCCCTGCCATGAAGCTGACGCAGAAGCTACCCGGCGCAACACGCAGGCTGCCATAGCTTTCGCGCTCGCCCATCCGGAGTGGAGTCTGTCGCTCCAGACGCATCTGATGCTCGATATACGCTGAAGTCCTAAACGCCTTAGGCCCCTTAAATGCCTTAAACACCTTACCCCATAAAACTATAGATACCGGTCGTCGACGGGCTGAAGCCGCTCGTCGAGGGTGAACACACGCGGCGATCCGGTGGGTATCTCCTCTTTTAGGATTTCGTCGGGTGTGAGTTTCTTGAGCATCATCACCAGTGCCCTCAGGGAGTTGCCGTGGGCGGCTACAAGAACCGAACCGTAAAGCCGGATTGCCGGGGCGATAAGTTCCTCCCAGCATGGGCGCACGCGTCCGATGGTAGTCTGCAGCGATTCTGTGAGCGGGAGTTCATCGTCTGTGAGTGCCGCGTAGCGCGGATCGTTGCCCGGGAACCGAGGGTCGTCGGGAGTGAGCGCCGGTGGCGCCACATCGTAGCTGCGACGCCAGATGTGCACCTGCTCGTCGCCGAATTTCGCAGCTGTGTCGGCCTTGTTGAGGCCCTGGAGTGCTCCGTAATGTCGCTCGTTGAGGTGCCAGTCCTTCACCACGGGGAGCCATACGCGGTCCATTGCGTCGAGCGCAATCTGCAGCGTATGGATGGCCCGTTTCTGAAACGAAGTGAAGCAATATCGCGGCTCGAGACCTGCGGCCGCGATTTTCCGTCCGGCTGCGGCGGCCTCGTCGCGCCCTTTTTCGGTAAGGTCGACATCTGTCCAGCCCGTGAAGCGGTTTTCGAGATTCCACTGGCTCTGGCCGTGGCGCAGAAGAATAAGATGATACATAATCGACAAAGAGTTTTCTTGGAAAACGCTTTGCCGGAGGGGGAGGTTCAAGCCGGGGAGATAAGCTGCACCGGTGGATTCGGCGGTACGGTCACGGAATTGCCGAAGGTGATGGTAGGTTGCAGGAGGATGGCCGGGTGGGCGATTTCCTTGCCGAGGATCGAATCCATAAGCATCTTTACGGCCACGATGCCGAGATAGTCGATTGGCTGACACACGCGGGTGACGGGCGGGTTGAGGTAGTCGAGAAACACGTTGTTGTCGAACGAGACGATCGACATATCCTGCGGCACCGAAAGATTCTGCTCCTGCACGGCCTTGATTGAGCCGAGCAGAATGGTGGAGGAAAGCGCGAAGATAGCCGAGATGGGGTTGCCGCTCATCAGGGCGAGCTTGGTCTCGATATAGCCGTTCTGGGTGGAGAAGTCGTTGCCGCGCACGTTGATATTCTCCTGCAGACCGGCTTTTGCCATGGCGTCGCAGTAGCCCTCCACGCGTTTGCGCGATGTGATCGAGAAGGGTGATCCCTGGATGCAGAGGATATTGCGGTGTCCGTTGGCGATAAGCAGGTTGGTGGCCTCGAAGGCTCCCGCATAGTTGTCGGTTGCCACATAGGGGAGCTGGGAGTCGCCCTGCTCCTCGTAGTAGCGGTCGATCAGCACCACCGGAATCTGCTCGGCAACCTGGAGAATGCGCTGGGGTGTGTCGGAGCATGGGGCCATGATGATGCCGTCGACGTTGCGGGCCATCAGCGTATCGAGCGCGCGGTCTTCGTCGAGCGGATTCTCGCATGTGTCGATTACCATCACGGGATAAGTGAATTTGTTGGCCTCCTGGATTATGATGCTCGCGATGTTGGCGAAAAACGGGTTTTCGATACGCGGAATCAGCAGCGCGATAGTATGGGTGGAAGAGCTGCGCAAACTTTGCGCAACATGATTGGGGTGGTAATTCAGCTCCTTAATCGCATTATACACAACGGCTTGCGAAGCCTTTGAAATGCGATATTCATCGGATTTGCCGTTGAGAACTCGCGATATGGTAGTGATGGAGAGTCCGGTGAGGCGTGCTACATCGGCCAATGTGCTCTTTTTCATTGCTGGAAACGGCTGGAATTTGGTTAAATAGCTTCGAAATTTGTAGCGGGATTGGCAAATTTTGTCGTTTTTTGCGCAGATGTGCGACAAAAAATCCCCGTATAGCCTAAGCTTTTTGCAAAGATAAATAAATTTTTCGTAAAAAAATATTGAAAAATATTTTGAGATGCCAAATACTCTACATATATTTGCGCAAACGTTTGAGCATTCGCGCTCAGATGTCGCCCACACGCCCCACAGAGGGTATCGCAGAACTGGAACATCAAAACATCAACCAATATATACCTTAAATTACCATGAACTCCAAACCGAAGAGAATCGTCGTGGTCGGCAGCAGCAATACCGACATGGTGATCCGCACAAATCGTATGCCGCGGCAGGGCGAAACCGTGCTTGGCGGCAATTTCATGATGAATCAGGGAGGAAAGGGTGCCAATCAGGCGGTTGCCGCCGCAAAACTCGGAGGCGACACGACCTTCGTGGCGAAAGTGGGCGACGATATTTTCGGGCGCCAGACCGTTGAGCTCCTGCGCAAGGTCGGAATCGACACCACATATGTAGGCGTGTCGGCCAACTGTCCCTCCGGCGTAGCCCTTATCAACGTCGACGCCTCCGGCGAAAACTCCATCGCCGTGGCTTCGGGGGCCAATGCCGACCTTCTCCCCGCCGATATCGACGCCGCCGAGGAAGCCATAGCGTCGGCCTCGCTCATCATCATGCAGCTCGAAACGCCTGTAGAGACTGTGGCGCATGCCGCCCGCATAGCCAGAAAGCACGGGGTGAAGGTGATACTCAATCCGGCCCCTGCGCCGCGCGAGCCGCTGCCTGCATCGCTTCTGGCCGACGTGGACATCATCATTCCCAACAAGACCGAGGCAGAGCTGATTTCGGGCGTCGAAATCACCGACAGCGAATCGGAGCTGCGTGCAATCAACGCCATCCATGCCATGGGCGTGCCCACGGTGATATTCACCCTCGGAAGCAAAGGCGCACTGATATGCGAGAACGGCGACTGCGAGCTTATCCCCTCGTTCAAGGTAGCGCCTGTGGACACTACCGCCGCCGGCGACACTTTCTGCGGCGCTCTCTGCGTGGCTCTTTCAGAGGATATGCCCATGCGCCGTGCAATCGAGTTCGCCAACAAGGCCGCATCCATCACGGTGACCCGCATGGGAGCCCAGCAATCCATCCCCACCCGCGACGAGGTGGACTTTTAAGAGAATCCTTTTCCCAAAACCAACATTCTAATACCAATAATTGATGAAACCAACTGCAATCAGATTTGCAATGGCCTGCTGCATTTTCGCACTCGCCATACTCATAGCCCCCGCAGCCATCGCCCAGAATATGGTTAGCGGTACGGTTGTGGACGGGCAGAACGAGCCAGTAATCGGCGCGAGCGTAATGGTGAAAGGCACCACCTCGGGCGTGGCAACCGGCATCGACGGTGATTTCTCCATCGCCGCAAAGCCCTCCGACGTACTGAAGGTATCGGCCGTAGGATATAAGACGGCTGAAGTGAAGGTGGAAGGCTCCGCTCCCATCCGCATAACGCTTGAGGAGAGCTCCGAAGTGCTCGACGAAGTGGTCGTAATCGGCTACGGCACTTCTACCAAGAAAGAACTTACAGGCTCTGTGGCCAGCATGAAGAAGGAGGAACTGAATCCGGGAACATTCCCCAATGCCATGGGCATGCTCCAGGGCAAGGTGGCCGGCCTTCAGATTGTGAATCCTTCGGGCGCCGACCCAACTGCCAAGTATGAGATACTTCTGCGCGGCACCAACACTCTTGCCGCCGGCCAGGGTCCGCTCGTGATTATCGACGGCGTGGCCGGAGCCGACATCCGCAACATCAACCCGCAGGATATCGAGAGCATCGACGTGCTGAAGGACGGCTCGGCAGCCGCCATCTATGGTACGCGCGGCACCAACGGCGTAATCATCGTAACCACCCGCCGTGCCCGCGAAGGCCGCGCCGAGGTGACCTACGAGGGCCAGTTCACCGTAGGTAAGGTTACGCGCCGCGCAGTTCCGCTGACGGCAAGCGAATTCAATTATGTGATCGACACCTACCGCCCCGAACTCTCAGGCTCCAAATATGGCGCCGATACCGACTGGTTCGACGAAATCACCCGTACCCCCATCAGCCACAAGCACACACTCTCGCTTAGCGGCGGTACCGAGAAATTCTCCCACTTCACTTCGCTCAACTACGAGAAGGCCGAGGGCGTTCAGCGCGGCAACGACTTCGAAAAGATTGCCGGACGCACCAACATCCGCCAGAGCCTGCTCGAGGGATGGGTCGACGTCGACGTGAACCTCTTCATCACCCACCGCAAATACAATCCATCGAACACCTCCGCATTCCAGCAGGCATTCATCCATAATCCCACGGAGCCGGTCTACGACCCCTCCAACACCACATCGGGAGGCTACTACCGCATCGAGGCTATGGAATACTACAATCCCGTGGCCATGATCAACGAGCGCACCAGCACTACCGTTAACGACAATTTCGGCGGTAATGCCCGCGTTACCCTCAACATCAAGCCGGTCAAAGGGTTGAAATGGGATGCTTTCCTGGCTCTCTCGCGTGAGTCCAACGAGTCGAAGACCTACAGCACACATTATTATCCCAGCATAATCGGCACCGACGGCTCGGCTGAAATCAGCAACTACAAGAACAACGACACCCAGTTCGAGACAACCCTCAACTATATCCGTTCGTTCGGCCCCCACTCGCTTCAGGCTCTTCTGGGCTACACCTATCAGAAAGGTACCGAGAATTCGGCCGGCATGAGCAACGTGGGCTTCGACTTCGACGACACCGAGACCAACGACATCGGCTCCGGCACCGGACTGCTCAACGGCAAGGCCGACCTGAGTTCCTACAAGGAGTCTCACACCTATATCGGCTTCTTCGGCCGCGTGCTCTACAACTACGACCAGCGCTACCTGGCATCCGTATCGCTACGCCGCGACGGTTCCTCGCGCTTCGGCAAAAACAACAAGTGGGGATGGTTCCCTGCCGTATCGCTCGGCTGGCGCATCAGCCGCGAGGCCTTCCTGCGCGATGTGGAATGGCTTAACGAACTGAAAATCCGCGGCGGCTACGGTGTGACCGGCAACCAGGACTTCTCCAACTATAAGTCGCTCATCCTGATGACTACTGCCGGCAAGTTCTGGTACAACGGCGAGTGGATCAACACCTATCAGCCTGCATCCAACCCCAACCCCGACCTGCAGTGGGAAAAGAAGAAAGAATTCAACATCGGCCTTGACGCACAGCTCTTCAACAGCCGCCTGAACGTTACATTCGACTACTACCACCGCACAACCGACAACCTGCTCTACAACTACACCGTTCCTACTCCTCCCTACATCTTTAATACGCTGTTTACCAACGTTGGCAAGGTGACCAACCAGGGTGTGGAACTGACGATTTCGGCAATCCCCGTGAAGACCAAGGACTTCACCTGGAGCACCACATATCTGATCGCACACAACACCAACAAGCTCGACAAATTCACCAACGAGGAATTCACCAACGGTACCTATAAGGTAGGATGGTCGGCTCCCGGCAAATGCTACACCCAGCGCCTTATCGAGGGCGAATCGCTCGGCACATTCTACGGTCCGATTTTCCTCGGCACCGACACCGACGGTAAGGACGTGCTCCTTGGCCAGAACGACGACGGCACCGTGCCAGAAGAAAAATGGGAAAAACTCGGATGCGCCTATCCGAAGGTTACAATGAGCTGGAGCAACACACTGCTCTGGCGCAAATGGGACCTCAGCTTCTCGCTGCGCGCATCGCTCGGCGGCAAGGTTCTCAACGACATGGCAATGCGCTACGCCAACCTCGACCGTCTCGGCCTGAACAACATCTCCTCCGACTTCCTCGACGATCAGGGCCATACCGAGCTCGGCACGAAATATTCCTCCAAATATGTGGAGGATGGCTCCTTCCTGAAGATGGACAACCTTACACTGGGCTATACCTTCACTTTCCCCTCGAAGTTCATCCAAACTCTTCGCCTGAACTTCACGGCCCAGAACGTATTCACCATCACCAAATACAAGGGCATCGACCCCGAAGTCGGCATCACCGGCCTCGAACCCGGACTTGAGGGCCTTACATACTATCCCCGCACCACCGAGTTCACTTTCGGCGTCACCGCAAAATTCTAAAAGAGTGTAAATCTCCATAAAAGAAATCACGCAATGAAAAGCATAATCAAATACATCGCCCTGGGCATGGCCGGCCTCGCCGCAGCAAGCGCCTGCACCGACCTCGACGAAGAGGTATACAGCCAGATTCCGATGGACAACTTTTTCAAGAACGAAAAAGAGCTCGTGGCCAACGCCGGACGCGCCTACACCAAGATGCAGGGCTACAACGCCGAGCAGAGCCTCTGGACGCTGCTTCTTCAAGCTTCCGATGAGTGTGCCGTGCCGGCTACCAATACCGGCAGCTGGTATAGCGGCGGCCGCTACCAGGAAGTGCAGAACAATATCATTCCCCCGTCGAACCGCCTGCTGAAAAAAGGGTGGGACTGGATTTTCAACGGCATAGCCGCCTGCAACGAAATCATCTATGAGACAGAAATCTCTGAAGTGGATTTCGAGGGTAAGGACAAGATTCTGGCCGAAATGAAGACCCTCCGCGCTTTCTTCTATTACGAAGCCATGGCCAACTGGGGCAACATACCCTTCACCATCAACTATACCGATACGGGCTATCCCGAGCAGAAAGACCGCCGGTTTGTGTTCGATTTCCTGACCAAGGAGCTCTCGCCCGAGTTGATTTCCAAACTCGACCGCCATCCGGCATCGACTAACTACGGGCGCGCCAATCAGGCTACAGCCTACTGCATTCTCGCCAAGATGTATCTCAACGCCGAGAAGTGGTTCGGAACACCCATGTATCGCGAGGCCGAGCAGGCCGCCAAAAATGTGATGGACATCGGCGATTATCAGATTGAGGACACCTACGGCATCAACTTCGCCGTCAACAATGAGCCCTCACGCGAAAATATCTTCGTGATAGTTTACGACCACGTGGCCATCCCCTCGGGCAGCCGTTCGTTTTACCTCTATACGCTCACGCTCGAGCCGGAATCGTGCCCCACGTTCAACATCACCGCTTCGCCCTGGTCGGGTTTCATCTGCCAGCCCGACTTCTTCCAGAGCTATGACGCCGCAGATGCGCGTCGCGACCTTACTTGGCTCTACGGCCCGCAGGTCGATGTTAAGGGAAATCCCATCATGGTCGACGGTCAGCAGATGAGCTACAATCCGGTGTTCGACGAGCGCCATTACTACAACGTGAACGGCGGTCGCCAGAAATTCGACGGCGCACGCATCTGCAAATGGCCGTATCAGACCGACGGCATGCTCACCTCGGGCGAGACCTGCATGGACAACGATTTTGCCATTTTCCGCTATGCCGACGTAGTGCTGATGTATGTGGAGGCGCTTGTACGCCAGGGACGTACTGCCGATGCAGTCAACCTCCCCGAATTCCAGAAAATCCGCACCCGCGTGGGGTTGCAGCCCTACACGGTGGGCCAGCTCACTCTCGACGAGCTTTATGCCGAGCGCGGCCGCGAGCTTGCATGGGAAGGTTGGCGCCACGAGGATATGATCCGTTTCGGCAAATATCTCAAGCAGTACTGGGCTCATCCCGCCCAGGAAGGCGATACTTTCCGCGAACTTTTCCCGATTCCTACCGAAATTCTCAACGCCAACCCCAAACTCCATCAGAATCCCGATTACAACTGATGCCGTTGCGGGTCGGATTGAAAGAAATACACGTTTCATGATGACCGCTCATTCTCCTCTTCTCTCCATTTTTTCAACACCATATTCAGAAACTGACAGCAAACAAACCCTCTCCCCCCAATTAATTCCATGAAAACCATAATCAATTGTCTGGTAGCTGCCTCGCTGGCCGTAGGCTGTAGCGCAGACGCAGTGGGCGCCGAGAAAATAAAGGCCGACGTGCTCCGCGACAAAATCGCCGGAGCCTGGATCGGTCAGATGGTAGGCAATATCTACGGCCTTCCGTTTGAAAACAAATTCGTCGACGAGCCGGCGGCCGAGTCGCGTTTCCCCTTCGGGTACACCAAGAATATTGACAAACTCGAGAAATACGACGGAGCCTTTTCCGACGACGATACCGACGTGGAGTACATCTACCTGACGTTGATGGAGAAATACGGCATCGAACCTACCTACGCTCAGATGCGCGAGGGGTGGATGTATCATATCCGCGACCGTGTGTGGCTTGCCAACCGCGCCGCCCTGGGGCTTATGCACCTGGGCTATACGCCTCCCTTCACAGGCTCGGAAGACCTGAACCCCCATTGGTATCAGATCGATCCCCAGCTCATCAACGAAATCTGGGCCTATACTGCCCCGGGAATGCCTGCCTACGCCGTAGGCAAGAGCGACTGGGCGGCACGTATCACAAGCGATTCCTGGGCTGCGGCTCCCACAGCACTCTACGGCGCCATGTATGCCGAGGCATTTTTCGAAAACAATCTGACCAAACTGATCGAGAAAGGGCTGAAATATCTGCCTGCCGACGACCGCTACGCCATGGGCGTGCGCAAATGTCTCGAACTTCACAAGCAGTATCCCGACAACTGGGTGAAGGCGCGCCAGATTATCGCCGACGAATTCTATGTGAACGAAGACCCGATGACCAAGACCATCTGGAACGCCGATCTTAACGGCCTGATGGGTATTCTGGCAATGCTCTACGGCAACGGCGACTTTCAGCGTACGCTCGACCTCAGCTGCGCCATGGGCTTCGACTGCGACAACCAGGCCGCTACCATCTCCGGTCTGATGGGTATAATTCTCGGCGCATCGAAACTTCCGGCCGACCTGACGATGCCCGTAAAGGGATGGACTAAACCCTTCAACGACCGCTATATCAACATCACGCGCTACGATATGCCCGACGCCTCGATTCAGGACATCATCGACCGGACATACCGTCAGGCCATCGACGTGATCACCGCCAACGGCGGAAAGGTGAAAGGCAACGAGGTGTATATCAATCCGAAGGCCACGTTCAATCCGCCGCTGGAATTCTGTATCGGTCCGATGCCCGACCTCACCGTTGGCATGCCTGCCGACTACGATTTCGCCTGCACGGCCAACCGTGGCTACAAATGGACCATGACCGGAGGCGCACTTCCCGCCGGTCTGACCTTCAACAACGGTCGTCTGGAAGGTACTCCTCAGACTGCCGGCAAATACGACATCACTCTGGCGCTTACGGGCAACGGCAAGGAGCTGACGAAGGATTTCCAGATTCTCGTGAAACCGGAGAACCTGGCCATGCAGGCCGACACCATCTATGCCAACGTCCGCACGCTCAACGAGGCTGTGCTCGACTCCTGCTGGATTACCTTCGGCAAGCCGATGTATGCCAAGAGCGTCGACGTGATTCGTGATGGCGTGAAGAAGGGGGCCGGCTCGGTATTCTATACTCTGGCCGAGAAGTCCAATCGCCCGAAAATCGACTACTTCGGCTACGGATGGGCCGAGCCACGCACCGTCGACATGATTGAACTGAATACAGGCTGCCTCGAAGAGTTTGGCGGCTGGTTCACCGACCTCAGCATTCAGTATCTCGACGAAAAAGGGCGCTGGCGCGACGTGGGTCTATACACTTCGAATCCCGCTCTTCCGGAAACCGACATCGTGTTCTTCCAGCCTCATTTCGCCCAGTTCATTCTTGAGTTCGCTCCGGTTACTACCCGAGGCATCCGTGTGCTGGTCGACACCAAGAACCAGGCTCATTGGCATAAGTATACCAAAAACGTTTCCAATTTCACCTCGATAACCGAACTCGGAGTCTATAACCTTTCTAAAGACGGCAAATAAATGAAGCGTATCGCAATAATTTTCTCTATGGCACTTGCGGCATTCGCGGCGTCGGCCGCGCAGCCCCGCAGTGTAGAGATGTCGAAGGCCGAACTGCTCGACAAGATAAAGGGCGGCTGGGCCGCACAGACCATAGGCGTGGTGTTCGGCGCTCCGGTGGAATTCAAGTTCACCGGCTCATACACCCAGGACTATCAGCCTATCCCCTGGTCGGAGCACTATGTGAAATACTGGTGGGAAAAGAAGCCCGGCCTCTTCGACGACATCTACAACGACTGCACTTTCGTGGAGACCTTCGAGCGTCTCGGACTCGACTGCTCGCAGCAGGAGCTTGCCAAGGCATTTGCCTTCGCCGACTACCATCTGGCCCACGCCAACCAGGCCGGCCGCTACAACATCCGCAACGGCATCATGCCCCCCGAGTCGGGCAACTGGCTCAATAACCCCCATGCCGACGACCTTGATTTCCAGATCGAGGCCGACTTCATCGGCCTGATGGCCCCCGCAATGGTGCCCGAGGCTCTGCGCATCGCCGACAAGGTAGGCCACATAATGAACTCGGGCGACGGATTCTACGGCGGTGCCTTCGTGGCAGGCCTTTACAGCAGCGCCTTCTATCTCGACAATCCGCGCGATATAGTTGAGACCGCTCTCGCTCCGATTCCACAGGAGAGCACCTTCTACCGCTGCATCCGCGACGTGCTCGACTTCCATCGCCTCAATCCCAACGACTGGAAAGCCTGCTGGGAATACCTGCAGCGCCACTGGAATGTGGACGTAGGTTGCCCGAAGGGCGTTTTCCTCAGCTTCAATATCGACGCCAAACTCAATTCGGCGTTCGTTGCCCTCGCAATGCTCTACGGCAACGGCGACTTCACCGACACGCTCGATATAGCCGCCCGCTGCGGCCAGGACGCCGACTGCAACCCCGCCACCGCCGGAGGTGTGCTCGGTGTGATGAAAGGATATAGCGGAATACCCGCCTTCTGGCTTGATCCGCTCAAGGAGGTGGAGAACCTCAACTTCGAGGGCACCGACATATCGCTTGCAAGCTCATATCAGATGAGCTACAACCAGGCCCTTAAGCTTATCGAGAAAAACGGAGGCCGCGTGGAGGCCGACAAGGTGGTGATTCCAATCGAGAAAGCTTCCGTACTTCCGCTGGAACAGAACTTCACCAACACCTACCCGCTGTTTCGCGAGCGCAAGGACTGCTTCCTCGACAAGGAGTATGAATTTTCGTTCGACGGCAACGGCTTCGTAATCTGGGGTAACATCTGCTCTCTGCGCCACATCAACAAGGATTATATAAACCGCGTCTCCATCCGCCATATCGGTTCGGAGGTGTTCGGTCTCGCCGAGCCAGACGACCCCTATGTGGCCGATGTGCAGGTGTGGATCGACGGCAAGCTCGACCAGACGGTGAAGATGCCGATGCGCAACACCGACCGCCGCGTGGAGCCGGCCTGGAAGTATCTCCTCCCCGAGGGACCGCACACCGTGCGCCTCGTATGGACCAATCCGAACCAAAACTACACGATCCGCATCAACGACATCATGTATTACTCGGAGAAACCTAACAACAACCGCTTTTATTCCAATCTGAAATGAACAGTATACTGAAATACACGGCTATGGCGCTCATGGGAGCCGCCGCTCTCGCCGGATGCAAGGATGCTGACAAAGGGTCGGCCTCCATCCCCTACGGCACGACGGTAACCATCGATAAGGCCACACTCCTCGACAAGATAAAGGGCGGATGGGCCGCGCAGACCATCGGATGTACCTACGGCGGTCCGACCGAGTTCAAATACAAGGGCGGCATGATCAACGACAGCATCCCCATCATATGGTATGACGACTACTGCAAGGACATCTTCGCCGAGGACCCGGGTCTGTACGACGACGTCTACATGGATCTTACCTTTATGGAGGTTATGGCGCGCGAGGGGATTGACGCTCCCGCCGCAAGCTTTGCCGATGCTTTCGCCAATGCCGACTACAAGCTCTGGCACGCCAATCAGGCCGCCCGCTACAATATTCTCAACGGCGTGATGCCGCCCGCTTCGGGCCACTGGAAGAATAATCCCCACGCCGACGATATCGATTTCCAGATCGAGGCTGATTTCATCGGCATGATATGTCCGGGCATGCCCAACGTGTCGAGTGCTTTTGCCGACCGCATCGGCCATATCATGAACTATGGCGACGGCTTCTACGGCGGTGTCTACGTGGCAGCGCTCTATACGCTCGCATATGTGTGCGACGATATTCCCACCGTTGTGGAGCAGGCGTTGCAGACCATCCCTGCCGAGGCAAATTTCCGCCGCTGCATCGAGGATGTAATCTCCTTCTGGCGCAAGAACCCCTCCGACTGGAAACAGTGCTGGCTGGCCATCGACCAGAAATATACTGCTGAGAAGGGTTGTCCCGAAGGGGTCTGGAACGGATTCGACATCGACGCCACAATCAACGCCGCCTATTGCGTGATCGGGCTGCTCTATGGCGAGGGCGATTTCTTCCGCACCCTCGACATTTCCACCCGTTGCGGCCAGGACAGCGACTGCAACCCGGCTACCGCAGGAGGTATTCTCGGCGTGATGATGGGATATGAGGCCCTCCCCGCCAAATGGAAACCCGCTGTGGAGCGTTGCGAGAATATCGATTTCCCGTATACCTCAATCTCGCTTGCCACAAGCTATGGCATTACTCTCGACCTTCTTGAAAAGGTCGTGGTGGCCAATGGCGGTAACGTTACCGACGATGCTGTATCCTTCAGTATCGAGCGCCCGGTGGCTGTGGCTCTGGAGCAGTCGTTCGAGGGAATCAAGCCGGTGGAGCGCCGTGTGGTAAAACTCGACCTCGATCCGGAATATACCTGGGATTTCAACGGCTCGGGCATCGTGCTCCAGGGGCAGGTGCGCCGCGACGACAAATCCGCTCCCGACGACTATGTGGCCCGGCTCGAGGCGTCGGTCGACGGCAAGGTGGTCGACACGTTCGCAATGCCTCTCGACTATATAACCCGCAAATACGACATTTTCCACACCTATGATCTGACCGACGGGCCCCATAAGTTGACCGTACGCTGGCTCAACCCCACACGCGGCTATGCCGTGCAGTGCAAGGATATTGTGGTCTATGGAACCGAATGAAGACCTATCGGAGGCCGCCCGTCGGCGTTGAGAAGTTATTTTGCTCTGTTGTTGACTCCAGGCGCATGCAGGGCGGCCTCTTTCAGATTATCAATCACCAATATACTGAAACAAATTCATACCGGTCATCAAAATGAAACGTCTGAAAATTCTTTTCATCTGCTCTTTTCTGGCTTTGGGTGCCGCTCTGACTTCCTGTGGGGGCGACGACGACCCGACACCTGCCCCGACGCCCACCCCCACACCCTCGCCGGGCGGTCGCGTAATCTATACCACACGCTGGAATCCCGGGCAGACCATGCAGAGCGCCAAGCTCGGCCGCCAGGTGAGCTACGGCGTGCTTGTTCCGCAGGAATATCTTAGCGGCAGCGGCGCTACATTTCCCGTTGTCTATCTGCTGCATGGCTATGGCGATACTCCCGAAGCATGGGGCCCCGGTCATTTCGACATACAGAATGTCGACGCCCAGGCCCGCACGGCCGGGCAGACCGGTCCGGTTATCTACGTCATTCCACAGGGCTGGAACTCCTACTATGTAAACCGCTACGACGGCGGATTCAATTATATGGACATGCTGGTGGATGAGCTCGTTCCGATGATCGACCGGATGCTCCCCACTCGTCCTTCGGCACGCTACCGTGCGGTTGCAGGCTATTCGATGGGCGGTTTCGGGGCGCTGGCCATGGCCGGTAAGAACGCCTCGGTGTTCGGCACCTGCATTTCGCTTTCCCCCTCGATGAATACCGACGCGCAATACCGCACGCTCGGCGGCTGGGACAGCCAGTGGGGCGACATTTTCGGCGGCCGTGGCACCACCGGAGACGCACGCCTTACGCCTCACTATCTCAGTCTCTGCCCGTTGCATTTCTTCGCCGACAATCAGCCTTCGGCTTTCGCATCGCAAAAGTGGTATGTAGACTGCGGCGACGACGAGGAGCGCCTCTATGCGGGCAGCGGCGAACTCCACTGCCTGCTGCGCGACAAGGGAATCGACCACGAATTCCGCGTGCGCAACGGTGCACACACCACCTCCTACTGGCGCGAAGGTCTGCGTGAAGGCCTTGCGGTTTTCAAGGCGGCATGCGACGGCGCGTCTTATCCCGACATAACTCCGGTTAATCCTGCCGGGGGCGCAACTCCGGAATTTATTAATGTGTCCGACGCTCCCTGCCAGATTAGTCTTTTCAAGGGCAACGGCCTGAAATCAAACTCGAATACTCACATCGTATATGTTGAGATCGGCGAAGGTGTGCCGGCTCCCGATGCTGCCGGGGTAGCGTCGCTGCTGGCTCAGTCGCTTCAGGTAAAAAATGCTGCCGTTGCGGTAGTAAATTCGGCAGATGTTGCCGCGGTCGGCGCCGATGCTGTTTTCGCCGCCGTGGAGGGAACGCTCGGAGTCTCTGTTGCCGACGCAAACCGCCATCTGATGGGTTTGGGCGACAATCTTCGGGTAGTCGGTCCGCTTGCCGTCTCCGGGCGTCCGTTTGCAGGGGTATATCTGTATGACTCAAATCTCGCAGCCGGTTCCGGCGCCACATTCGGGGCTGCACAGTATGTTCTTGATATATCGGATATGGGAGCCAACCATCGGGCTATGTTCAATCTCTTCTGCGCGCTTCGCGATGCGGATGCAAAGGTTGAATACCGCGTTCGCAACGGTGTCGTGTCCTCCGATTGTACATCCCACGGCATTTCGGCTCTCGGTCAGTTCATCTTCAATACATTGCCAATAAGATAAGATATGAAGATATTACGCCACATAGCACTTCTTCTGCTTGCTCTGGCTTCCGCTCTCGCCGCCATGGCCGCTGTGCCACGACCTGTAGAGACCGAGGGGCTGACGCTGCGCAGCGACCTTCTGGGGCGCGACGTGCGCTACTCGGTCATCGTGCCGCAGGGCGCGGAGGGCGAGCGCTTTCCGGTGCTTTACCTGCTGCATGGAATCGGAGGCGACTGCAGTTCGTGGCTCGAATATACTGACGTGGCCTCGATGATACAGCGCGGCGAGGTCGGCCCGATGGTGGTCGTGATGCCCGACGGGTATCTCAGTTACTATTCCGACGCCGCCGACGGCTCGATGCCCTACGAGCGGATGTTTCTCGAGGAGCTGATGCCCGAAATCGAGCGGAAATATCCCGTGAGCATCGATCCCAGGGATCGCCTGATCGGAGGTTTCTCGATGGGTGGCTTCGGGGCGCTTACGCTCGGCCTGCGCAACCGCGACTGCTTCGGCTCGATAATCGCCCTCTCTCCCTCGATGCGCACCGACAGCGTCTATGCTTCCGAAGGCCCTCAGGAAGAGTGGGAGAAGCAGTGGGGACGCACCTTCGACGGCATCGGCCGCAAGGGCACCGACCGAATTACTCCCTATTACCGTGCGCGTTCCCCATATCATATCATCGATACGATAGCTCCTTCCGAACTCGCCGGCAAGAACCTCATTATTGATATCGGCGACCGCGAGAATTCGCTCGCCGAATCGGCCGAGCAGATTCACCGCCGCATGGCGGAGCGGGGCATCGCCCACACATACCGTGTGCGCGGAGGCGGCCACGACTTCGATTGCTGGAATCCGGCGCTCCTCCAGGCTCTCAGGGAATTGTATCCCGGCATGGGGCTTTCCGAAGTGAAGCCCGAAATAACCTCTCCCATCCATAGGCATAACTCGGCGCTATATCTGCCGAAGGCGGCAGCCGGGTCCGACCGTCGTTATCCGGTTGTCTACGTGCGCGGTGCGCTAAAAGATTCAGACCGGGAAGCTTTGGCTCGCCGTGTGGCTGCTCTTACCGCTGAAGGTGCCATACGCCCCATGGCGATATGCTTTCTTGGAGAAAACGACTCCATAGGCATGATAGAGCAGGCCTCTCCGGCGCTTCGCGCCTCGCGCCGCATGCGCGCTCTCGTCGAGGTAGGTACCGATTGCTCCCGGGCAGCGTCAGATATAGCTACTGAACCTACCTATACGGCAATTGTATTGTGTGAGCCTCAAGTCGGCGCCGTGGATGCCGGTGAGTTCGCCCGGCGGCTCAAACAGCATGGCCGCTATCCGCGCCTATGGCTTTCGCAGACGCCCGCGAATCCCGGCTACGCCTTCGCCTCCGACCTCCATGTGTTTCTGCGCGAGATGGATCTTTCCCACCGTTACCGTGTAGCCGACACGACACCCGGCGCTTTGCTTCCGCAATGGGAGGAGTGGCTGAAATATATCGACTCGCGGTTCCATATCTGAAAAATGAATTATCAAATCTTAAATCTTTAATACTTCTATGTTTACAGTAACCAATTATGCTCTGGCCGTGGTGTTCTGCATCGTCACCATGATCTGCTGGGGCTCATGGGGCAACACCCAGAAGCTGGTATCGAAAAACTGGCGCTACGAACTCTTCTACTGGGATTATGTGATAGGCATGGTGCTCTTCACCGTGCTTCTCGGCCTGACCATGGGAAGCCATGGCGCCGAGGGACGCCCCTTCTGCGAGGATCTTGCCCAGGCATCCGGCTCGGCTATCGGCTGGGTGATTCTCGGTGGTGTGATTTTCAATGCATCCAACATCCTGCTTTCAGCTTCCATCTCGCTGGCCGGCATGGCGGTGGCCTTCCCGCTCGGTGTGGGGCTTGCCCTTGTGCTCGGCGTGATAGTGAACTATATCGGTGTGCCCGCAGGCAATCCCTATCTGCTGTTCGGAGGAGTGGCATTGGTGGTTGTCGCCATAATCTGCAACGGCGTGGCTTCAGGAAAGATGCCGCGTTCGGGCGAGGGCGACTCGCAGAGCGTTCGCCGCAAAGGCATCATCATCGCCCTCATCGCCGGTGTGCTCATGTCGCTCTTCTACCGCTTTGTAGTGATGGGTATGGACGTGACTGATTTCGCCAATCCGAAGCCTGGTATGCTTACTCCCTACGGCGCCATCTTCATTTTCTCCATCGGCGTGCTGCTGAGCAACTTCGTGTTCAATACGCTTGCCATGCGTTTCCCCTTCACCGGGCAGCCCGTGGGCTACGGAGCATATTTCAAAGGTTCGGTTTCCACCCACCTCTGCGGCATGCTCGGGGGCGCCATCTGGGGGCTGGGAACAGCCTTCAGCTACATCGCCTCCGGCGAAGCCGGTCCGGCCGTGAGCTATGCCCTCGGTCAGGGAGCACCGATGATCGCCGCTATCTGGGGCGTGTTCATCTGGAAAGAATTCAAAGGAGCACCAGCGGTAGTCAGCAAACTGCTCGCTGCCATGTTCGTACTCTTCCTCGCCGGTCTGGCAATGATAGTATGGGCCGGTAACTGAATAATTGCAAATAATCAACTTACTTTAATCTTATAACCTGAATAACATTATGAAAAAATCTGCTCTCTGGCTGGCCATGGCCGCCGCAGTGGCTTTTGGTTTTACGGCCACATCTTGCAGCGACGATCCCGACCATCCCGACAAAAACGTGCTTGAGACCCCGATGATGCAGGCTCCGCAGCTCACTTCGAACTCGGCGACGCTCTCCTGGAAGAAATGCGCCAACGCCAACATGTATGTATACACTGTGAACAACGGTCCTGAAATGATGACCTATGAGCCGACCGTCACTCTCGAGGGGCTCACTCCCGAGACCACCTATACATTCAAGGTGAAGGCTCGTCGCGATTATTCAGAGTATTTCGAGGATTCGGAGTATACGACCATAAAGTTCACCACCCTCGAAAAGGTGCAGGCACGTGCCGTCTATCATGTGGCTACGTTCGCCGACGACTGGGACCGTTGGTTCTACGAGTATAATCCCGACTGGACCGTGAAACGCATATACCGCACTGTCGACGGTACAGCCGAAGGCGCCCTCGACCGCGAATGGAATTTTGCCTATAGCGGAACCAACCTCCAGGTAACCGGCAAGAACGAGTATACCATAACCCTCAACGACAAGGGTTACGTCGCAACGCTCGTCGACGGCTCCAAGACCTACGACTACATCTACGATGCCGACGGATACCTGATTCAGGTCTACAAGGATGGTAATGTGGTCTGCAACGTTCAGATTGAGAACGGGAATATAATGCAGTGGAGCAAATTCCAGGACGGCAACGAAGTCTGGAAAATCCATACCTACGACAGCAACCTCAACGTTGGCGGCGTGCATGCAATCGCCGCCGAGGGAATCGGAGCCAGCCGCTGGCTGGTGGAGACCGGACTTTTCGGCAAGGCATGCACCAATCTCCATACTTCCAACCAGTGGGATTATTCGTCGACCGGATCGTCGTTTACCTTCGAGTTCGATTCCAACGGTTGCGTAAGCGTGGAGCATAAACTTTACGGATCCGACGAGGAAAAATACTTCTATACATATATAGCCGAATGATTCCAGACCGCTTGCGCCGGAGGCTATAGGCTGCCGGCGCGGGCGCCCACACTACTGAGTGTAATTTGTTTTAGGTACGATGGAAGCGGCCGGGGCGAGGCGCCTCGGCCGCTTTTGCCGTATCCCGGTGGTAGACCAACTGCATGACGACTGGAAACCGAAACTGCCCAGAACATTTCTTGACCACCCTTCTTCGACAACTTTGTGAGCATAAAAGAGAGCGGTTTCTCTTTCTCCAGCTTCGAAATATTTATCTATCAGAGTACAGTGATGACCCCACGGCACAGAAAAGATAATATCGTCATTGATACCCTGAGAAGTGCCAATAGCTTGTTGGCATTTCTCAATTTCAAAATTGCCAACAACTTGTGGGCGATTTACAGAGGCTTCATTATAAAGAAGATACATCTTCTTCATGTATTGCAGGCTCTGCCGGGAAAAGCCCTCGGCTTCCGGTATGGCCACCTTCAAATCCTGACTGAGATTCCGATAAAATCCACTTCCATATATATTCTCGGCATCACGGGCCACGATGTCTCGACCGAGAGACCAGTAGAAGTGTTGCATCTCACGGTTTACTTGCGTCGCAGCCTTAATCTGGCTGTGGCGGTATCGCTCTTTTAACTCCTGTATCCAGCGGGAGTATTCGGCATCGGTTTTAATCAGTTTGCTCATATTGGAAATGGTGAATGACGTTTGTTAGCCTGCTATAGTTGTTATCGGGAGGTTTTCTTCAGCTCGGAGGGGGCGACGCCGTATTCGCTCTTGAAGCATGTGCGGAAATAGCCGGGGTCGCTGAAGCCGCACGCGTAGGCCGTCTCAGAGACGCTGAAACCCTGGCAAAGCATTTCGTGGCCTTTTCGGAGGCGACATTTCCTGATGAATTCGTTGCCCGACATACCGGTGAGGGCTTTCAGACGGCGGTAGAGTGTGGAATGGCTCATGCCGAGCTCGGCCTGCAGGAATTCCATATCGAGATCCGCGCGCCCCATGTTCTGCTCTACAAGCGAGGTGAAATGGTCGAGAAATTCCCGGTCGACCTGGCTCAAGTCGGGTGCCGTGGCTGTCGTATCATTTCCGGCAGTAACGGTTTCTGCCGTGGTCCCGGTGGACGGGGCCTCTTTTCGTCTGTTGAGGCCAAAACGAAGAACCAGACACACAATGGCGCCACCGAGCAGAATATAGACTGCTATGGCCCACCACATGAGCCACCATGGCCGTTTCACCGAAATCTCAAGTTTTAGCTCGCCTGACAGGTCGCCCGATATGCTGTCCGGGAGTCCCGGGCGCACTGCGAGCATATGGGTGCCCGGGGAAAGGTTGGCAAGCATGAGTTCGTGCGACTTCGGCAGCGGCATCCAGCGGTCGGACTCTCCATCAAGGCGGTAGTAACAGGTGGTTTTGCCACGCATGGAAAAGTCGGGAACTGCGAAGAAGATTTTAACCATGCGGCATCCGTAGGGGATATCAATGGTGGCCCCTGGATTGTAGCGTGTTATTTCGGAGTTTTCTTCACCTTTCCCGCTTCCGGGAATCACGTATCCCACAATCCTCAGCTCAGGGTGTTTCTTCCGTCGGTCGATGTTCCCGGGGTGGAATGCGTATATGCCGTCCAGAGTACCTAAATAGATGGTGCCGTCGTCGCTTCGGGCGCCCTGGCGGTCGAGGAAGGAACTTTCGGTAAGTTTGAGCCGGCCGCCGAACGATTCAATGCTGTCGCCTGAAGCATTGTAGCGGCAGAGAAGGTTGTTGCTTGCCAGCCAGATGTTTCCCTCGGCATCTTCCACGAGAGAACGGATGGAGATGTCGGGTAGGCCGTTGTCGTAATTGAAATTCCTGATGCCGCCGTGACGCCTGAAGTCGCTGATTACGGAAAGACCATCCTGGGCGGCCACCCACACCCGGTTGTGAGAATCCAGCAGCAGCTGCTTCACGGCATTTGAGGCCAGACCCGTGTCGGTGGTGAGATGTGCGAGCTGTCGGTCGTTTTTGTCGAAAATGAATATGCCGTTGCCGTACGTGCCGACCCAAAGATGGCCGTCAGGGGCGGTCAGTATTCCGTTGGGCACGAGATAACCCGTTGCCGCCGAGATTTTTTCGTTGCGGTGCAACATGCTGTTGCGGTATTCGTAGAGCCCGCGCTGGGTGCCAAGCAGGGCGACGGTGTCGCCTGAGGTGATGATGGTGTTGGCAAAATCCTTTTCATAAGGGGTGGGAATTCTTGACGCCGTACCGGTCTTTTCGTCGATGGAAAATATCCCGTCGTCCGCCACGCTTACAAGTAATTCGCTTCCTTTCCTCGCCATGGAGGCAATACGCGCCGTCTTGTTGCGGACCATTGGGAGGATTGCGGCGGGGATACCGGTCTTATCCACAAAGCCCGATCCGACATATCCCGGGCTTGTGCTTGCTTTTTCAAGCAGGGGAGGAGTGGAGGGAATGAATTCCAGCCCTTTACCGTCGGTTCCGATCCATATGTTGCCGAAAGAATCCTGAAACACCACCTCGCTGGTAGAGGCGAGTATCGTTCCGTCGGCGAGTTCTGTCAGCGAAGTGATGTTGCCGTTGCCGGTGCTCCGGCCACGGACGTCGCTTAGTTCCACAGGTGCAAACGTGCGGCTGGTGCTGTCGAAACGGGCAGCCCCATGCTCCGTGCCTACATATAGATTTCCGTCGCGGCTTACGAGCAGGCTCCTGACGTTGTTGCCGGGGAGTGAGCCGGTTTGCCCGGGGTTGTGCATATGATTTTCGAATGTCTGCTTTTTAATGTCGATGAGGCTCAGCCCATAGTTTTCCTGGCCTGCGGCCAGCAGGCCGTCGGGAGTTGTGGCGGCGCTGAACATCGACATGACCAGCCCCTTGAAGTCAGCCTCCCGGAATATGTGCCAGCACGCCTGTTTGCGGTCGAAGTGAGCTATGAATCCGTATTTGCCAAGGAGATAGATTCCCCCCTCGCCGTCAGGGGTGAAGTCTGCCACACCATAGCCGGCTATCTCCGCCGGTATCTGGAGGTCTACGTTGCGAAGTGTGCGGCAGTCGATTATGTTAACACCTTTTTTCGTGCCGACCCAGATGTATCCGGCCACATCATCGTAATAGATTGCATCGATGGAGTTACCCTTGAGGGATTTGTCTTTCTCGTCGAAGACTATAAAACGCTCGCCGTCGAAGCGGTTCAGTCCATTGTCGGTTGCAATCCAGAGAAAGCCGTAGCCATCCTGGGCTATGTCCGTCACGAAGTTGTTCGAAAGTCCGTCGCGAATACCCAGCCGGTCGGTGACGCGGCTCTCCGCCATGCCACAGAACGCAACCGTAAACAGAAATATGAGCAAAAATACAGACCTCATGAGCGACGACAGGATTGTGTTCGTACAAAGATACGAATAACCGTCAAATCAATCCAACTACCATTAAAAATAGTTCATTCTTCGTGAATATCGTTGCGATGAACAATTTTTCACCCATTCAGACCATTATTTTACCGCCTGAGTGTCAATCCTGCAGATAAATTTGCGATGAAAATTTATTAAACCATGAAAATATCGAAGTTATTTCTGATTCTTGTTCTTGCCCTGATGGCTCTTCCGGCTAAAGGGGAGACATCGAAACCGCTCTTCAGCAGCGACAGCGAGGAGCATTGGTATTATATCTATTACGAAAATGTGTCGCGCGTTTTCACTGAAAACGGCGAAGGGAATGCTCTTACCCACACTTCCATCGCCTACGGCAGCAACAACCAGAAGTGGAAGCTTGTGGGCGACTCGAACAGCTTTAAGCTTGTGAGCGCCAACGGCCGTGCAGTATATAAAGATGGTCCGTTCCGCGCTTCGTCAGACCTCTCGAAGGCTCATAATCTTCAGCTCCTGGAGTCGCCGAACCCCGATTTCGCGGGATGCTGGGTAATCAACGATCCGAGCGACGGATGGGGGTGCATGAACCCTTACGGCAACGGCCAGATCGACGGCTATTGGAACGATCCGACCGACTCCAACAACAATGTGTCATTCATCCCTTCCGACCAGGTGTCGGAACCTCTCGACATGAGCGGTATCAAGGAATTCAGCGTTGAGGGCGTCACCGCCTTCACACCTCCTACACGTCAGACGCTCTGGTATACGGCTCCCGTCACTGCGGCGAAGGTGGCCAATCCCTGGATGGAGTACGCGCTGCCTATCGGCAACGGCGAATTCGGTGCCATGGTCTACGGCGGCATTCACTGCGATCAGCTGCAGTTCAACGACAAATCTGTCTGGACAGGTACCTCCAACCGACGCGGCTCGTATCAGAATTTCGGCGATCTCTTCATCGAGGATATTTCGGGCGCTTTCGATTCGGCTCCCGTTAAGGATTATGTACGCTGGCTCGATATGCGCAATGCCGTGGCGGGCGTCAGCTACTCCGACGGCGAGACCAGCTACACCCGCGAATACATCAGCAGTTTCCCAGCCAGGGTGGTGGCCGTGCGCCTTGCCGCCGACAAGGGAGGTAAGATAAGCGTGCGCCTTCGTCTGCGCAACAATGTGCGCTCGGGCTTCGTGACGCCCGTTTACGCCGATGGAGGCGCTTCCTTCGAGGGAAAGCTCGACCTCGTGGACTTCAAGGCGGCCTTCAGGGCTGTTCCCACTGGCGGCACGATGACAACCGTCGGCAACAGCGTTGAAATCAAGGAAGCCGACGAGGTGCTCATCATTCTTGCCGGAGCAACCAATTTCGATCAGCACAGCGCAACCTATACCTCTGACGGCGCCGCCATGCGCACGATGGTTGACTCACGTCTCGAGCGGGCCTGCGCGCAGTCGTGGGACGCCCTCAAGGCCGCCCATACTCAGGACTTCTGTTCGTTCTTCGACCGCGTGGACCTCTCGCTCGGCAACGGCTCCAACAGCCTGACCACCGAACAGCTCGTCGACAGCTACGCCGCCGGCAACGCTCCCGAAATGGAGCGCCTGCTCGAGGAACTATACTTCAACTATGGCCGCTACCTACTCATCAGTTCCTCGCGCGGTATGGACACACCCGCCAACCTTCAGGGCATCTGGAACAACAGCGATAATCCCGCCTGGCAGAGCGATATCCACTCTAATATAAATGTGCAGATGAACTACTGGCTCGCCGAGAACACCAACCTCTCCGAGCTCCATATGCCGTATCTGAACTACATCCACAGCATGGCCCTGGAGCACGAGCAGTGGCCCTCCTACGCCCGTCGCGGCGGCCAGACTGAAGGCTGGACCTGCTTCACGCAGAACAATATCTTCGGCCACTCCGACTATGCCGAGAACTACGTGATAGCCAACGCCTGGTACACCTCCCATCTCTGGCAGCACTATCTCTACACTCTCGACGAGGATTTCCTGCGCGAGAAGGCGCTCCCCGTGATGGTGAGCTGCTGCAAATTCTGGATGCAGCGCCTCAAAGAGGCTTCCGACGGCTCGCTGGTGGCCCCCGACGAGTGGTCGCCCGAGCACGGCCCCTCCAAGGAAGACGGCACCGCCCACGCACAGCAGCTTGTGACCGAACTCTTTGAATCGACCCTCGCAGCCCTCGACATCGCCGGCGAGGCCTATCCCGCCGATTTCCGCTCCTCGCTGGCTGCAAAATATGAGAAGCTCGACAAGGGTCTTGCTGTCGAGCAGTATACCGGCGCCTGGGGCGGTAGCCTCAACGGTATCGCCTCCGGCACGGAAATTCTGCGCGAGTGGAAATACAGCGACTACTCCAAAGGCCAGAACGGCCACCGTCACCAGTCGCACCTGATGGCGATGTATCCTTTCGGCAAGATTACGCCCGAAAGCCCCTATTTCCGTCCGGCAATCAATTCGCTGACACTGCGCGGCGACAAATCCACCGGATGGTCGCTCGCGTGGCGCATAAACCTCTGGGCGCGTGCCTTCGACGGCAACCACGCCCTGCGCATTATGCGCAACGCCCTCAAGCATTCCACAAGCTACGACATCAAGGAGGATAAGGGTGGCATCTACTACAATCTGCTCGACTCCCACGCCCCTTTCCAGATCGACGGCAACTTCGGCTTCTCCGCCGGCGTGGCTGAAATGCTCCTCCAGGGATACGACGGCACGCTCCGCCTGCTCCCCGCTCTCCCCGACGCATGGCAGGAAGGCCATGCCAACGGCCTCCGCGCCGTGGGCAACTTCGAGGTCGACCAGCGCTGGACCGCCGGGCGCCTCACCGAGGCCGTCGTGAAATCCGGTTCGGGCCGCGACGCTTCCGTAAGCTATAAAGGCATAGTGAAGGCCAAGGTGACCGATGCCTCCGGCAACGTCGTGACCGTCACCGCCGACGGCGAGGACCGAATCTCGTTCCCCACCACTTCCGGCGGCCGCTACACCATCGACCTCTCCGCCAACAGCGGCATCAGCGCCGTAACATCCGACGCTACCGCCGCCGGTCCCGAGGAATACTTCGACCTCCAGGGGCGCCGCGTGGCCGCCGACACCCTCTCTGCCGGCATCTACATCCGCCGCGCCGGTTCCGTCGCCGAAAAGGTCGCCCTCCGCTAAAATATTTGCCTGTCTTACTTCGGAGGCCGGGAATCGGACGTGATTCCCGGCCTCCTTGACGCCAATCCGAAAAATTTGCGTACCTTTGCGGTGCATCATACTACAGCCGTACGAACCGCAATGAAGATTTCTGTTATCACCGCCACCTTCAACTCAGCTGCCACGCTGGCCGATACGCTCGCCTCTGTGGTGGCGCAGACCTATCCCGACGTTGAGCACATCATAGTCGACGGTGCGTCGACCGACTCGACGCTTACCATCGTCGAGCATTACCGCAGTGCCTACGAGCGCGGCGGCAAGACCTTTCGCGTGGTCTCTGAGCGCGACCGCGGAATCTACGACGCCATGAACAAGGGTATCGCCATGGCAACCGGCACTCTGGTGGGACTCCTTAATTCCGATGATTACTTTACATCGCCCGACGTGCTCGCCCGGGTAGCTGATGCCTTCAGCACCGACGCCACGCCCGATGCCGGTTTGGATGCCGTGTATGGCGACGTTCACTACGTCGACCAGCATCAGACCACACGCGTGGTGCGTCACTACAGCTCCGCTTTCTTCCGTCCCTGGATGATGCGCATGGGCTTCATGCCCGCCCATCCCTCGTTTTATTGCCGCCGCCAGCTTTATGCCGAGCATGGGGGCTTCGACCTCGATTTCCGCGTTGCCGCCGACTTCGAGCAACTCCTGCGCATGATTTTCGTCGGCCGCATCAATACCCGCTATCTGCCCATGGATTTTGTGACGATGCGCACCGGGGGCGCCTCATCTTCGGGAATGACCTCTCATAAACGCATCTACCGCGACCATCGCGCAGCCTATCGTAAAAACGGGGTCTACTCCAACTTCTTGTTTGAGGGTTGCCGCTACCTCTATAAGATCTTCGAGCTTGTGCGCTCCTGATCCTCGGTATATATAATTGTTCGGGAGTCCCGGCCTCCTGACCCGGCTGCAAAAAAACTGAAAAATGTTTCCCTGAAAATTTGGCGGTTTCATCCGGAATCCTTAACTTTGCATCCGAAATCCACGGGGTACTAGCTCATCTGGCTAGAGCGCGACACTGGCAGTGTCGAGGTGAGCGGTTCGAGTCCGCTGTACTCCACCATAATTTTCCGAGCGAACCGACCATCCCGGTTCGCTTTTTCGTTATTATTCCTTATCTTTGCATCCGTAAGTGACTTAAAGAAATTATTTAATGGTTAGTTAGGACGGATTTCGGGATGATTTTTGCGGGAAGAGGAGGGAGCGATGCGGGCATCGTGACCGACGATTTCTGCAGAAAGCGCCCGAAAGACAACTAAAGAACCATTAAACGGGAAGTCACTTAATACATTAAATAATTTCTTTAAGTCACTTATGAAGCTCATTGAGATGAACATCGACAAAATCGCCGCCCTGTGCCGCAAGTACAAGGTCGCCCGGCTGTGGGTCTTCGGCTCCATCCTCACCCCGCGCTTCAACGACCAGAGCGACGTCGATTTCTCAGTCGTATTCCATTACGACCAGATACAGGATCTCTTTATAACCTTTTTCGATTTTATCGACGAGCTACAGACCCTTCTCGGGCGCAAAGTTGACCTGGTCGACGAAACCGCCGTAAAAAATCCCATATTCCGCAAGGAACTGGATGAAACCAAACATCTGATTTATGGATGAGAAACTCGTCAAGACGTTGATGGATATTCTCAGATCTATTGAGAATATCGAATTATTCTGTTCCACGCGACCAAAGGAATTTCAGACTTTTTGCGAGGATGTATGCTTCCGAAGCGCCGTGCAGTGGGAGATTGCCATTATCGGTGAGGCAATGAACAGGATATTGAAGAATAATCCGGACATACCGATAACCTCAGCCCGACGTATTGTAAACACCAGAAATTTTCTCATACATGGCTACGACAGTCTTCGCGAAGACCTTATCTGGGCAATCGTAATCAACCATCTCCCCCTGCTGAAAACCGAAGTCGAACAGCTGATTGCCGCCGCTGAACGCACTGACTGAAAGCAGCCCGGGCTGGCCACCAACGATGTAGGGACATCGCTTTGCGATGTAATGGCTGACTGTCACCATCTTATATATCCTTTCACGAAATACACACCCTCCTATAACGAAAACGCGAAGACGAACCGATTGCCGTCTTCGCTTTTTTGCGTATTCGTTTTCAAAAATGGGGACCGTCCGATTGTAGGGATGCACCATGGTGCATCCGCCATCCGTCTTCACGCCGCTAACTCATTGATAATCGGATGCACCGGGGTGCATCCCTACATGCGGGTGCCCGGATGGGTTATCGTCCGGATGGGGAGGGCGATGTCAGAACGGTTCAGATGGTAGGAGCCGGAGGGTAAGGGTGACGGGAGTTGACTAAGGTCAATGACCGAACCCGCATCCCTGCGGCGACGCCGCATATGGGCCGTTATGGCGCGCCCTCTAAGAGCCCTTCTATAGGCGGATGCCGTAGCGCTCCGCCAGGAAGGTGCGGATGCGCCCGGGGTCGGCGTCGCAGGCGCGCTCCACCTCCATCACCTTGGCGTCCACCAGCGTGCGGTACCACCATCCCTGCAGGAAGTCCCAGAGAAACCCCTCCTTCCCGTCGAGGAACCCCAACTTAAACACGTATCGGTAAATGAAATACGCCGTCGACCGCCAGAACAGCGGCATGCGCCCGTAGAGCGACTTCTGGCGTCGCTTGGCCGCTACAGCGTCGGCCAGCCCCCCGGCCTTGTCGGCCTCTGCGCTCTGAGGCCGGTATTTTTCGGCGAGCAACAGCGCCGCCTCGCGGTCGGCATATCCGTTGTGCTTGGCGATGAACGCCGAGAGCGGCAGAAGTGAATGGTCGTAGAAAGGATGCGTGAGCGTCTCCGAGCGCCCGCTGAGTATCTGCAGATGCTCGTCCATCAGCCGCTGCTCGTAGCGACAGCAGCCCCGACGGAACATCCTGACCATTGCGATTCCGTTGACGATGCCGTGGCGCAGACGCCGGTTCAGGAAATAGCGCCCCAGCGGAATCACCAGCGCGCTGACGTCGGCCGGCATCTCCGGCAGCTTCGTGCGGATCTCCTCCGTCAGCTCCGGCGAGAGATATTCGTCGGCGTCGAGCCGGAGCACCCACTCCGACCGGATGTCGAGCGCGTCCAGCGCCCAGTTGAACTGCGCCGCCTGATTCCCCGGCCATGGGTGCACCACCACCTCCGCCCCCTCCCGGCGGGCAATCTCCGCCGTGGTGTCGGTCGACTCCGAGTCGACCACCACCACGCGCCGCGGCTCCAGCGCCCGCAGCCTTTCGAGGCAGCGCCCCAGGTGCAGCTCCTCGTTCTTCGTAAGAATAATAACCGTAACGTTAACCATCTCTCAGAACACGTTTCTTTATCGGTTTGGCGGGATTCCCGCCCACAATCGTCCACGGCTCAACATCCTTGAACACGGCCGCCCTCGCTCCCACTACGGCCCCCTGCCCGATGGTCACCCCCATGCCGACGAAAGCATCGGCCGCCACCCAGGCTTGGTCCTCAATCACTATAGGCGCCGTAATCAGCGGGTTAAGCGGATTCGTAACGTCGTGCGACGCCGTGCAGAGATAAGCACCCTGGCTCACGGTGGAATTTGCTCCTACTACCACAGGGGCTACGTTATAGCAGTCAACTTCCGACGCCAGACAGCTGTGCGCCTCCATCCGGAGGTTCGCAGGATAGTAGACGCGCGTCGACGAATAGACCACGGCCGTAGGATGAATCTTCGCACCGAACATCCGCAGAAGCGTCCGTTTCCACCCCGAAGCCATCGAGCGCGGAATCCAACTGGCTCCTACGCCCCAGACAAATCCCCAGATTAGCCTGACAATCTGATGTTTGCGCGACAACGCATTGCGGTATTGCGAAAGGTCTATCTTTGGCATCGTTTAGGTCTATTTTTGAGATGAAATCTTTTCGATAGCCATGTCGCTAAGCGTTTTCGGGTTAGTGACGCCAAGGAACAAAGCCAATACTACTGCAAGAAATAAAAATACAGAACCGGCAATTTTGAGACTATTGTATTTGCATAAAAGCAGTATTGGAATTGCAAATATTCCTAAAATAATTACACCGAATAGGATTCTATAAGCTATAGGGTTACTGATGAATCCTAAAGCAATCAAGAGTATACCCGTTACAATGCTAACTGCCCAAATCAATTTTCCGCTGATCGCATCCGACAGTTTCGGAGTGGTCAGATTAGGCGCTGTCTGCCCACTGCAGCGGAAATAATCGGCCAGTTCCTGAGGAGATCCCGAAATTTTATTTGGTGTGATTTCCATCAGTCAACGGCTAATTTTGGGGTGCGGCGAAGGCGTGGACGCTCCATTCTCTTCTTGGCGGAATTTATCATATCTGCGATGGCCTTGACCACTTTATCAGCCCGTTCAGTGGTCCAGTTTGCAGGTTCGTAGCTTTTAAGACTCACAATGCTTGAAGCGCTTACGCCGATTCTGTGGCTGTATTCGTCCGACTCCGGGAGCAGGTCGGGATTTACACCGGCCCTCTGAAAAGCCTCTTCGGTCGAGGCGCACTCATGGCGGAACTCCGTACCCCCCTGATTGTTGCGGTTGAGGGTAATAACCAGAAGCACCTGGTCGCTTGTCGGATAGACCGTGGCGCGGATTGCAACGTCGGGGAGTATATGGCGTGCAAGAAAATTCTTGAATGCCGTAATATACGTTGCAATCATATCCTTTTGTTCGTTTGTCATGTCGAGAAAACGTACTTATGAATTTTATTTGGAGAGAAGAGATTTGTATAGCCTGATTGTCTCATCGGCAATGTGTGGCCATGAGAATTGCCTCTCAACCAGTCGGCGCCCATTTATTCCTATTTCTGTTCTTTGATTTGCCGACATGGAGAAAAGAGATATCAGGGAGTCGGCAATACTTTCCGGTTTTGGCTCGCAAAGCAATGCTGCGTCTGCTTCGCTTCCCTCCGGTAAATTGCAATGTGGAGTAATCACAACAGGTAAGGCGTATGCCCATGCCTCGAGTACGCTCATCGGCAGCCCTTCACTGAAACTCGGTAGAATAAAGGCTGATGCCTCGGTTAGCAGACGTTCTTTTTCATCGCCGAACGCAGCCCCTACAAGTGTTATGCAGTCACTCAGATTCTTTGAATCAATGAGCGTTTTTAGCTCGGCTGTATGATTGAGCTGATCCCACCCAGCTATTTTCACATGCCATTCATTGACTAAATCAGGTAGTCGGCGTTTTAAAATTGCCAATGCTTCAATAAATTCGCGGAGACCCTTTTTTGGGTGGATTCGACCGATGAAAAGCAGCGTTTTGCGTCCGCCGGTATTTTGACGTCTTGCAATAATCTCGTCGAGCGAACAGCCGGGGAGGTCAATTCCGTTCGGAATTATTGCGATTTGATTTTTAAGCCCGAACTCTCTGATGGCATCCGCCTCGCTCTGGCATAGAGCATGTATACAATCGGCACGACGAAGATTTTCATACTCATACCAATATCCTACGATGCGCTTTTTCCATCCGGAATTCCGTACCGCCCAGGGGTCGAGCATGCCGTGGGGCTGAACAATCACCTTGACTTCCGGATGCCGCTTCTTGTAGCGGAGCACAGCCGCCGAATGATACATCCACAGCCCTTGCGAATGGATTATATCAGGCTGATACTCTTCTATCAGGTTGTGGATGTCGCGTGAATATCCAAGCGTAGAAAGCAACGGCACGTCGACCCGGTGATAACACAGTTGAGGGACCTTGCCGTAAGCTTTGGCATCCTCACGAGAGTGGGAGTCGTTGAAAGCGAGCAGGGCGACCTCAATATCCTTTGCCAACAACGCCTTTGTCGTGGCGCTGATTGTGGCATACAGACCACCGGCACCTCTGGAATTGGAGTCGCCTATAAATAAAACTCTCATTGCTATTCTTTAGTGAATGATAGAGTTATTTTAGTTATTATGCCAGGGCGCATCTGGTTTATTTCCATTGTGGAACTTCCAAATTAGCAGTGCATTGAGGTATTCAGCCAGGACTTTGGGATGAATACAGGCAGACCATCGTTGAATAGATTCTTTTTCTGATAAGTTTAATGAGCCTGCGTTTATGTAGTTTTTAATTAGTTGTGTGAATTGCGTCCAGTCATCGGATTTGAACACATTCCCAAGTCTGCCATTAGCTTTAATCAGAGAGGAGGCTCCACATGAATCGGACACAATTACTCTGCAACCTTGCGAGAGAGCTTCATTTACCGAGCATCCCCAACCATCGAATGCAGATGATAAAATGAGCGTGTCGGATGAAGAATATTCTTTTTGCACCTTGTCAGGAGGAAGAGTTCCCAGGAATCTAAAGCGCTTATCTTGACAAATGGCATTCAGAATTTTATTTTTTAGAGGACCGTCGCCGATTATCTTAAAATCAAAATCGGCGTGTATCTGT
>ERZ838577.1340-NODE-1340-length-33683-cov-4.557452_pt1 | contig 33683 bp, 34 predicted proteins | sample MGYA00519682_ERZ838577 | MGnify/ENA primary metagenome ERZ838577 (study PRJEB31850, sample SAMEA3708838) | human gut metagenome | biome: human gut; feature: human-associated habitat; material: faeces | place: China | collected 2014 ...
CCAAGAACGGCTCTAACTCATTTGGGAACGCTCGATTTATTATGCTGTCGTCCCATTGAGTTGAAAATGGACAAATAATACAACCAACTCTTGCTTTTCCAAGGCGGTAGGCAAGATTGAGTTTCAAATCATATTTTAGAAGATACAAGAAGATTTCAACATTGTTCCAATTTATAATTGGGTGAGCGTTGAAAGTGAATATATGTTTTCCTTTGCCGATTCGATCATATCCGCTCCGGCGGGTGGATTCTTCAGATCGAACACCGTCAAAAGTGAGGACTCGAGCCTGTTTGTTGCCATCTACTTTGAGGGAACGGTAAAGAGGCGCAGTCTTCATGACCGAACAACACCAGCGGTGAGTGTCAGATGGCGTCCCGATTTTATCCCAATAGTTAAGTACCGACTCATGATTACGAGTCGTGGAAAACTTTAAAGCGGGAAAGCGCTCACCGTAATAGCGCTTAACATCTTCGTAGAGGTCTAAAGACGATGGTAGTTCATATCCTGTATCAGAGTAGATGACTTCATACTCGGAGGGCGGTATTGCTCTTGTAACGAGGTCGAGTACCACCTGGGAGTCTTTGCCACCAGAGAAGGAGGCGATGAAGCGGTCTATGCGCGTAGAGAGAAGCGCTCGCTTGCCCTCTTTTTTGGCTGTGTCGAGAGGAACGACATCAAAGCTGTCGCAATCTTCCTTGACGACAGCCATTTTCTGCTTGGTTTTTTTCTCGACCATAGCAGCTAATGCCTCGAAATCAACGCCTTGATTGGCCATAATCGCGTCGTGAGCCCTGTTGACATCTGCATAGGCAACATAGGTGTCGCGGATGAAAGCAATAGCCTCACTCTCAATCAAGAACATTGGGTCGGCGTTACGTTTAAGCATCTCCTCGACATCCACTGGCTCTAATGGCATTGGTTCAATATTAGGAGCAAAAAACAAGGTGGGTGGCTCATAAATATTGGCACCTTTGGCTTCAAAAAGCATCTGACCACGATACCAATACTGCTTATTGACTGCCCACATTATAGGCCCGTTACAACGTGGATATGTCCACCCCTGAGCATCTAATCTGAGTAAGTCAAGCTCCTCATAGAACACAGGACGCGGAGAAACTCCCAAAGTCTCTTTCGAAACCGTGGAACTAAGGAGGACACCTCCAGTTTCTGTATCCCATGTTATTTTATACATACTAATACTACTTTGTTGGACATAGTAATTCCCTTACATCTACATCTAAGATGCGAGCTATTTCTTGAAGTTGAGGAACAGAAGGCTGAATTTTATTATTACACCAACGGGAAACCGTGGTTTCATTTTTGCCTACGGCTTCGCAAAGTTGTTTCGCGGATATTTGTTTCTCCGCTAACACGGCTTTTATCCTGTTTAAAGGTATTGGTTTATCATCAGTCTTCATCTTGTTACAACTTCTTGTAATAATTTGCAAAGTTAGCAATAAACTCTGAGAGTGCAATGAAATATGCTGAGAAACATAATGTGAAACGCCCCGGCAAGAGGTGAGGCTTGCCGGGGCGTCGGGGCGGGTTAGGGTTTAGTAGAGACGGATGCAGGTAACATCGGCGGTCTGGACGGTGGCGGGATGGTCGGGCTTATCTTTGGAGAAGGCGATGGCAAAGTGCTGGATGCGGTGGGTTGTGCAGAGTCCTTTGAGGAACAGGATGAACTTGCCCAGTTCTTCAATGAGCCAGTTCTCATCTTTGATTGAGGTGACAGAGAAGAGCATCATCACGTTGTCGGGGAGGTTGTAGAGGCCGTCAGAGTCTGTGAGGATGACGAGCGATGGTGCGAATACCGCATCTTTCGAGAAGAAGCTTGCGCCGTTGGCGTAATCCTGATAGCTGAGTTTGGCTGTCGGAGTGCCGTAGTTTTCGGCGAGATATTTCTCGATGTCGGAGAAGGCTGCGCTGAGGCGAGGGTCGCTTACGACCGAAAGGTCGGTGGGCGGCTCCGCGTGGGGAGTTGTGGCAGTAGTTGGTGTAGCCTTGCGGCCGAAGATGGATTTCACACGGGACAGGAGTTGGTTGAGGTTGTTGGCTGTTTTGCGGTCAGTCTTGATGGCTTTGCCACCGCGCACCGGGCTATGCCCGACATGCGCTTCAAGCTGACTCGCGAATGCTTTGCATTTCATCGGCTGGAATTTTTGTTGGTGGTTTGGGAATTGAGTTCATTGATTTTCTCTTCGAGGCGTTGCTTCTGATCGAGGGCGCGGGCGGTTTCTTGCTTCGCAAGCGCTAAAGCGATGACCTGCAAACGGTCTTCGTATGCTTTCACCTCCGATTCGATTTGCTTGACGCGCTCCGGGTCGCGGAACCAGCTCTGGATGCTGTCCAGTCCTTCGGAGTTGATGCCGCCGTTCATCAGTATGTAGTGATACTTGATGTCGGAGAGTCTGGCCTGTTCGAGGCGGCCTTCCTGCCAGATGAAGGTAGCGCAGAAGAACATCAAGGTGAGTACCGAGACGAACATGGCGAGATATACTTGCCACGATTCCTTTGCTATGCGGATTGTCTTTTCAATCTTCTGCACCGGAGGGTTGGCGGTGAAGTTGTCAATCTTTTCCACGATTTCGGTCTTCAGATCATCAACCGAGGTAGTCAGATTTTCGCCGATTTCTTTCACGGTTGTTGTCTGGTTTTCGATGGATGTCTGCATCTCATCGACTTTTTCAGTGACGGCTGAAGTTATGGATGTTCCCATGTTATTCATGTCGTCGGCGGTGGCGCAGTTGAGCTGCGATTCCTTGATTTCGGTACACGTACCGGTGATTGTGCTGAGGTCATCAGCGATGTTCTGGAGAATATTCTCCGGGGAATTTTCAAAATTTTCTTTCATGTTTTTGAGTTTTTGGAATTAAAGACTTCTGCCTCTTTTTCTCTTTTGGCGGCGTTTCATCTCATTGATGAAAGCCTCCTCTTCCGGGTCGTAGGCAGGTCCGACTTGGAAAAGACCACCGACAGCGTTGCCGAGTCCTTCGACCATATCGGCTCCGGCTTCGATGATTTTTGCTGTTGCACTCGGTTCCTGTTTAGGTTGCTGTCGCATAGGTTGGGGTGACGATGATGTCGGCTGCGACTGACGGTTCTTGTTTCGGTCGACTGCCTTGCAGATGACATTGTAGGAGCATCTGCCGTCGCGATCAATCTGCGAAGCCTTGAATTTCTGACCGTCCTTGATGTAAGAAAGTCCCTCGACCTCGGTTGTTCCTCTCCTGAATTTCTTCCTTACAGAGATGCTTTTCTGGGCGAGTTCTCGCTGAAAAGAAGTCCAGTCTTTTGCTGTCCGTTTGGCGGCTTGAACGGCAAGATATATCTCCTGACGAGATTTTGAACGACCTTTCAGTCGGTCAACTTTTACCTTGTCTTTATTCTCGCCGAAGGTTAAACCGTACTTCTTTTTCATCTCGTCGCAGATTTCGTTGTTGCGGTAATACTCGAAACTGTCGCTAACACATTTGCCGTCATTGTCCACTCGGTTATAGACAATATGGCAGTGCGGATGCTCCTTATCGAGATGCCGTGCGATGATAAACTGGGTGTTTTTGATACCCATTTTATCCATGTATTCCAGCGCGAGTTTCACCATGAATTCATCGCTCATGCGCTCCGCATCTTTTGGTGAATAAGACAAAGAGATGTGTCCGCACCAATGTCTGACCCTGCTGTTGAGATGCCGTTGACACTCGAAACCGTCAATAATGTCTTTCGGCGAGTCGGTCATCAGACCCTCGGAATAGAGTAAACGAGCCTCCTTATTCTTCTCTTTCAGCGCGAGAGCATACTCAACGCAGCCGGAAAAAGAGCTTCCTTTAGTTATGCCTCCAATCATACGACAGTTTGGAATAAAGTGATTTTATCTCCTTGCTCAGCCCTTTGAGTGCCCACTCGACAAGCTTAAAACCCGCTTCGTTGGCTTTCTTTGCAAGCTGATTCAGATTGTTTGCCATGCTTCCAATCTGACGCAGAATCGCCATATCTTCAGGTGTGGCTATCGCTGTAACCTTGGCGTTGAGCAGAGCGTGACGCCAGTAGTCTGACAACTTTCTGCCGGACTTGCGACAGTTTTCCTGCACGGTCTGATACTGTTCTTCATTGAGCCTGACACTGACAACAAAGGACTTGCCAGACTTTTCTGTTACTCCCGGAGGAGACTTTTTTCTTCTTGTGAAAGTCATTGTCTTTGGATTTTGAGATTCGACATTGTGACCATCGGGAACGGACTCCAGCCGCCCGGTAACGGAGGATGCAAGGTCGGGAATGTTTACATTGCCACTACCTTGCTATCCTCCTAATCTTGACAGATTATCCGGATACCGGCGCTGCCGATGGCTTCGCCATTTCACTGCCCTGAGGCAGTGGTCAGAATGATTTACTGATTAGTGTGACCCAACTCTCGTAGTTGGCGGAATTGCTGTCGAGATGCTCGTTGATGATGTGCTCGACGAAGTTGCTGACGCTGTAACCGGGACCACCGAAAAAGCGGGCGATGCGCTCGACACGGTCAAACGTGTCATTGCTGATTGCCACCTGATGCTTGTTGTCCTTGCCGAGCTTAATCAGACCGAAGTATGCCTTGCGGTAATCTTCGAGGTCGCTCTTGCGCTGCTTGGCGGTGGGACGAGATGATTTGGGTTGAGCGTTGTCGCTCTGTTCAGCGATGGGCAGAACTTCGGGAATGGTAGGATTTTCCATAAAATAACCGTCTGGATAGTGTTAACCCATTGAGAAACAAGGCCAAAAAGATGAAATAATTTGTATGGTGAAAATTTGAAGGATGGAGTGATTTTGCGGTGATTTGGGATTTTTACTCATAATACACTGAGAGTGTGAAACGCCGAGCGAAGCGATGGTTGCGACGGAAGCATTGAGACCCACGAAATGCACATTGACATTGCCGTGGTTCTTGAAGGCTGCGGAGATAGACAAGCCGGTGGCGAGTGAACCGCCGAGGCTGTCGATAAGGTCGTTGACCTGCTTACCCTCGTTCTTGGCGAGTTCGCGGTCAACGGTAGAGCGGTCGAAGTCGTAGCCTCCGACGTAGCCTTTGAGTGAAATGTGATATGCGGTCTTGGACATGGCGTAACTGAGTTTGATACCACGAAGTTACGCGCGTAATTAAATGGCCGAAAAGACACGCTAATTATGAGAAAATGTGTAACTTTGTGGTATGGAAAATACAATAATTACTGAAACAGGTGCCAAATTATTAGTAGGTCATATTTTGTCAGAATCAGATTTGACCAAGAAGGAACTTGAAGTATGGTCTATGAAAGATGTAGTAATCAAAAGTATTGGTGGGATGCCTCTTGGTTATTCTAAAATACTTTTGGTAGAAACTATAAAATACTATGATGATGCGACCTTTGTAGAAGGTACATGTAATTTTGTGACGAGCGAAATATATATAAGCAGGGCTTGTCTTTATCGACCAGAGTCATTTTTAGGGACATTACTTCATGAAATAGCACATGCTCGAAGTGGAGCCGGTGACGAAACGCGTAAGTTTGAAAGCGAATTATCTGATCTTCTTGGATATATATCGACTTCTCTGGTAAACGCCGTACATAATGATGCATCACAGGTTATCACATCCAAAAGTCTCGGTACAAGTTGTTTTGGATACGCGAAACTACGTTGCTTATCGTGTTTGGGGACAGAGTTTGATTTAAACAAAAATGACGGAAGTGTCAAATGCGAAAAATGTGGGAAAATCTATGAAAGTCAACAAGAATTGATAAACAGAAATAGAGAATATATTGAAGATCATGGGATAGGAATGTTCCTAGGTGACCTAATATTTTGAATAATTTTCAATGACAAAAGAGCCTTTCCTTTCGGGAAAGCCCTTTATCGTTGAGAGGGTTAGAGGGGTCAGATGTAGCGGAACACGTTATTGTTGGCGCCCATCGAGTAGTCGTACATAAACAGCTCGCGTCCGAAGGCTTCGTAGTCGAAGTAGCGGGCGAGGTCGCCCATCTCGCTGTCGAGATTGTAGCACTCGCTGATGATGTGCCGGGCGAAGTATTCTTCGCTGTCCCACTCTCCGCAGTAGGCTTCCTCGAAGTTGTTGAGTTCGTCGTGGAACTCCACGTAGTCATCGACGGCCTCCTGACCGTGCTTGTCGCACATATCCGAGTATTCGAGGATATGGTCGAAGTCGTCCTCCGACATGAAGCCATCGTTGTACCATTGGCGGGGGGAAGCCCTCGTAGTCCTGGGCCATCAGCTCCGGGTCTTTCTCGTCGGCGTGGATCACCTGGCAGAATTCGATGAAGTCGTCGTAGCTGTTGAAGTGGCAGAGACTAATTCATAAGTATCGGGGAATCGTCTATGTTCTCAACTTGTCAGGCTCTGCTAAGTATGTCTAAGTTGATGTTGCCATACCGCTGAAAGTGCTTGAACATCTTGTCCATCTGGTCACGGGTATGGATAGGGATTCTTTCTTTTGTTGATTTGCTCTCTCGGAGTTTCTGCTCGATTGTCCGTATCTGGGTACTTTCAAAGGGCTTCTCAAATACCTTCTTGACGAAACGGGCGATGACTCCCCCTTGTAGTCTGAGGAACTTACCGACATTATAGCCTAAATGTTTCAAATCCTCCTTGGTCAGATGGTCGCTTCGAAGATTTACCGGAGTGAAAGGCGGCATGGCATGAACTGTCCAGATCTTTGCGTTGTGGTGGAGTTTTTGCAACTCGTCGGCATCAAGAAACGGTTGCATCATGTAGGTGATGTAGGCGCATGGAATCTCAGATAGTCCTTATAATAACCAATCCCCTCTCGGAACGCGGTAGCCGAGTGGATAATTGGCACTGCTTACGACTCCAAAACCAGAAGCGTCTCGATGGAGTTGTAATGAAGTTAGAAAAGATAAGCCCATAACGTGCGGGGGCTTCCATAAAGTTAGAGCGTATGCGGTACGCGATAAGATGCGGTTAATCGTTTTTATAGCTATTGTTGACAACTTGTTCTAATTCTTCATTTGATACCTCTTTGGAGAAGATGTAGTAAACTTTCGTACTCGTGGAGCTTCCGCCTCCATAAACCCCAACATAACCGCTGCCAGATGTTACAGATTTAATATCTTCTAACTCCCAACCTTGTAATGACATATAGTTTAGGGCTCCTATAAGGGATGTAAATTTCAGATCTTGGCCGTCCTTATCCTTTAATGTTTGTCGCTTTTTATTAGAACCATCGTCAAGTTTAATGGAATTTTTGTGAAATTCCATCTCGACGAACAATTTCTTCGCTTGTAAATTTGAGCAAATAAAAAACGCTACTATAAATAGTAAGAAAATCTTTTTCATTAGAATATTGAGCGAATTGGAATTATTCCACGTTTATCTACTTCTTGAGACCATTGTACATGCCAAATACCTCCATTGATTGTAGCTAAGAAAAGGAATTACTTGCCGATGCACTATCCTTATATCGTTGATAGCGTGCTATTTGAGCTTTTATAATACAGAGGCAGGTTGCATTTCTGATTTTTGAGGATTTGGGGCCTCCCGGCTGACTTCATCCTTCGGAAATGACCTCTTTTTCGTACATCTTGCACAAGTGCAAAGTTAATGATTTTTCGTGAGATAAACAGTTAAAATACGGAATTTTAATTTCAAGTAACTGTAAATTTTCAGCTCTACCGATTTGTACCGCCAAAAGTAAGCCGGATAGAAGTTGCAAATTGAGTTACTTTTGTGTTGTAAAGTTACTCAAAATCTGATTATTAGCCAAGCTGGAACAGCCGATTTTTACATTCTCATGCTGAATGTAGAGAAAATGCGTCCGAGGATGTCAGCGATGAGTCCGAAGGCAAGTGTAATTGACGCTGAAAGGAGGGTCAATTAAGCTCTGTGAGGACTATCTCACAGGGGCTGTTTCCTCATCGAAAATTAGGTTGAAAATCTCATCGAGCTGAGGTTTGTCGGTCAGCAGGGCATGGAGCTTTTTCAGGTTCTTTGCGTTCTCGCTCCACGGAATCCAGACCTTTAGATAACCTTTTGGCCCATATTTTTCGTTGAGGTGCTTGATTGTCCTTTGATAATGTCCGGCTCTGTCGAGTTGAGGATAATTCGCCAGTCCGTACTGGATGGTTCTGCGGATTATCGTTTCCGGTTCGATGAAGCGGTCAGCTTCGGCTACAATCAATCCGTATTCGTTACGCGGCTTCTGACTGTTGGATGCTCGGTGATCCTCGACAGCTTCGCCCATTATCCGAATCTGTTCCGCCGTGAAATGAGACCTGACAAACTCGTCAGCTTCAACAATCCTGCGCGAGTCCCGGTGATGATTCTCCCGACCATTGACAAGTCCGAGGTCATGGAATGCCGCTATCACGTAAACTATATCGGAGTTCATGGACTGTGTATGCTCGGCGAGTTTCAGACTTTGTTCAATCACCATGCGTACATGATTCTCCTGATGCGCCTTGTCAAAGGAGGCGTAGTGGGGAATAATCTCCCGCTCAACATAGTCTATGATTTCAGGAGACACCGGCTTCAATTTCTCCATATTATCGTTTCTGTGCGTAAAGGGTTAGAAACAGAGCCATGGCAATGCTTGACAGTAACGCCGGGAGGTTGGTGTCATCGTAAAATAATGCCTTGGCCAGCCAATATATTCCGCAGATTCCAGCCAACATTCCGGCAATCATACAGACTTTTTTGCCAGTGATGATTACTTTCTTATTGTTCTTGATTTCCATATCGTTTATTCAAAATCATCATTATCGAATGATTCCCTCTCCTTTTTTGTCGGTGCCATTTCTGCACCAAAGAGAGCGAGTACCTGATTCACTTTATCAAGTCGGAGAGTTTTCTTCCCTTGTTCCAACTCGCGTACAAAGCGCAAACCGACACCGGACTTCTGGGACAGGTCAACCTGCGTAAGCCCGAACTGCTTACGCATCTCCTTAACGTATTTAGCTAACTGAGTCATGCAATATACCCTTTAGGTAGTAAAAATAGTAAATATTATTCGGATTACACCATTAAGGGTATAAATTATTTTGCAATAATGCGAATTATACCCTTTGGGTGATATTCATGCTAAAGCGGAAAGAGGCATTGGAACCATCACGCTTATTATTCCATAAGCGATTTCGGCATTTACACTTCGATGAAAGCGTCGTTTCGGAAGGTCAAATGCTCATCATTGAAAACATACCCGAGCTGATTAGAGATACATTGAGTGTCCCCAATCCGTACATCTACATTATAATGGGAATGCCCATAAATCCAATATTCTATATCGCTCTCTTTTATAAAGTCTTCCAGCTCAACAATAAATGCCCCATTCGCTTTGCTGTCTTTGAATTTAGGACATTGCATTCTGAATGAGGGAACATGGTGGCTCACCACAATCTTGTGTCCGGCTTTGCTGGCGGTTACTGCTGATTTTACAAAATCAAGACACTTCCTGTGTTCTCTGTTGAAATCCGCAAATGTCAGTAGATCCTCGCCATACATTATGCGTCGGAAATCAGAGATTACCCGCTCTGTGAATATGGCTTCTTCCCTGGGTATTTCCGACCAGAGAGTCGATACTATGATGTCGGTGTCTCCTATGGAAATGACACTGTTGTAGTACGCGGCGACATTATGGCGTATTTGATTTATGTATCCATTATCCAGTGTCTTTATATCAAAATATTTGTAGAACTCGTGGTTGCCCATCGCAACTATGACCTGTCTGTAATTCTCGGATGCCCAGTCCCAGAATGGATGTTGGCTGTAGTTTTGATCTCCTAAATATCCTATATCTCCGGCAAGAACAAGAATATCGCCCACTACCTCAAGCGGGTTATGTTTGAGATAACTTGCATTTTCGGCAAATTCAAGATGCAGGTCTGACGCGTATTGTATTTTCATTATTCCTCCACAAATAGAATTTCCAACTGTTCGAGCAGTTGCCCGACAAGTTCAGGCTCAGCATCAAGAGCGTTCGCCAAAGCCGGCGCGAGATTATCATAATCGCTTCTGATTGCTGCAACAAATTCCCTTACACATTGCACAACGGAGGATGGGGCCGAAACATTGTTATCCTCCACTATGACCATGCTTTTCATTACGTCAGTGCGATGTTTCTTGATATTGCGTGTATTCACGTGCAGTCCCCGTGCTTTGTCCGCAAGTAGGTTCAGATACGCCTTGGCTTTTAACGCAATCAAGGCTACGGGAGAGGCGTGTCTGATTCCATCTGTGAGCGTACTGTTGGCGATTGTGAAATGATAGAAATCATCATCCATTATGATTGCGCTAAGGCTCGATATATCTCCGTCTATCGGCAGCGGTTCTATAACCAAACCATGAGGTTCTCCAAGCACGTCGGGATGTCGTGAAAGAAGTTCTATCATCTCAGGATAATCCGGCTTACCTTCGACAAAACGATACAACTCGTATTTTGTCGGTTCTCCGACTTCCGACTTGCGTCGTTCCGGACGATAGCCGGCTTCCTTGATAAAATCCCAGAATCTTTGACCGAATTCGGGAGTCATGTTCTCAGCAACAATAATCATGTCGATATCATGTGTGGCGCGGGGCCTGACCACCGTCCCGCTCATGGCTATGTCGCAGGCGGTGCCGCCTATAATCACATAGTTTTCCGAAAATTCGGCAAATGCCTCTTTGAATTTGTCTAATCCGACCATTTCACTTGCTTAATCAGTTGTTCTACTTCTTCCTCTACTCTTGGATCCTCGTCATGCCTCAGGGATAACGCCAGCGATAATCTGTCCACATATATTTCGGAATCGCCTTTGCGACATACCGGCGGATATTTCCATATCTCAATTATTATATTGCCGTCGAACTCATTGGGATTTATGACAGAGCCGTCAGTATCCATCTCTTTGAACTCTTTGCTTGTCATCATAACCCATTGCTCCGCATCCGGATTAAGAGCGGTATAATGAGCCAGTGCGTTTATACCGCATACCGGAAACTTCCTTTCAGCGCTCAAAGCGTCACAGTAAATTCGTCGGTCAACAGGATTGATAACATATTTTTCTGCCTCCTCCCATAATTCTTTTCCACTGTGTTTGAAACTGACCGCTTTGCTTCTGGAATCCAGAGCTACCTTAACGCATAATCCCAAATCTGACAGGCAGGTAAGACCGAGAGATACACTTTCGTATGAATACGGCATCAGCGAAGCAATGGCTTTGGTCGATTTGCCCTCTATACTCTCTACCTGAAGATGATACAGAAGCAGGTATTGTGCCACAGGAGTAAGCTGAGAGGGCATCTTCCTTGACGACACCTTCTCCATAGCCACCAACATCGGAAGATTAGCATATTTTTCAGACATCACGAAATAGACATCCTTCTCCATAAGACGTTGACGTTCATACGTCATTGCAGGAGCAAGGATAAAGACGACCGGCATACCGAACAGTTGTGTCAGCCGTTCGGAAATGATTGCACATTTGCGAGGCGTAGGGTTGGCTCCCTTTGGCTTAACGAACAATAGACGGGCATCTCTGAATGTCCCGTCATAAAAGTCATACGAGAGCTTCTCACCCATATTGAGGCCGCTCAACTCATCTGCGGAACGCTTGATAAGCTGAATCCTCTGTCCGATTATGTTGAGTTGAATATTCTGCATTATTTTTTTTGCTACATTTTAATAGCACATTAAAACGATGCAAAAATAACAATAATTTGTGGAACAACAAAATTATATGCTCTCAAAATGGTTTATGAAAACATGCGAAAGCGGCAAGAGGCTGGGCGGTCTGCATTGTTGGCGGCGGTTATGCCGTCAAAAGGTGACGGTGCAGGCACTGACACCTTTCGACCGCATCGCGCCTACGGGCAACTGCGGAACACCGAGAACCGGCAACGCCTCCGAGGATTGGCAGCGGCTTCGCTGATGCCACATCGGAGACTTATTGCCGTTCCTCCGTGTTCTTTTTCGCTGTTGCCTGATAAGGATTTTACGACCACCCCGCCACTTGCCGCTTGTTTCAGCAGTCCACGGGTCGAGACAATGATAATCCGCCTTCCTGCGTTGTCGGCTTATCACAGACTCGCCCTGCCGGGACTGGTCAATTCCATCAAAAGAGTGGTACTATTCGATACTGACATTCAGACATGCAGGAACAGCCTGTGTCATCAATATATTTCCAGTCTTTATGCTCATGTGGTGTATTGCCTACAGCAATCGCCATGCGCCGGAATGGAGCTTCAAGGGCTGCATCAATATCTTTCCTTGTTTCCACTCCGCAAACAGGGATGGACAGTATTGCAGCCACATGGTCATTGTTGGGGCCGGCATTTGCCATTCTTCGCCCGTTCGCGGCATTGATACTTGATTACGGTGTATGTCCCTGCCGACTTCTTTTCCATTTTTAGTAACCGTCCCTTTTTATCGATGATTGCTGTGCTGATTATCGCCATTCCGATGTATGTATGCGCTACAGGTTCTATTCCCATAGCATTGTCTTTGGTGCTTAAAGGGCTTTCACCCGGAACGGCTTTTGTATTGCTAATGGCCGGTCCTGCCGCCAATTTCGCCTCTTTTGCTTTGATAGTTCGTGAAATGGGGCGTAAGACAGCCATTGTCTACTTACTTTCGATTGTTCTCAGTGCAATTGCTTTTGGATTAACCATAGATTATTTGCTACCGGCCCATTGGTTTGATGTTAGTAGCAAGCATGCCATGACCGGACACGAACATGGGTTCAGCATATTTCCATCCATGTGTTCTGCCATTCTTCTTGTGCTGCTCATAATCACTTTTATTAAAAGATATAATCGACATAATATAAATCATTCAACTATGACGAAGGAATATACAATTAAAGGAATGAGTTGTCCCCATTGTCAGGCAACCGTAATAAAATGTATCAGTGAAATTAAAGGTGTAAAACAAGTAGATGTTAATCTCTCTACCGGGAAAGCAGTAGTTGAAGGAGAACACAACTCTGCTGATATTGTCGCTGCCGTCAGAAATGCCGGATTCGATGTGTTTCAGTGAATAAAATTAATCTGTTTGCATTGTAAGTGATTGATAATGATATTCAAGCGATTTTGTATCATTCTTAAAATTCGGGCGGTATTACCTCCTTTTCGAGGGCTGCCCGATAACAATAAAATTTTCTTTTGTGATTAACTAGTAGTGGTGCGATAAAAATCCAACCACTGTGATTAAAATATTAGTATTTAAGCAACTACAAGAGAACATTGATTTTTTGATTTGAAATTGATTTATTAGTCTTGTTGTCCCCAAACATCAAGATTATGAATCAGGGTAAGTATGTTTTCTCACCGGTCATCGAATTTATACCGCGCTACCAGTTCGACAAGTTTGTAAAGCTGTATAAAGGAGACTGGCATGTAAAGAATCTCAACAGCTACAATCACCTCCTTCATCTGCTTTTCGGCCAGCTGACAGGCTGTGATTCGCTACGAGATATCTGTCTGTGTCTGGAGGCCCATTCAAAAATGCTATATCATCTCGGTTTTCGAAAAACAGTCAACCACACATCATTGTCGCGGGCTAACGAAAGTCGGGACTATCGGATTTTTGAAGGGCTGGGCATTTATCTCATAGGATTGGTAAGACCCATGTATTCAAAGGTCGAGCTAACCGAGATAACCATAGACAATGTAATATATGCTTTGGACTCCACAACCATATCAACCAGCATAAAGCTTGCGGCATGGGCATTCGGCAGATACAGCAAAGGTGATGTAAAGATGCACACATTGCTTGATTTGCGTGGAAGCATACCGGCCAACATCCATATCACCGATGGGAAATGGCATGACAGCAACGAACTTGACATGCTCTCGCCGGAACCATTCGCCTTCTATGTGATGGACAAGGCTTATGTTGACTTCAAGGCTTTGTTCAGATTCCATCAGTCACAGGCATTCTGGGTATCCCGTCCGAAAGAGAACATGAAGTTCACAACCGTCGAGCAAATGGAAATCCGCGATGCAAAGTCCGGCATCATAGAAGACTCCCGGATTCGTGTCACCGGATATAAGTCGAGTAAACTCTATCCTGATGACATGCGGTTTGTACGGGTATATGACCCGGACAATGACACGATTGTGGATTTTATATCCAACAACTTTGAGGTCAGTGCCTTGGAAATATCCAACCTCTACCGTCACCGCTGGGATATAGAAGTTTTCTTCAAGTGGATTAAACAGAATATTGTCGTAAAGACCCTTTGGGGATTTTCCGAGAATGCTGTAAAAATCCATCTTTGGACTGCTGTCATTGCCTATCTTACGGTAGCCCGGATAACGGCCGATTATAAAAGCATCTATTCTATAACCGAAGTGGCGACCCTGATCAGAATCTCTGCTCTAGAGCGTGTCGAGTTACGACAGCTAATAACCAGGCAAGACTCCTCAATCAAGTCAAATCAATACGTCAAAGAACTCTCGTTATTTGATGATTTCTAAACTAACGCGATTTTATCGCACCAGTAGTATGCTATAAATAATGATTACTTGATTACACCTAATGCACGCTTGAGATAAATGTCGGCAAGACGGAGTTCAATTTCAGCATTGATATTTCCAGTCTTCGCCGAGAGCCACGCTGTCTGCGCCTCGATAACATTGCTTACCGGAATAACGCCTTCCTTCAATCCCAGCGTGGCATAGCGGAGATTCTCGTCGGCCTCACGCTGGCTGCTGAGAGTGGTCAGATATTTTTCCTGTGCTTCTTTAAGTTTTAGCTTGCTCTGATTCACCTGAAGCTCAATCTTCTCCTTGAGTTCATCATAGCGGAAACTTGCGGAAATAGCCTCGGCCTTGGCCGATTTTACCTTAAATGCTCTGTCGCCCCATGTAAGAATCGGGATATTGAGAGCGACACCTATATTCCAGGTTCCTTTGAATTTCTTTTCAAAACTATTGAAGACCGACGGGTTGCTTGCGGCATAGCCGCCGGTCAGGGCTACAGACGGCAGGAACTCCGAACGCGCAATCTTAATTTTTTCCTCGGAGATACGAACCGAATTCCCGACGGCCGACAATTCCGGCCGTTGAAGCCATAAATTAGTGTCGTCCGGAGCGGCAGGCATGTAACTGCCCGCTGAATAGGTCGCTGCATCAGCCGGAACAACATCATCGTCAAGCGGCAGCCCGCAGAGCTGACACAAACGCATACGCAGAAGTTCAAGGCCGTTGTCAACCTGAATAATGGTTACTTTCGCCTCATTCACCTTGACTTTCACACTAAGACAGTCGGCTTCAGTGGCGAATCCTTCCGCCTTGAGTTTTTCTACGTCGGAATCAAGCGTCCGTACAAGATTTAGATAACTTTCAGCAAGATGCTTTTTTGAAGTCAATGCTACGATATTCCAATAAGTTTCTTCGACATCAACAATCAGATCCTGTAGACACAAATCTAATTTGTGGTCGGCGATTTGCTCTACATATCCGGCTATTTTATTATAAGCCCTGATTTTTCCACCCATATATATAGGCTGTGTGAGCATAACCGCCGCTCCATACATGTTTCGCGTATCCGTACGGAGAGCATCGACAAGCCTCTGGCCGACCGAGTTAAGCGCCGGAACCGAGAGAGCCGACCCGATATGGGACAAACCGGACTTCTGCTCGTCGCTAAGAAGTGAAAGTTCCCGGTCTGTATGCATGTATATTCCGGAGGCGCTGACTTTTGGCAAATACGCCGTAAAAGCTGATTTTCTACCGTAATGGGCCGCCCGACGCTCCATCTCCGCCGCACGCAATTCCTTGTTGTTTGCAAGCGCGAGTGTCCGGCAACTGTCGAGCGAAAGCGATGTCGATGCGGCATCTGCCGATATGACCACCGACATTATTAAAGGCAAAAGAAGATTTTTTCTGTAATGCATATTTCATTGTCCTGTTTTCGATGCAAAGTTCGTGACAATAGGATACTCGGGAAAGGCGCATTCATCGTTTATATTGGAGCAAACATCGTTTAATATCGAATAATGGCATAAGATTCCACGATTTATTGTTATATTTGTATTGTAAATTCTTCAACAATGGCAACTGAACCTACCGATATTTCAATCGAACGAGTCCTCAAACAGGATATTCCGGATATTGTGAGCTATTGCAATCACATTCTCCTCGTCGACAACCTGAGCGATATGCGTCTGTTCTCGCACCCCGCAAGATTGAGGGCGACAACAGTGCTGGTATGCACGCAGGGCATAATAGGATGCAGCATAAATCTCAAAAACTACACCGTAGCGGAAAATCACCTGCTGGTGAATTTTTCCGGCGACATAATTCAGATACACCGAACCGAAAATGTGCGCGGATATGCAATCATTCTATCGGAAGAATACCTGCGCGAAGTGCAGCTTGACTTCCGGATGAGGGCACAAAGTTACATGAACATACGTGGCAACGGGCCTGTCGCTGTTCCACGCGATGAACTTACGTCATTAAAACCATATTACCGACTGTTCAAAAAAAATATGGAAGAAGGTAATGCCGATGTAATCCGGGGACTGGCTCAGGCTCTGTCGTACACAATCATATCACTTTTGAACCGTTATAACAAACCCGTTCAGCCAGACGGCCGCTACGAGACATCGCGCAAAGAACAATTGTTTGAAAAATTCATGTCGCTGCTTGATACCTATCATGGCCAGGAACGTGCGATTCAGTTTTATGCCGATAAAATGTGTCTCACCCCCAAATATCTGTCGGGCATGATCAAAGCTTATAGCGGGAAGGGGCCATTGGAGTGGATTAATGAGTTTGTGATTCTGGAAGCAAAAATGATGCTCCGGTATACCGACCTGTCGGTACAGGAGATAGCCTACCGGTTGAACTTCCCGACTCAATCTGCTTTCGGAAAATACTTCAAGCAACAGATTGGTGCGAGTCCGAAGCATTTCCGCAATAATAATTGATTCGGCACATCTTGAGGAATAAAAAGTTGCCGGAAGTGTCTTTACCGACACTTCCGGCAACGGGAAGATATATAATGTTTCAGCTCTGTTGTAGCATCTATCGACCGGTTAAACGGTCAGATTTTGTTTGTAGAGAATTAGGAATGGATTCTAATGAATCCTGACTGCGTAACTCAGGACCGGGAATCACCACTTAGTAGTTCCACTGGCAGGCAATCATGCTGAGCGAGTTGCAACCAACGGTGCGGAGGTCGGTGATCATGTTGTAACGGCAGTTGATGTAGGTAAGAGCCTGGTCGAACTGAACGTCGAGCATGGTGAGCTGGTTGTTGTTGCAAAGCAGACGCTGCAGGAAAGTCTGGTTGGAGAGGGTAAGCTGGGTAAGGTCATTGTAGGAGCAGTCGACGAAAATCAGCTGCGGGCAATCGGTCACACTCAGCGTGGTGAGATTGTTATAAGAGCAAACTAGATCGAGGAGCACGGGGCACTGACGCATTGCAAGCGACTGCATGTTGTTGTCGGAGCAGATGAATGTGCTCAGTGCGGGGAGATTGCTTACAATCAGCGAGGAAATTTCGTTGTCGTCGATATTCAGGTTCTGAAGGTTCTCGACACCAACAAGGGTAAGACCGGTAAGCTTGTTGTAGCCGCAGTAGAGATTTTTAAGATTCGTGCAGTTTTCAACCTTAAGCATTTCCAGATGATTGCCCTGGCAGTTAAGAGTCTTTAAAGTTGACGAATTGGCGACATCAAGACCCACGAGATAATTGTTGGAAATATTAACGGTCTCGATCAGTGGAGTCTGGGCCATATTGATTTCCGGCAGACGATTCTTATAGATATTAAGGGTCTGGAGACCGGAGCAACCGTTGAGATTGACTTCAGCGATTCTGTTGCGCTGGGCGTCAACGCGGGCAAGATTGGCACAGCCGTCCAGATTAAGGGCTGTGAGGGCATTGCGGGAAACATTCAGCTTCGTGAGCTGGGAGAAGCCGGCCAGATTCAGTGTACCGGCGAGATGCTTGTCGGCCCACTCGATAGCGGTGATGTGGCCGTTTTCAACAGTAACGCCTTCCCAAGTAGCGGGAGCCTTGACATCGGTGATTTTCAGAGCGGCAGCATTGGTAGCGTGTTTTTCAGCGGGCTGAGCCAGGAAAGCCTGAAGCTCTTTAAGCTCGTTTTTGTCGATTTTCTGTGCGAAAGCGCTCATGCATCCTACCATGAGAGCCATCAGTAATAGAGCCTTTTTCATATTATAAATAGTTGTTAGAGTTAGAATGTTTCAAGACAGGATGGCAGACGTCATAAGATACATTCTGCCGATGTTTACTCTATTAACATTTATAATAAAAGAAAGGTTGAGCGCCACTGAAAATAAATCAGAGCAACGTGCCCAGCCTGCGGTAGAGCGCCTACCGGGCAAACCGAGCGGTCAGTTCATCGAGTTCCTGCAAAGCGAGTTCCCAAAGGCTGAGTGCGTTCTCCATTTCGCGTGTGCGCTGCTGATGAAGCGAGTATATATCGTTGTCGCCCAAATCGCCCGAAGCAATCCGAGCCTCAATATCGGCAATCTCCTTCTCAAGATTTCCCACAGCGGCTTCTGCATCCTCAACCTTCTTCCGCGCTTTGCGGAGCATTTTCTCACGCTCTTTCTGCTCGGCATAGCTCAGCCTACGCGGAGCAGGACCGTAGGCCTGAGACTCCGGTCTCGCAGCGGGTGCAGCTTCAACCTTACGCTCCGGCTCTGCCTGAACGCCACCACCGGGCGATTTACTCAACTCAAGTTCCTGAAGCGACGTCAGTTTTTTCTTCTCCAGAAAATCATAGATGCCGCCGAGGCATTCCTTCACCCGGCCACCCCCAAATTCATAGACCTTCTCCACAAGACCATCGAGAAACTCTCGGTCATGGCTCACGACAATCACGGTGCCGTCGAAATCTTTGATGGCCTGTTTGAGAACATCCTTGCTGCGCATATCGAGATGGTTGGTTGGCTCGTCGAGAATCAGAAGATTCACCGGCTGAAGAAGCAGACGAATCATTGCCAGACGAGTCTTTTCTCCACCGGAAAGTACCTTCACCTTTTTATCCGAGGCTTCGCCTCCGAACATGAAAGCACCGAGTATATCGCGAATCTTAGTGCGTATATCCCCGGTCGCAACCCGGTCGATGGTATCGAACACGCTTATCGACTCGTCAAGAAGCTGAGCCTGATTCTGGGCAAAATATCCGATCTGAACGTTATGGCCGATTTTCAGACTTCCGGTGAAAGGGATTTCGCCCATGATACACTTTACGAGCGTCGACTTGCCTTCGCCGTTCTTGCCGACAAAAGCGACTTTTTCGCCGCGAGAGATTGTGAACGTAGCATGGTCGAATACCTGATGATCGCCATAAGCTTTGCCCACATTATCGGCAATCACGGGATAGTCGCCCGAACGCGGAGCCGGAGGGAAGCGGAGTGAAAGACGAGAATTGTCGACCTCGTCGATCTCGATACGCTCGATTTTCGCAAGAGCTTTCATACGGCTCTGAACCTGCACCGCCTTAGTGGCCTTATAACGGAATCGCTCGATAAAAGCCTCGGTATCGGCAATCTCTTTCTGCTGATTCAGGTATGCACGCGTCTGCTGCTCGATACGCTCCTTGCGAAGCTCGACAAACTTGGAGTAATTTACGGCATAATCGTAAATACGGCCGCAGGAAATCTCGATGGTGCGCGTAGTGACATTGTCGATGAACGCACGGTCGTGACTGACCAGTACCACCGCTTTGGCTTTCAATCGCAGGAATTGTTCGAGCCACTGGATTGACTCAATGTCAAGATGGTTGGTCGGTTCGTCGAGAAGAAGTACATCGGGGTGCTGGAGAAGAAGTTTCGCAAGTTCGATACGCATGCGCCATCCACCGGAGAATTCGGCTGTGGCGCGTTCAAAGTCATCGCGTACAAAGCCGAGACCGATGAGCGTGCGCTCCATCTCAGCCTCATGATTTTCGGAATGCTCGATTGTCAGACGGTCGGTAAGGGTCGTAGACTGCTCAATAAGCCGGGCATATTCCTCCGACTCGTAGTCTGTACGTTCAGCCAGCTGACGGTTTATGTCGTCGAGATGCCGCTGCATCGTGTCGATATGCGAGAAAGCCTTACGCACCTCTTCAAGCAACGTAGTTTCGTCGGCAAGCTTCATCTGCTGTGGAAGATAGCCGATGGTTGTCTCGGCAGGGACGGCGACCTGCCCCGACGTAGGACGTTGCAGTCCGGCGATGATTTTTAGCATTGTCGATTTTCCGGCGCCATTCTTGCCCACAAGGGCAATCCTGTCGCGCGGATTAATCACATAATTTATATTGTTGAAGAGAGGCACGGCGCTGAATTCCACCGTGAGGTTCTGAACAGCAATCACAGCGATAATGAAATTGGTTGTTAAAAGACTGAATGCGCCGGCAGTAGGGTCAGCGCACGTGATGCACCACAATGCGGTGCGATTCTGTGATGACGATGTCAACCCCGACATCGTGGGGTTCAGTCGGGAAATCGAAATCACACAACTGGAAATCGTATGCGACACCAATCTTGGTGGCCCGGCTGTTGGCCAGCAGCCGGTCGTAATAACCCTTTCCACGACCGATGCGGTTGCCACGCCGGTCGTAGGCTACAGCCGGAACGACAACCAGTTCGATATCGTCGATATCGGCAGTCTCGTCGCCTGTAGGTTCTTCTATATGGAAAGCTCCCATAGCGAGGCGCGAGCGGTCGTAAGGAAGAATCTCGAGATTCACTCCATTTACTCTCGGAAGGAAGAAATGCTTCTTCCCGGCCCATTTCTCAAGGAACCGATGAGTCGACAACTCGTCGGGGAGAGAATGGTACATCAGCACATTTTCGGCAAGCATGAATGCCGCCGACTGCTCAAGCAAACTGAACACTCGGGAGGCGGCAGCTTCCTTTTCCTGTTCGGAGAGAAGCGACTTGCGGGTTTTGATCCGGGAGCGGATGTCGTTTTTATCGGTCATGATTTGGAATCAACTTTAGCTTTATTTTTTGCGGAAGCTCCCGGCCGCCCCTGCGGTACAGCCGGTTCCGGCTTGATAGGGAAGGCGGCCGTCCCGTTAAGCAGCTCAGATACGGCGCGGAGCACGTTGCTGTCCATGCGGTTGACAATCTCGAAATAGGCATTGTAGCCGAGAGCATCGCGCGCAATCAGAGCTTTCAGTTGATTAACAATCAAATCGTGGGAAATGTTGATGTAATACCACCGGGCCTGAACACCATTTCGAGCCGCGAAATTCACGAACTGACGAAGCAGAACATCGTCGGAAGGCAAGCTCTTAATAAGCTCTTCTGCAGAAGCTTTACTCTTCAGAGCCTCGCGGTTGGAGTCTACATAGTCGAAAGCGAACTTCTGAAGAAGTCCGGCATTTGCTACATTAATATAATAAGACGTTATGCCCGATGTGTCGTTCGGCACGAAAATATCCGGCATAATGCCCCCGCCTCCATATACTTTCCGTCCGTTGAGAGTTGTGAACTGCAGCGATTCATCAAACTTGATGGAATCAAGACTGAACATCTCTCCGCGGTTGTAGCGGTCGATAATATCATGGCCGTAGAGGGCACTGTTGGAGTAATCCTTCTGAATGCAGCGCCCCGAGGGCGTATAATAACGGCCAATGGTAAGACGTACGGCGGAACTGTCGGGAAGCACCGACTGGCGCTGTATGAGCCCCTTGCCGAACGAACGGCGTCCGACAATCAGAGCGCGGTCGTTGTCCTGAAGCGCACCTGCGAAAATCTCCGACGAAGAAGCGGAGAACTCATCGAGTAGTACAACAAGCTGAGCATCCTTGAAATTTCCGTTCCCATCAGCATGTACTTCCTGGCTTGAGTAGAGATCACGTCCACGGGTGGTGACAATCGGCTGACCTTTCTCAAGAAACTCGTTCACCATAAGGAACGCTATCTCCATGAAGCCGCCGGTATTGCCACGCAAATCGATCACGAAATCCTGAGCCTCCTGTGAGCGCAGGTCGGTAAGTGCCTTCCAGAACTCATCGTAGGTTGTACGCCCGAACTTGTTCACCTTGATATATCCGATTCCCGGACTGACGATATAAGAGGCATCGACCGTATTAACCGGAATGTCGCCTCTGGTGACGTCGAAAGAAAGCAGTTTCTTTGAATTGCTCCGTTTTACAGTGAGCTGTACGCGGGTATCCCGCGGTCCACGCAACTTCTTTATGACATCCTCATTTGTTATACCGACTCCAGCCACGTCCTCACCGTCGACTTTCACGATGCGGTCGCCGGGGAGAAGTCCGACCTTTTCCGACGGGCCACCTGACGTAACTTCGATAACCGAAATAGTATCGTTGTTGATCATGAACTGGATGCCGACTCCGCAAAACGAGCCGTCGAGGTCGTCGTTGACGGCCTGCAGTTCGGAAGCAGGGATATACGCCGAGTGTGGATCGAGATTTGCCAGCATTGACGGAAGTGTCTTTTCCAGTACGCTGTCGAGATCTACCTCGTCGACATAGTCCTTACGGATAAGATTCAGAATGGTCTGAAATTTTTTTTGTGTCGGGGTAGGACCGCTCTGACGGTTCACAATATCACCGGCCAGGAAACCGACGATAAAAGCAATAGCCACAATCAGCGGAATCCAGACCGAAGCACGCTTAAGATTGTTCATTTTACAATTGTATCGTTCAAATCCGGCATATGCACACATTCCACACCGGCCCGCTCGAGCAAATCGATTCCGTCGGTGATACGGTATAGCTCGTGATATACCACTCTTCGAATACCGGCCTGAATAATAAGTTTAGAGCATTCCATACACGGGGAGGCCGTTATATACAGCGTGGCGCCGTCGCTCGAATTATTGCTGCGGGCCACTTTAGTTATTGCGTTGGCCTCGGCATGAAGCACATAAGGCTTGGTAAAGCCGGATTCATCCTCACACACATTTTCAAATCCCGAGGGAGTTCCATTGAACCCATCGGAGATTATCATGTCGTGTTTGACGATGATAGCACCTACCTTTCTACGCTGACAATAGGAATTCTCAGCCCAGATGGCCGCCATGCGGAGATATCTGCTGTCGAGAGCCCGCTGCTTTGCTTTGTCCTGCATAAAATTATCTGACAGATAAATAAAGGCATCCGGAATCTTAGTCCGTCGAGCCGCTTATCGTACAAAGTTACGTAGTTTTTTTATCCCCGCAATCAACCGGCGTCAAAAATAATGTCCGCACACGATTTTTCCTCAAAAAATTCATATGACACACCCGATGATTGCGATAAGAATGCCAAGGAAAATCAAACCGAGACCGACAGTTTTTATCCGGACCCATTTGGTCTTAAGGGCGTCCGTCAGTATAGGATTATTCTTTGACTTGAAAAACGCATAGGAATATTTCATTGCGTAGGCCATTAAAAATATATCGCCTACAATATTTATCCCGATGCCTACATATATCAAAATATCCTGCATGTACTTACAACGCGACTCCGCAGCAAGATGTTTAGTCAACGGAATGCGCTATGCGAGCAACGATTCAATTGAGCCGGTAAGACTGGCAAGAGAGGGAGCGACGACGTCGCAGTATGGGCGGATTGCATCAGCCGGATTGGTAGTTGCCAGACCAACGACTTTGCACCCTGCCGAGCGTCCGGACTGAAGCCCCTGGAAAGAATCCTCGAAAACAAGACAGTCGGCCGGACGTACGCCGACCTTACGGGCACCGACAAGATATGGCTCGGGGTCGGGCTTGGAATTGCTGACATCCTCGGCAGTAACAACAGCATCGAAATGAGGAAGAAAGTCAGGATGCTGACGTGAGAGGAAGTGCATCTTCTTCTCGTCGCTGCTGGTTACAATAACAGTCTTGAGGCCACGAGCACGCAGTGCGTCTACAAATTCCAGAGCACCCGGAAAAACGGGGTAGACAACCTCATTTTCAAACTCATGAAGCAAGCGGTCAACATCCTTTCTGACTTCAGGGTCAGAGAAATGAGTCTCAAGAATATCCTTGAGTGTAGTACCTTTTATGTCGTAGGCAAAAGTTGGCGAGGGAAGATGGTGAATCTCGCCCACACGCTGCCAGAACTGGGTATATAATGTCTCGGAGTCAATAAGAACTCCGTCGAGGTCGAAAAGAGCGGCTTTCTTCATATAATTGAAAGTAGATCAGTAACCGGATTTAAACCGGATGAATCCGATGTTGCAAATGCTAAGTATAACGCCGGGACGGCCAAATGAATTGCAAAGATACAACTTTTAACACTAACGAATCGCCAAAAGTGGCTAAATTTGCATTATAATAAATGACGGCAAACCGTTTGGCAGACGTTTCAACACAGCAGATATGTCGAAATCATATAATTCCACGCAAACCGCCTCGGTCAACGCTCCGCGGCAGTCGGATCCCACAACACTCGGCACGCTGCCGATTGGCAAGCTCCTTGTGCAGTATTCCATTCCTGCCATTATCGCGAGTGTCGCCGTCAGCGTCTACAACATCGTCGACAGTATATTCATCGGAAGGGGAGTGGGTCCCATGGCAATCGCCGGACTTGCCATTACACTGCCGCTGATGAATCTTGTGATGGCTTTCTGCACGCTTATTGCCGCCGGCGGCGCTACAATTTCCTCCATTTTTCTCGGGCAAAAGAATGTGGGAAGAGCTACGGATGTTGTCAACAACGTGATGACGTTCTGCCTGATCCATTCGATTGTGTTCGGCGGAGTGACCTTATATTTTCTTGACCCGATACTTCGCTTTTTCGGTGCGACGCCCGAAACAATTATATATGCAAAGGAATTCATGGAGGTAATCCTCTATGCCACTCCCGTATCCTATGTGTTTATCGGATTGAACAACCTGATGCGCGCCACAGGCTATCCACGCAAAGCCATGATTTCCGCCCTGCTGTCGGTAGTGGTAAACGTAGTGCTCGCGCCTATATTCATCTATACCTTCCACTGGGGAATCGCCGGAGCGGCGTGGGCCACCAACTGCGGACAATTCGTGGCGTTCATATGGGTGCTGAGCCATTTCCTCTCCAAAAAGAGCTATGTACACTTCAACCCGCATTGCAGCTGGCTGAACATCACTATTCTCAAAAAAATATACGCAATCGGTCTGTCGCCGTTTCTGATGAACGTCTGCGCCTGCATTGTGGTGATGTTCCTCAACAAGGCGCTTCTCGACTATGGAGGCGCCGACGGCAACCTCGCCATCGGAGCCTTCGGAATCATGAACAGGACGACGATGTTTTTTGTGATGGTAGTGTTCGGAGTGACACAGGGGATGCAGCCTATTCTTGGTTTCAATTTCGGAGCCGGGCAATGGGAACGCGTCAAGCAGACATTATATAAAGGCATATGGATTGGTGTCGCCATTACAACAATCGGGTGCGCACTGACGGAGGGCATTCCAGACTATTTAAGCCACTTGTTCACAGTAGATGAATCGCTTATTAAAATAGCCCGCGAAGGTTTCCGGATATACTTTATCTGCTACCCGGTGGTCGGCGCACAGATTGTGATTCAGAATTTCTTTCAGTCAATCGGCAAGCCGCAACTTTCCATATTCCTGTCGCTTACACGCCAGCTACTGTTTCTGTTACCGTTTCTGTTCATTCTGCCGAGACACTTCGGAATTCCGGGCGTATGGGCCTCAATGGCCGCAAGCGATATGCTGGCATTCATCGTGGCGTTTATCACCATGATGATAATGATGCGGCGGCTCGGACGACGATACTCTACCCCGACCAGATAGCTTACCCAACCAGATATATGCAACAGACACTCGAATTAAGACTCACGCCGGAAGTCGCCTACGTACCGCTGCGGCTGACAGCTGCCGTCTCGACACGCCTCGGCATAGATGTAAACCGCATTACCGAAGTACGCATTCGCCGACGGTCGATCGACGCGCGACAGCGTAATGTAATGGTAAACCTCTCGGTTGACGTTTTTATTGATGAAGCGCCTCCGGCTCCAGAGGCGGAACTTCCTGCGCTCCCCTCGGCGGGAAGTGTTGCAGAGGCAAAACCGATAGTGATAGTCGGAGCCGGCCCTGCCGGGCTGTTTGCCGCATTGAAGGCAATCGGACTCGGACTACGGCCGATTGTTCTCGAACGGGGCAAAAGCGTAGAGGAGCGCAGCAAGGATATGGCGCGCATCGCCCGTGAGAACATCGTGGACCCCGAATCGAATTATTGCTTCGGCGAGGGGGGTGCCGGCGCATATTCCGATGGAAAGCTATATACCAGGAGTAAAAAACGAGGCTCGGTGGAAGAAGTCCTCCGGCTTTTTGTAGCTCACGGCGCATCTCCTGAGATTCTCGTCGACGCGCATCCCCATATCGGCACCGACCGACTGCCACAGGTAATCCGTGCAATCCGCGAAAGCATAATCCGCGCCGGAGGCGAAGTACATTTTTCCACACGCGTAGACCGCCTGCGGATTGCCACGGATGAAGTCGGTGCAAAACGTGTAACCGGGGTGGAAACGGCCGATGGAACCTCCTACGAAGGGCCCGTAATACTGGCCACCGGACATTCGGCCCGCGATGTATACCGTGGGCTTCTGGCCGACGGAATCGCTATCGAACCCAAAGGGATTGCTGTAGGTGTACGCCTCGAACATCCTCAGAACCTGATTGACCGAATACAATACCATAATCCGGGAGGACGCGGGAAATATCTTCCGGCCGCAGAATATTCCATGCTGACGAGGGTAGACGGCCGTGCAGTCTATAGTTTCTGCATGTGTCCCGGCGGGTTCATCATACCCGCGGCAACAGGGCCGGAACAGCTCGTGGTAAATGGTATGTCGCCCGCTTCACGCGGCACCAAGTGGGCCAACTCCGGGATGGTGGTAGAAGTATTGCCGGAAGACTTGGAGGAATATGCCGAATATGGGCCGTTGCGCGTAATGGCATTTCAGGAAGCCATAGAAAAAAGCTTTTTCGATGAGGCCAAAGGGAGTCAGAACGCACCTGCCCAACGGATGCACGACTTCGTGAACTCCAAAAACTCGCAGTCGCTTCCTTCAACATCCTACGCGCCGGGCATACATCCGGCTCGCATCGACAAGCTGCTGCCCTCATTCATAGCCCAACGCCTTCAGAAAGGGTTCGCCGAATTCGGTCGGAAGTCGCGCGGATTCCTGACCAACGATGCGGTGCTTATCGGCGCGGAAACTCGAACATCCTCACCGGTAAGAATTCCGCGCATGGACGATTCTCTGCAACATATCGGAATCTCCGGTCTGTTTCCATGCGGCGAAGGAGCGGGATATGCGGGCGGAATCGTATCGGCAGCTATCGACGGCATGAGATGCGCCACAGCAGCCGCCGACTATCTCAAAGAAAACGAAACTGAATAAAAACTATTGGGCTGGAGGTTTGTTAATAAGTATAGAATAAATTAAAAAGAGGGATGCCGGATGAAGTAAAGCAACTATTCCGGATTCCATGAATACTTGAAAACATCAACAGTATGAATTTCAACAGTTTCACCATCAAATCGCAAGAGGCTATCCAGAAAGCGCTGGAATACACCCGCTCTGCAGGCCAACAGCAGATTGAACCTGTACACCTGCTGAAGGCCGTAATAACGGAAGGCGAGTCGCTTGTGAAATTCATCTTTCAGAAAATAGGCGCCAATCCCGCGCTCATCGGCCAGCAGATCGACCGCGAAATCGGAATGCTTCCGAAAGTGAGTGGAGGCGAGCCATATCTGAGCCGCACCAGCAACGACGTGCTCCAGCGTTCGCTCGACATCGCCAAGAAGCAGGGCGACGAATACGTGACCCTTGAGGCCATTCTGATGGCACTTTTTCAAGTCAACTCGTCGGCATCGACAATTTTAAAAGATGCCGGGCTGAGCGAGAAAGAACTTCAGGCTGCCGTAGATGAACTCCGCAAGGGAAAGAAAGCGACTGACCAGAGCGCAGAGGACACCTACAACGCCCTAAGCAAATATGCCATTAACCTCAACGAACGCGCACGAGCCGGAAAACTCGACCCGGTAATCGGCCGCGACGACGAAATACGCCGCGTGCTTCAGATTCTGAGCCGCCGAACCAAGAACAACCCGATGCTGATAGGCGAGCCAGGCACCGGCAAAACCGCCATCGCCGAGGGACTGGCCCAGCGCATCGTGCGCGGCGACGTTCCCGAAAATCTGCGGTCGAAGCAGATATTCTCGCTCGATATGGGCGCCCTCGTGGCCGGCGCGAAATATAAAGGTGAATTCGAGGAACGCCTGAAAGCCATCGTGAACGAAGTTACCCAAAGCGACGGCGAGATAATCCTCTTCATCGACGAGATCCACACTCTTGTGGGTGCCGGAAAAGGGGAGGGGGCGATGGATGCGGCCAACATCCTGAAACCGGCCCTTGCGCGAGGCGAGCTCCGCAGCATCGGTGCAACCACACTCGACGAGTATCAGAAATATTTCGAAAAAGACAAAGCTCTTGAACGTCGCTTCCAGAAGGTGATGGTCAACGAGCCAGACGAAATGAGCGCCATCGCAATCCTCCGCGGACTGAAAGAACGCTATGAAAACCACCATAAGGTGCGCATCCGCGACGAGGCGATTATCGCAGCCGTACAGCTTTCCGAACGATATATAACCGACCGCTTCCTCCCCGACAAGGCCATCGACCTGGTTGACGAAGCTGCCTCAAAACTACGTCTGGAAATCGACTCAGTGCCGCAGGCACTTGATGAGATCAGCCGCATGATTGCCCAGAAGGAAATCGAGCGCGAGGCCATAAAGCGCGAAGGCGATAAAGCGAAAGTGCAGGAAATCGAAAAGGACCTTGCCCGCATGCGGGAGGAAGAGAAAGAATTCACGGCAAAATGGAAAGCCGAGAAAGACCTTATCAACCGCATACAGCAGAACAAGATTGACATCGAGCAACTGAATTTCGAAGCCGACCGCGCCGAGCGCGAAGGGGATTATGCCAAGGTCGCAGAAATCCGGTATTCAAAAGTACAGCAAAAAGAGGCCGAGAACGCTCAGATTCAGGAGCAACTCAAGGCAATGCAAGGGGAGAAAGCACTCATCAAAGAGGAAGTCGACGCAGAAGACATCGCCGATGTAGTATCACGCTGGACAGGCATACCCGTCAACAAGATGGTGCAGAGCGAAAAAGAAAAACTGCTCCACCTTGAAGAAGAACTCCATGAGCGTGTAATCGGCCAGGAAGAGGCCATTCGCGCGATAGCCGACGCCGTGCGCCGTTCGCGCGCAGGTCTTAACGACCCCCGCCGACCTATCGGCTCCTTCATATTCCTCGGAACAACCGGTGTGGGCAAAACCGAACTCGCCAAGGCACTCGCCGAATACCTTTTCGACGACGAGAACATGATGACCCGTATCGACATGAGCGAATATCAGGAGAAGCACGCTGTGAGCCGATTGGTAGGAGCGCCTCCGGGATACGTCGGCTACGACGAAGGAGGTCAGCTTACAGAAGCCGTGCGCCGCAAACCATATTCAGTTGTACTGTTCGACGAAATCGAGAAAGCACATCCCGACGTGTTCAACATCCTTCTGCAGGTACTTGACGACGGCCGACTGACAGACAACAAGGGCCGCATGGTGAACTTCAAGAACACCATAATTATCATGACCTCCAACATGGGATCGAGCGTTATCCGCGAGAACTTCTCGAAGATGACGCCTGAAAACAAGGATGAAGTGATTGAAAAGACCAAACAGGAAGTACTCGATATGCTCAAGCAGACAATACGGCCTGAATTCCTCAACCGAATCGACGAAACCATAATGTTCACGCCGCTCAACCGTCAGGAAATCGAGGAAATCGTCGGGTTGCAGGTAAAGAGCGTGAAACGCATGCTTGAAGCCAATGGAATTACACTTGAAGTTACTCCTGCCGCACTGAGCCTGCTTGCCGACGAAGGATATGATCCGGAATTCGGCGCACGACCCGTGAAGCGTGTGATTCATCGTCTCGTGCTTAACCGCCTGTCGAAGGACATATTGGCACAGACCGTAGACCGCTCGCGTCCCATCATAATCGACGTGGCTAACGACGAGCTGGTATTCCGTAACTAAAAAACATTGCGGGAATGAAGCTCAGATGCGTCCCGCACCGCTTCCGGCTTCATTCCCGTTTTATAATATTTTGCTCTACAATTATTTATTTTTCAAACTATTAAAAGGGATAACGAATTATGAAAAAGTTTTTCAGTATCATGCTGATGCTGTTGCCGCTTACGATTTTAGCGACAGCCTGCGACGACGATGACGACGACATGCCGAACGTAGGGGTGCAGTGCACTATATCCGGAGGGGTCTTTGAAGGCGACGTAATTTACGTCACGCAGGGGTCGACCCTGCGCATCGACGGATTGACATTAATCAACCACACCGACAAAGACGCAGCGATGGGAGCAGTAAATTATTACTGGGACCATTATCTGGTGGGAACAAACCCGACAGCGCCTTACGAACTCGAACTTGACACCTCTGATTTGCAGCCGGGCATACACCTCCTCCAGGCACAGATGCCAATCTATGTAGTTGACTACCCAATCTGCTGGGGATATATTCAGTATGAGGTCTATATAGTAACCGATGAATCTCAGATTCCAGGAGATGGAACAGAAACATCGAAAACCGTGAGCGGTGTAATCAAAGAACGTGAATAACCCTCATATACCATATATATGACCAAGGCCTGTAGGAGATCATTCCCACAGGCCTTGTCTGTAATATAGAAACGTAGGCCATCTTCAAGCTTTTTCCGAGAGCTCAAGCCATCGCATTTCTTTTTCGTCGATAATACTTTTCAGTTGCTCATAGCGAGCGGATTTCTCCGCAATATCCTCTATAGGGCTTCCGCTTTGAAACAGGGATTCAAGCGCGGAAAGTTCGTCGTTGAGCGACTTCAATTCCTCCTCAAGCGCCTCGAATTCCTTCTTTTCCTTAAACGTAAGACGTTCGGGGCGGGAAGAGCGTCGGGGCTTAGCTTCTGCGCAGGCTGCCTTTCTTTCCTGCGCGACAGCTTCCGCAGCCGTGCGCTCGGCTTCCTGACGGGCTTGCCATGCCCTGAATTCAGTGTATGTGCCCGGGAAATCCTTTACAGAGCCATCGCCCGGCAATACAAAAAGATGGTCGACGACATTATCCAGGAAACGACGGTCGTGGCTCACGACAATCAGGCAACCGCCAAAATCGGCCAGATATTGCTCAAGAATACCGAGGGTTGCTATGTCGAGATCATTGGTGGGTTCGTCAAGCGCCAGGAAATTAGGCTGAGACAACAGGACCGAAGCAAGATAGAGACGAGCACGCTCCCCTCCGCTAAGTTTCCCGACAAGTTTCTGCTGGTCGGCCGGAGAAAAAAGAAAATACTGAAGGAATTGCGAGGGATTCACACGGATTTCGCCGCCGTTGAGCACGATGTCGTCGGCGACCTCCGTAATCACATCGACCACGCGCTTACCCTCATTGAAACTGATGCCATCCTGACGGTAATATCCGAATCTGACTGTGGTACCAATGTCCCACTTGCCTGAATCCGATTCTATTTCGCCAAGAAGCATCTTGATGAAGGTGGACTTGCCTACACCATTATGGCCTATGATACCGACCTTTTCATAACGCGAGAACACATAACTGAAGTCATCAAGTATGATATGAGACCCAAAACGCTTGCAGATATGGGTGGCTTCAAATATTTTGGAGCCGATATATCCGGCCTTGACGTTCAGGGCGACATCACGCTGGCGAAGGTCGACGGCAGCCTTTTCCTTAAGATTATAGAAATTGTCGATACGGAAACGGGCCTTACCGGCCCGCGCCTGCGGCTGACGGTTCATCCATTCCTGCTCCTTGCGCAAGGTGTTCCGCACCTTGGCCAGTTCCGCCGTCATAGCATCGATTCGCTCGGCACGCCTGCGCTCATAATTGGCGTAATTACCCTCGTATATATAAGTGGTCGAGCGGTCGATTTCGATGATTCGCGAGCAGACACGATCAAGGAATTCACGGTCGTGTGTAACGAGCAAAAGCGCGATTTTCGAACGCTGGAGGAATTGTTCAAGCCATTCAATACTCTCAATATCGAGATGGTTGGTGGGTTCATCAAGCAGGAGCAGCTGAGGGTCGCACATAACCACGCGGGCCAGAGCCACACGTTTCCGCTGACCACCGCTCAGCTGGCCGAGAGGCTTCTCAAACTCGGAAATGCCGAGTCGGCCGAGCGTCTGGCGCAGACGGTCGTGATAGTCCCATGCAGCAAGATTGTCCATGTGCTCAGAGGCGGCAGCTACCCTTTCGTGGTCGGCAGACGCCATTGCAGCCTCATACTCGCGCACAGCATTAGTGACCTTGGAATCGATGTCCAGACACCACTGGATAGCGTTCATCTCCGAGGGCATATCGGGCGATTGCTCAAGATACGCCATACGAAGGGCCGAAGTAGGGGTAACGCTCCCGCTGTCGAAAGGCTCCAGCCCGGCGATGCAACGCAGCATTGTGGTCTTTCCCATGCCGTTGCGGGCAATAATACCGACCTTATCGCCCTCGTCGATTCCAAAAGTGGCATCGGCAAAGAGCATCCTGTCGCCATAGCTCTTAGTCAGGTTTTCTATCTGTAGAAGGGTAGCCATATAAACGAAACAGACATATCTGCATTAATACCGAAGCAGTCGTTTAGACTTCGGGCATTTGAATTACAATGCAAAGATAACCATTTCGCCGCGGAAACAGAGAAGGAAACTTATGGAAAAACAAAGGAGCAATCCAATGGAGGTGCCCCATGGGGTCTTCATTTCTTTTGTGTCAACAAAATATGACGTCGGTAAGACGATGGAGACATGCCTGTGGCCTGCTTGAAGGTACGTATGAAATAGTTACAATCAGAATAACCTAATGAAAATCCGATTTCCTTGACAAGCTTTTCGGTATGAGCCAGCTCAATCTGCGCTTTTCGCATTTTGAGAGCGCGAATATAATGAATAGGCGATTGTCCAGTCTCCGATTTAAAAATATGACTTAGATGATGTTTGGAAGTATTGACCGCTTCAGCCAGATGGTCGAGCGTAATTTCCTCGTGAAGGTGGGAACTGATATAGGAACGAACCCGAGCCACACGTTTGCCACCACCCGCTGCCGTTGGAAAAGCACCCTTTATCCAATTCGACATTATCAAAGAAATCAAAGAGTTGTTGAGGAGTTTTAAATGGAGAGGACTATAGTTTCGCTCCTCCAGCATACCTATAAATGACCGATGTGTATCGTATTGTCTGGGATCAATATTATATAGGGAGAGTGAAGGATTCGTGTCAACAAGCAACTCAAAAGCCTGTCGACACATTGCATTCCCGTGCAAATATTCGGGGAAACGCCAATAATCGGTGATTAACCTGGAATCACCCCTGTCAGGTTCATATACATGGAGATAGTAATGATCCATTTGGCCATCGCATCTATTGGAATGGCGCGTGTAAGCCGGTATAATATACATATGATCAGGCTCCATTTTAACATGACGGTCGGGAAGCAGAATATGCCCTGAGCCTGAAACGACATAGTACAGGCGCGTGAAAGGACTGCATACATCCTTATAATTCCATTCCTGCCCAACCGTAAATCGTCCGGCATTCAGAAGAATCCAGGAAGGGATTCCATTGTGATTCATATAACCAAGCATGTTGAACTTCTGTAAAGTTAGTGCTTGCAGGCGAAACCTGCAAGCACTAACAATATAAAGTCTCATGATAATTAATCTGG
>ERZ838577.1344-NODE-1344-length-33617-cov-10.757821_pt1 | contig 33617 bp, 22 predicted proteins | sample MGYA00519682_ERZ838577 | MGnify/ENA primary metagenome ERZ838577 (study PRJEB31850, sample SAMEA3708838) | human gut metagenome | biome: human gut; feature: human-associated habitat; material: faeces | place: China | collected 2014 ...
TCCTATCGTCCTCAGCAGTACGCGGTTAAGAGGCCGTGCAGTCGCTCCGCGACTCTACTCGGCAGTACGCGGTTAAGAGGACGTGCAGTCGCTCCGCGACTCTCATTAGCGTGATATTAGGATATTCGCGAAACCTAAGTATAACGGAACTTATATAAAAAAGAGTTCCGGCCTGTGCGGGCCGGAACTCGGGATAGGTTATGTCGAGGGTTTACTCGATTGTCTTTATGGTTAATCTTCGATCGTCTGGCGAACCTTGATGTTATCGAGGAAGAAGCGGTTTACAACAGCCTCACCCTTCTCGTTAAGGGCAGGCCATCTGTCGTCGCTGCTTCGGATGGTGATCTTTGTGTTCTCGTTGATCTTATAGTTGCTTAGATCGATACGGGCGTGCATCCATTCATGCTTGCCGCCTGCTTTCAGGGTATGCGGAGGAACATTGATCTTCTTCTCCTCTCCGTCGTTCTCAATGATGACAATCAGCTTGATATCATCATACTTGCGGTTGTCGGCGCCCGGATTACCCTGGCGCATCGGCGTCCAGTCGAAGAGAAGCTCACAATCTTCAGCTTCGGGAACCTGGAACTTCGGAAGCACCAGACCCGCCTCAATACCGGTAAGAGAGAATTTCAGATAGTTGCGCTGGAAATAAACTCGCGTCTCAAACGGACGATCTTCTTTACCTTCGGCGGTGGCTTTCACGAAGTCATAGCCGCGATCCGTGAGCTCATCGATAAGTTTTTTGCCATCTTTGTTTATATTCTCGAGATTTTTAGATTGGGATGCCTGAGTATCGCTTGTTGCGACATAATCGACCACTTTATTGTCGACTGCCCAGGGATCCATCCATTCGAAGTCATCGGCGAAGTAGATGGTCTCGTTCAGACCGAGATCCTCATACTCTGCGGGGATCACATTTATCACCGGAGAAGCCATACCGGCGAAGTAGCCTTTCACTTTGATCTTATGGCCGTTCATAGATGCGATATTGAGAGCTTCGGCGGGTTCTGTGAGGTAAACCTTGCAGGTCATCTCGCCCACAGTCATTGCATCTCCCTCAAGGTCGCCCGTAACGGTTATCAGCTGATAAGCTCCGGCCGAGGTGTTGTCGAGGTCAGCGGTAATGTCGGTAGCCTCGGCTGCGGGGACGGGTGCAGTTCCCTCGGCCCACATTCTTTCGCCGAGCACATAGGGAAGACTCATATCGGATTTATGTTTCTCACCCTGAACTGTCACCTTGTCGCCTACGGCAACCGGTTCAACAGCATCCTGGAAGAAGATGAAACGTTCGCCGTCGGTAGCGATGAAGCCGTTGGCAGTGAGCGCTGTCACTACCATTTCTTGCATGCGGACAACGGTCTCGTCCTCAAGATCGTTGAGATCGGCAATAGTGTAGTCCACGGGATCGCGGAATTTATCGCCGTCCTGACGGAGGAGCACTTTGGCGATGCTCTCGAGGTTACGGCCTTTGAAAAGCACATCGGCCTTACGGGGATTGTCGGGAGTGCCGTCGCGGAGGTTATCGCTTACGCTTATCTCGACCTCGGTGCGTCCCGCATGGCCTGTGGCCGGTTTCACGGTGGCCCACTCCGGAGCCTCGCATACCCAGTCGGCATCTGAGGTCACGGTGATGATCTGCGGGCCGACAGGCAGCGTCTCATATTCGAGGACGTCGGTGCTCGCGAGCACTGCCCTCGACATGTTGTTCTCATCGTCGCTGCAGGAAACCATGATGCCTCCGAATGCGGCGACAAGAGCCATTAGTATGATATTTATCGATTTTTTCATTTTAAACGATCTTTTTAGTTGGTCATTTTATCGGTCTCGTCACCATTCGGGATTCTGCTCGAGATTGGGATTGAGGCTCAGGTCATCGAGCGGAATCGGGTAGAAGTAGTCGCGGCTTTCGTTGAAGCCCTGACGCACCTGATCTTTGATGCCATAAACATATCCCGAGTTGCCGTCGGAAAGAATCACATCCTTGCCGATTTCGAACAATTTCTCATCGTTGGGAGCTTTCGGTTTCTTGGTCTGTGCGGGATAGAGGATCACGTCGGGCACATCGTCGCCGGTGAGGTCATAGCTGCCGGGGCCGGGGAAGTACATGCCGGTGAAGTCCTGATCGATCATATTGCCGCATTTCCAGCGCATAAGGTCGAACCAGCGGCGACCCTCCTGCACCATCTCTATGGCGCGTTCGCGGCGGATCTCAAGAATGACGCCGGTGTTCTCGCCGGTAACATTGGAATAACCTGTAGTGGCACTCATCAGATAGGGGTCGGGATTGGAGTTGGCGTCGGCCATATAGAGCATACCTGTCATGCCTGCGCGGCGGCGGAGCTCATTGATGGTCTTGTCGATGTCAGCCTGCGCGAGAGTCCCGAGTTCGGCTTTTGCCTCTGCGAGGTTCAGAAGGGTCTCTGCATAGCGGAATTCGGGGAGGTCGCAGCTCGTGGTTTCGGTCATATCCATGTCGTAGCTGCCCATGCGGCTTTCGGTAACGAACTTGATGGGCTGATAGCCGGTGTGGGAACGTGTAAGGTCGGGAGCGAGAATTTCCGTATCGCCTTTGCGGTGATAGCCCAGGCCGCGGACGGACTGCTGCAGACGCGGGTCACGGTTCAGCATCTCCTCCTTGAACTGGTAGCGCTGCCATCCGGGACGGTCGGTGAAACGCGTTCCGTCTTTCATCAGATATGTGCAGACGAACTTGCGCGTATAACCGGGTTTACCCTGCGTCGACACGAGTGTGAACGCGTTGGCGTTGTGCTTGATGCCGAGGGCCTGATCGTATTTCACGGCAAGGATATACTCATCTTTGTTAGCATCCTGAGCGTTGAAAAGGTTCATGTAATCCTCCTCGGGTTTGCCGGTGGTATAGAGCTTGTAGGAACCATACTGGCCGCTCATCAGCTTCTCGGAAGCGTCGACACACTGCTCAAGATAATATCTCCAGTCGTGGCCTTCGAGGTTGATGCCATGATATTTGCGGAACGTACCCTCGAAGAGGCAGAAATTCGACTTGAGGGCGAGAGCTGCGCCCTGCGTTACTCGGTAGGGTGCGGATGCCTCCTTCTTGTTGTTGGGAAGGTGCTCGATGGCATAATCGATATCCTCAAGCATCTTTGTCATGATGAACTCGCGGGAATCGCGGGGCGCATAGAGCTGCGGGTCGGTGGAATCGAGCTGGCGGTCGATCCATGGCACATCGCCGAAACGCTCCACCTTCTGGAAGTAGAAATAAGCGCGGAAGAAACGGGCCACAGCCGTGTATTTCTCCACAGCCTCCTTATCGGGGCACTTGTCGATATATTCGAGCAGAGTGTTGATTCGGCGGAGCACACCCCACGACCAGCCGCCTCCCGAGTTGGGCACCGAGCGGGCGTTGCCTGCGCGAAGCAGTGTGGAGAGCGGAGCGGCAATCATGTCGTCGCCCTGATCGTCGAATCCGGGGTTGCCTCCCTCGCTCTGGGTGAGGACATTCGGATAGAAATAATTGCTGAAGAGCTGAAGGTCGGTTTCGGTCTGGAAATAGTCGTCGAGACCTATCGACGCTTTAGGCTTCAGGTCGATGGCATCCTCGCAGGATGTCGCGGAGAACATCAGAAGAGCCGCCACCGGTATATATAATAGTTTCTTATTCATCGTATTGGAATTTGAGATTAGAATGTAACGTCAAGACCGAACATGAAGCTCTTCGACCAGGGGTAGAACATGTTGTTCGATTCGCCGCTGTGCGAACCCATAGCCTCGGGGTCGATATATTTCGAGTTCTTTTTCAGAGGCGACCAGTAGCAGAGGTTCTCGCCCGTGAAATAGATGCGGACCTTCTCCATATAAGCCTTGCGGGTCCATTTCTGCGGAAGGGTGTATCCGACAGTCAGGTTCTTGAAACGCAGGTAGCGGAGGTTCTGGATGTAGCGGTCGTTCTGGAATCCGGCCTTAAGATAACCGCCGGTGGACTGGTAACCCATCGCGCGGGGGAAGTAAGCGTCGGGGTTGTCCTCGCTCCAGATCCTGTCCTTGAAGTCGCTCGGGATAAAGGAGAGGTAAGACCAGGAATAGCATCCCCAAAAGTCGTACATGTGGCCGTTCGGGTAGCGGTAGTGGTTGCCCGTGCCCTGGAACTGAGCGGAAACGTCGAAGCCGAAATAGCTGAAGTTGGCGCGGAAGCCATACTGCAGGTGCGGGTTTTTGTTGCCGTATTTATAGCGGTCGCCGGGGTTGTCGACTGTATTCTTGCCGACGCCGATCTTGCCGTCGCCGTCGAGGTCGACGAACTTCACGTCACCGGCCTGCCAGCCGGAGCCGACATATTTCGACATATCGTTGTAGCTATGGTCGATGCGGGTTGTATATTCCTGAGCCTCGGCATCGGTCTTGAAGTATCCGTCGGTCTTGTATACCCAGATTTCACCGAGTTCCATTCCCTCGTAATAATCCTTTGCGAAGGTCTTGTTGGGGTTGTCGTATTTGGTGATTGTGCTCTTGTAGTCGGAGAGGTTGAAGCCTACGCCGTAGGTGAACTTGTTGCCCCAGAGAGTGAAGGCGTCGTTCCAGTTCAGAGAGATCTCATAACCTTTGGTGCGGAGGTCGGCCACGTTCATCTTCGGGGAAGTGGCGCCGTAAACAGCCGGGAGGGCTATACCGTCGGCGAGCATGTCCTTTGTGTCTCGGATGTAGAGGTCGACTGTAGCGGCGAGACGGTTGTTGAAGAAGCCGAGGTCAAGACCAAGGTCATACTGATATGTCTTCTCCCATGTGAGGTCGGAAGCGATCGGGGAGCCGAGTGTGGCGTATGCGCCGTAGTTGGCACCTTCGTTGAAAGAGAAGAGGTCGCGGTCGTCATCGCCGTCGAGCATTGCGGTTCCCACCTTACGGAGGAATGTGTAGTAGTCGGAAACGTTCTGGTTGCCGAGCGTACCGAAGGAAGCACGGATCTTACCGTTGCTCCACCATTGCTGGAGGGGTTCGAAGAATTTCTCCTCGCTGAAGCGCCAGCCGATTGATCCGGAGGGGAAGAAGCCCCAACGGTGACCGCGGGCGAAGCGTGAGGAACCGTCGTAACGTCCGGAGAGCTCTACGAGGTATTTCCCCATGTAGTCGTAGTTGATACGGCCGAAGATACCCTGCAATGAGTATTGGTTCTGACCGCCCTCTACACCTGTCACAGTGTTACCCTTGGCATCGGTTCCGACGAGGTCGAAGTCGTTGAGCTGTTTTGTAACGAGGTTGTTTCCGTAGGCGTAGACACGTTTGTAGTTGCGGGTCTCATAGTTGTAACCGGCTACTACTGTGAGGTTATGGTCTTCGTTGAATGTATCCTTGTATGTTGCGAGTCCGTTGACAGCGTAGTAGTTGAATGTGCGGATATTCTCCTGCAGACCATCCTCGCCGGCACCTGTCGTATAATACTCCATCGGTCCGTCGGGATATACGCGGTAGGGGAGTGTGGAGCGGCGGTTGGTGTTGCGCTCCTGGTTGAAGCGGTAGGTGAAGTCCGCGCTCAGTGTCAGCTGAGGAATGGGAGAATAGTTGACGTTGGTGCGGTTGGTGAAGTCGGTCTTGCGCTCAACACCGGGGCTTGTGCCCTGCATGAAGAGGATGTGGCGGCCGTTTGCCAGTTTGTTTTTCTGGTAGGGGGTCTGATAGATGTAGGAGCCGTCGGGGTTGGTGAGAGGGTAGCAGGCGAGTGCGTGACGCGATGAACCCTGCATTGCGCTCTCCACGAATCCCTGATAGTTGTAGGTCGAACCGTAGAACGAAGTGTTGTTGCCGACGGTGATCCATTTGTTAACGGGGAATTCCACTCTTGCGCGGAGGTTATATTTCTTGAACTTGTCGCCGTTGATCTTGATGATACCGTCGTTCACGTTCAGACCTCCCGAGAGGAAGTAGCGGATCTTCTTGTAGCCGCCGCTCAGCGAAAGGTTGTGCTGCTGCGAGAAGTATTTGTCCTTATAAAGGCTATGGTACCAGTCGGTGTTGGCATAATACTTCCACTGACGTCTTCCTCCGATAGTCTGCTCGATAACCCAGGGACGGTCGGGGTTCTCGGTCTTATCGTTTACGCGGGCGAGCAGCTCCTGCATATCGTTCTCATCATATTCGATATACACGCTGCCCTGTGCGGGAGTATAGAATCTGTTTACCAGATAAACCGACCAGTAACCTGTACTCTCATAATCCTTGGAGGTGGTAGGCTCCTGCCAGCCGAAGCGGCCGTTGTAGCGTACGGTAGCCTTGCCGTCGGTCTCGGAACCGTTCTTGGTCGTTACGAGGATCACACCGAATGCGGCGCGCGCACCGTAGACGGCGGCTGCAGATGCATCCTTGATGACGGAGATCGACTGAACGTCGTTGGGGTTCACATTGTCGATTTCGCCGATGGAGCCGTCGATCAGCACGAGGGGGGAACCGCCGTTGATGGAGGCCTCTCCACGGATGTTGAGGTTGGGCGACGAACCGGGAAGGCCGGAGGTGGTGGTCACATTCAGACCGGCCACGGAGCCCTGAAGCATGTTGGAGATGGTTGCTGCGGGACGGTCCTCGAAGCTCTTGCCGTCGACCGATGCCACGGCACCGGTGAGGTTCACCTTCTTCTGCGTGCCGTATCCGACAACGACCACATCGTCGAGCGTCTGAGAGTCCTCTTTGAGAACCACCTTGACATTGCTCTGATTGGCGGCCACTTTCACTGTCTGCGGCTGATAGCCGATGAGGGCTATCTTAAGCTGGGCGGCGCCTTCGGGCACCTGAAGCGAGAAGTTGCCATCGATGTCGGCCATACATCCCGTGCGGGAGTTGACCAACATAACGCTTGCGCCGACCAGCGGTTCGCCCGCTTCGTCGGTGATGGTGCCCGTCACCTGACGTGTCGCCGCCCAGGCGGGGAGGGCTGCCAGTAGGGTCACCATCAAAAGAATTAGTCTGCTGACTTGTTTCATAAGGTAGGTATTAGTGAAGTAAACGTGTTGTTTCAGATTGAAGTCGTTTAAAAAAACTCCATTGGTTATTTTATGCTGATTTTATAGGAATCTGCAATTTTTGGATATCCGTCTGAGCCTTTGCCGTCGATGAATTTCATGGGGCGCTGCATCGTCTCGGTCCAGGTGTGGCCGAATTCGTCGGTTACGGAGATCACGAGGTCGGTGTCGGCATCGGGAGCCGTGGCCTTGAAGAAATGATGACGTTTCTGAACGGTTCCGATTGGCGCGCTTTTTGCCGAAGCGTCGGCCTTGTCGAAGCGTTTCACGGTGTGGGCAACCAACTGCACCGGGTCGTACGCGCTGACGCGGGTGACGGCGAGCTGCTGACCGTCGGCGGTCTTCACACTCACTTTCCAGCGCGAGTTCATGCCCCATACGTTTATGAGCACTACGTTTTTCTGACTGCCGTCATAATCCTGAATCATCTTGCCATATTCGGCAGAGAGTGCGGCGGGCACTTTGCAGTCAGCTCGCGTCACACTGACCTCGTTGAGGTCGTAGGCGCGGAACTGGAAACTTTCCGGTTTGCCGGCGCATTTGTAGATCCATTTCATCTGGTTGCCCGATACTTCCCAGACGCCGTAGCCGGCAGGCGTGCCGTCGGTCGACTGGAGGAATCCCGGTGTGAGGTTGCCGCTCCACCACCAGTCGGAGCAGAGGGCGGAGAGGTTATGCTCGTAGATGTTGCGTCCGGCGGTCACTGCATCTTCCGGAACAACGTTATAGCTGCGGTGGGTATGGCCGGTGACATAATGAACGTTGTAGCCTTCGAACGCGGAGAGAACCTTGTCGGCGTCGGCCATGGTCTTGGAGAAGCCGGAGGCGTTCTGGCTCCAGTCGTGGATAGGCACGTGCATTGTTACTACGATGGGGGTGGATTTGTCTACATACTGAAGGTCCTTGGCGATCCATGCCAACTGGGGGTCGTAGAGTTTTCCGCATTCCATGATATCGTCGCCGCGGTTGTTTTCACCTCCGTTGAGCACATATTTCGAGGTGTTGATATTGTCGAGCACCACATAGTGTACACCGCCGATGTTGAAGGAATAATAGGGGGGAGCGATGTTGACGCAGAAGGGGTTCTTGGCTCCCGAACCTCCGAAGAGTCCTGCGCCGTTCATGTCGTTGTCATGGTTGCCGATCGTATGATAGATCGGTATCGAAGGAATCTGCTCGTTGATGGTCTTTGCGTAGTCGGCGAGGTTATATTTCGAGGAGTACCAGTAGAGGTCCCAGGTCATGTCGCCGAGCGTGATGCCGTAGACTTTGCCGGATAGGCTCTTCGCATAGTTGTTGATGTCGTTCGAAACGGCCTTGAACTGCGCGAGGTCGTTGTTGACCGAACGGTTGGCAACGTGCATATCGCCCATGAAGATGAGGCGATAGTTTGTCTGGTCAGCTTTCTTGAATTTAAAGGAGTGGTTCTCCGGAGCCGCGCCGCCGATGAGCGAGCGGTAATGGTCGGGGAAAACTCCCTTGCGGTCGGGCTCGTAACCGGAAGGAATGGAGACGAATACGTATCCGTTTTCCTTCTTCGAGGCGAGCTGATAGATACCGTCGGCATCGGTGACGGTGCATTCCACGCCGTCGCTGACCACGACACCGGCCAGGGGACCTTCTTCCGACTCAACGACGCCGTAGACAGTGGTTTCCGGCTTGAGGTCGAAGGAGTGCTCCACGATGTTGATCACTATCGAGCCCAAGAAGACGCGGTCGCGGTCGCCGCGCTTGACATGCATCCGGTATGTGCCGGAAGTGAAGTTCGCGGGGAGGTTGAAAGTGAAATGATCGTCGGTGGCTTCTGTAATTGTGCAGGCAATCAGGGTACCGTCTTTTTCAAGGTAGATAAGGTCGGAGGATTTGATGGTTCCGTTCTGCTGGGTAATTGTGCAGGGTTGTCCTTTGACCACATCCACAGATGCAGGGAGGGTGATTTTGATTTCAGTGTTGTCGCCGGAATCGGGGGCGTCCGGACCGTCGTCTTTGGAACATCCGCACGCAATGACCCCCAAGGCCATGATAATCAGCGCGGGACGCAATAGACAAATCAGTTTCTTTGTCATAATGGTAATTCTGTTAATTCTAAGGTTAGCATTGCGCCGTTTCCGACGCGGCCGTTGTTATTGTTGTGGATTAGCTATCGAAGTATTTAACCTTTAATATGATATAGCGTGAGACGAACTTTCGCCTCCCAAATATTTTCGGTAAATTTAAGATAAAATTTCGTTTAGTGCAAATTTTTGCAAAAGAATATTTCGTTTTGAAAATTTTAAGTAAAATTAATATAAAAAATCCGGCCGTTTCGCACGTGACGGCCGGACGTATGATTTTGGATTGGCTGTTGTTATTTAATGTAGGTTTCGAGGGCGGAGAAGGTGCCGTCGGGGACGATGGTGATGCCCCGGGCCGACGCTGGGATGAGGAGGGTGTTGCCGTGGCGGAGCTTCTGCAGGCGGTCGCCGCATTGGATTGTGGCTGAGCCTTCGGTGGCGATTATCACCACGAAAGTGTCGCATTCGCGATAGTCGCGCATCAGCTCATGGTCAACGCGCAGCAGGTTGGTGGTGAAGAAGGGGCTGCGCACAAGGTTCACCGGTATATCCATGGCGGGAGTATATTCCACTTTGTTGCCGGCTGTGTCGTTGAAGTTTATGGCTTCGCGGGCGAGGGCGGTGTGGAGTTCGCGCTCGTTGCCGTTCTTATCCTTGCGGTGGTAGTCGTAAAGGCGATAGGTGGCGTCGGAGGTCTGCTGCACCTCGGCTACGAATGCCCCTTTGCCGATGGCGTGTACCCGGCCGGCGGGTATGAAATAAGTTTCGCCCTTGTGGATGGTATTGAAATTGAGCACATCCTCGATCTCGCCGGTCTCGACGAGCCGCTCGTAGTCGGCCGGGTCGACGGGATGGCGGAAACCGTTGGCGAGACGTGCGCCCTTCTCGGAGCTGAGCACGTACCACATTTCGGTCTTGCCGTTGGGTTGACCGTGGCGTCGGGCAATCTCGTCGTCGGGATGCACCTGCACGGAAAGGTCCTCTCGCGCGTCGATGAATTTGATAAGCAGCGGGAAGCGATTGCCGAAGCGGGAGAAGTTCTTCTCTCCCATGAGCCGGGCTCCATATTCATCGATCAGTTGGCTGAGGGTTTTCCCTTTGTCGGGTCCTTCGGCCACCACCGATTCGGAACCTTCGATTCCTGAGAGCTCCCAGCTCTCGCCGATTTCGGTGAGATCGGTTTCAATGCCTTTGAAGCCGGCGATTTTATCGCCGCCCCAGATCGTTGTTTTCAGTATCGGATTAAATGTCCACATATATATTAGATTTATTTCATCGGGGAACCTTTGGAAGTTTGAGGCGTTCCTATTATATATTACGAATGAGAAAGGAAAAAATCCCAATCTTATATATTACGAAGGAGAACGGGAATATCCCAATCCGGGAAAAACCGATTTCCAAAATTTTACTGCTATGAACGACATATTAGACACTGAAGAGAGAAAAGAATTACCCGATGCAATGTTCGGTCTTCCCGAGCGCAGGGAGTATCCCATGCCCGACGCCACGCATGTGAGAGCCGCCGAGGCATATTTCCGTTATTGCCCCGAGGAGCTTAAACCCCGTCTGGCGCGCAACATCCTGAAATTCGCCAAGCGTTACGGCGTGGATGTGGAGAGCGCCACTGTGCATGCATATGCCGGAGAGTAAACCGGCAAATATCGAAGGCTTGTTCCTTGAAACTCGGGGGGACGCCTGCGGCTGTTATTGCTTGTCGGGTTCCGGCGGGAATTGCGCGCGGAGCAGGGCTATAGCAAAGTCGAGAATATCATCTATGCCGTCGGCGAGCCTCTGATCGGTGCAGTGGACCTCGCAACCGGGTGAAGGTTCGATGCCGAACTCGGTGGTGCGGTCCTCGCTGTCGTTGATGGGGCATGCCGAGAAGCGCACAGACCAGCCGTTGGGAAGTTCGGAGGAGAAGGGGAGACCTCCTCCGCCGCCGGTGCGGGCACCTACGATGCGCACCTGCGGCAGCGTTTTCATGACGGATACGAAATCGTTGGCCGCGCTGAAGCATGAGCGGTTGGTGAGCACGAGCACAGGCTTGCCGAGATAGTTCACGCGCTTATCGCCGGCAGGGTCATATTCCACGGGATAGGGGTCGGAGAAAGCATCCGGCGCCGGTCCCGTTTTGTGACGTATATATCCGCCGAGTGTCTTCTCGGTGATGAAGCGCCCCACAAGCGTGCCGATGTTGGAGAGCATTCCACCGCCGTTGTTGCGGATATCGATTATCAATCCTTTTGACTGCGAGAGTATTGCGAGAATATAATCGAGGTTGGTGGCGCTCACCGGCGAAGAGAACGAGGGATAATACATATAGGCTATATCCTCATCGAGCATCTTATAGCTGATGCCTGTGGTCTGCATATAGTCGAAACCGAGGTAATATTGCTGGAGGGTGCGGAGGTTGAAATCCTGGGGATAGTCGCTCCACCATTTGCGGTAACAGCTTGTGTCGAAGCGGGAAGCGAGGTTCACATGGCCGTCTTCGAGATGGTCGAGAAGTTCGGAGCAGATCTGAAAAAGTTCGAGCTGTCGGGTTTCGGGGGTGATCTTCGCGCGATATTGGCGGCAGAGTTCCTTCCAGTCGATATCCTTCTCCTTGAAGAAGCAATAGCGGTTGCCGACAATGTCGGCGAGAGCGTCGAAATTGCCGTAAGGGTCGTCGGTATATTCCGGCACGTCGTGACATGCCGTGAGGCCTGCGAGCGAGGCTATTGCGAGTATTGCGGATAGTATTCTGTTTTTCATACTGTTGGCTTCGGGAATCAATAGAGTGAAGAGTTGATGTCGGCGCGGCGCTTGATGCCGAGGCCGTGGGGTATGATGCCGATCACGAAGGCATGGCGCCCGACGCGCGTGTCGAGCCCGCAGGCATTGGTGGTGCCGAGCGCATAGCGATAACCCACCTCCATGGCCGTGCGGCCGAAATCGAGCTTGAGGGAGAGGAGGTTGTCGATGCCGAAATTGTTGCCCCACCTGCCGCAGTGGGCAAGCCCGCGGTGGTTGCCGAGATAAATTTCATAATAGGTCTCGCCATATTGCGGGGAGAAGAAGCAGGATAACGACGGAAGGCGCACCCGGTCGGAGAGAAGCATCGGGAGCCTGCCGATCTTGAAACGCCATGACAGCGAGGCGTTGATGTCAAGGCCCGCGGAGGCGAGCGCCGTCACCGGGTTGTTGCCGTTGCGGGGGAGGTAGAGGCAACCGCCGTTGATGTCAAGGGAGCCTCCGGCCGTCACCTGCAGCCCGTAGGGGAGTCGCCGGCGCCATTCCATACCCCAGGCGAACATGCCGTCGAATCCTATCATCGCGGCTGTATGGGCAGGATTGAGCATATCGCGCATGTTGGCGGCCGCTTCGAAATTCATCACGAGGTTTTCCGGACTCCACTGCGAGGCTTTCGACCATTGGCCGCTGAAGGTGATGGCCGTGCCTGTATAACGTAGCGGCGAGAGATAGGTGGAGATGGCTGTGCCGCGCCCGATCTCGAGGCGGTATTGCTGCGTGACGGGTCGCGAAAGCTCTTGCGCACGGGTTGCCGGCGAAGCGGCAAAAAGCGCGAGCAGCGACAGGGCAACAAGATATATCTTTTTAATCATGGCTTTTAAAAATCGAAGTCGAAAAGCGATTTCTCGCTTGATCCGGTGATTTCGGCAGGTGTTTCTCCGGCATCGTTATCCTCATCCGGTTCGGAAACCATGTCGGATGATTCCGGCTCCTCGGCGGGTTCCTCCTCCAGCTCAGGGAAGCGGGTGGGTTCGAGCTCGCTGACGCCTGCTATCTCATAGGTGGATATGCGTTTACCTTTTGCCTTGAAGCTCTTGACGGCGATGAAGTCCTCCGTCTCTATCTCGAGCGCCGGACGCACCGCATCGTTGCCGCCGAACTCCACGAGCAGTCGGGCGAACGGGGTGTCTGTGAGCAGAATCACGGATGATTCGGGTTCGGCGCCGACGAAGCGTTGCGGTTTGGCAGAAACCTCGAAGCGGAAGCGCTTCAGGTAGGGGAAACCGAGGGAGGCGTCGTTGAGGGCGAGTGTCCATATCTTGTGCGGGTCGAATTTCTCGATGCGCAGGATATTGTCGTCGTAATGGTTGGTGTCGGAATAAGTGGAGGTGAAGAATTCGCCGTCGCGGGTGATTACGAGCACCTTGTCGTCGCCCTGGAAGATGCCGAGGCTTTCGCCGCGTCCGTCGTAGTTGATGCGCAGCACATCGCGGTCGAACCATACCTCGCGGCCGCCGAGGGTGCTTGATCCACGCTTTTCGAGCGTGATGCTCTTAATCTGATATTTGGTGACGAGGTTGCCGAGCGATTCCTTGCCTTTCACGGCAAGTTCCGAGAAATTCACGAAGAGCTCGAGGTTGCGCGGACGCCTTCCGGACTCGTTGGGCTCATCCTTGAGGGTGACTTTCACGGTTTCGGCCTCGCCGTTGTTGTTGCAGGTGAGCCATTCGATGCGGGAGCCTTCCACGCCCTTGGTGATGTTATATTCCTTGTCGCGCGTCAGACCGGTGATATAGAAGCGCTTCATATAGGAGTTTCCGCGTTTGCCGTTTCGGTAGATCACGTTGTAGATGGTGCGTTTGTCACCCTTCTTGAAGACACCTATGTGGATGGCTTTCTTGCCGATATAGAGTTTCTCCTGCACGCGCACGATCTTATAGGTGCCGTCGCGGTAGATCACGAGTATGTCGTCGATGTCGGAGCAAGTGAAGAGGAATTCCTTGTCCTTGAGGCCGGTACCTATGAAGCCTCCTTCGGCGTCGTAGTAGAAGCGTTTGTTGGCTTCGGCCACCTTCGTGGCCTCGATGGAGTCAAAGCTGCGGATGAGGGTGCGTCGCGGGAAGTTGGCGCCATATTTCTCCTTCAAGTGGATATACCATTTCTCGGTGTATTCCACAATATGCTCAAGGTCATAGTTCAGATGCTCAATCTCCTGATCGAGGCGCGCGATCTTCTCGTTGGCTTTCTCGCTGTTGAACTTGAGGATGCGTCCCATCTTGATTTCCCAGAGCTTGATGAGATCATCGTCGGTGACGGCGCGGAAGAAGCTCTCCTTGAAGGGGTCGAAGAGGCGGTCGAGGCGGCGGATGGCTGTCTCCATGTCGGGGGCCTGCTCTACCTCGCGGTCCTTATACATCCGCTCCTCGATGAAAATCTTCTCGAGGGAGGCGAAGAGCTGCTGTTCGCGTGTTTCACCGAGCTTGATGTCGAGTTCCTGACGGAGCATCTCCTGCGTATGGTCTACCGAATAGCGGAGGAGTTCCGAGACGTTGAGGAATTCCGGCTTGCGGTCGCGGATTACGCAGCAGTTGGGGGAGACCGATACCTCGCAGTCGGTGAAGGCATAGAGGGCGTCGATGGCCTTGTCGGAGGATGTCCCGGGAATAAGATGGACGAGAATCTCGGCGGTAGCCGCCGTGTTGTCGTCGACCTTCTTTATCTTAATCTTTCCCTTCTCCATGGCCGAGAGGATGGAGGAGATAAGGGTGGATGTGGTCTTGCCGAAGGGGAGCTCGGTGATGGCGAGCGTCTTGTTGTCGATCTTCTCGATTTTGGCGCGGATCTTGACAGATCCCCCGCGGCCGCCGTCGTTGTATTTGGAGACGTCGAGCAATCCGCCGGTCTGAAAATCGGGGAGAAGGCGGAAGGGACGGTCGTGGAGATACTCGATTGCGGCGTCGATTATCTCATTGAAGTTGTGGGGTAGAATCTTTGATGAAAGGCCCACGGCTATACCTTCGACGCCCTGAGCGAGCAGAAGCGGGAACTTCATGGGAAGGGTTACGGGTTCCTTCTTGCGGCCGTCGTAGGAGGGGACCCATTCGGTGATCTTGGGGCTGAAAGCCGTCTCGATGGCGAATTCGGAGAGGCGCGCCTCTATATAACGCGGTGCGGCGGCGGAGTCGCCTGTGAGGATGTTGCCCCAGTTTCCCTGAGTATCGATAAGGAGTTCCTTCTGTCCGAGCTGCACGAGGGCGTCGCCGATCGAGGCGTCGCCATGGGGGTGATACTGCATGGTGTTGCCCACTATGTTGGCCACCTTGTTGAAGCGGCCGTCGTCGAGGGTCTGCATCGAATGGAGTATACGCCTCTGCACGGGCTTGAGACCGTCTTCGATATGCGGGACGGCCCTTTCGAGAATCACATAGCTGGCATATTCGAGATACCAGTCGCGGAACATTCCGGAGAGCGCGGTGCGCCGTTCGGAGAGCGGAGTGGAGGATTCGGATTGCGGGGCCGTGGAGTCGGACAGCGGGTCCACAGGATCGAAAGAATCGTTTTGTTCAGACATCAGGAAAGATTTATTTTGCGTAAAGTTAGCAAAAAAATCGCAAATTTAATTTAAATTTGCAGGAATGATGGGAGTAATGGGAGAATGGGACTAATGGGACTAATGGGACTAATGGGACTAATGATTGAGACACTCTTCTCTATTCTCCTCAATTTTTTCTCAGACTCTCCTCAATTTTTCTCAGACTCTCCTCAATTCTACTCAGACTCTCCTCAATTCTACTCAGACTCTCCTCAATTTTTCTAAAACACTTCTAAAACTATATAATTATGAGCTATTACATTACTGTCAACGGAACCCCTGTCGGCCCGATGAACATGGACCAGATGCTTGCCTATAACATCACTCCGGATACTCCGGTCAGCCGGGACGGTGGCGCCTGGGCGCCGCTTTACACTTACCCAGAGCTTATGGAGATGTACCGCCGTTCGGGCTATGCATATGCCAAGGACGCGGAGATTTCCTCGAAGAAGACAATCTGCGGAATCTGCGCCATCCTTGTGGGTTCGCTCGGCGTGCAGTATTTCGTATTAGGGAAGGTTGCCGGCGGATTCATCACGATACTTCTCAGCATCGTGACGTGCGGGCTCTGGAGCATTGTGACGCTGATTCAGGGCATAATGATGCTCTGCATGAGCGACAGCGATTTCAAGACCAAATACATGGACTCGAACTCGACATTGCCGTTGTTCTAAAGCAGCTTCTTGCAGATAACGGCTTCGTAGAAAACATAGAGCTTGGTCCCGTCGGTTTCCGTCGGGACTTTCTCTTTGAATGTGCGGAGGTCGGTGGCGCCGGATTCTTCGTAGAGCTTTTTCAGGCGCTCGGCTTCTCCGGGATCGATGAGGTCGGTGAGCGGGAGTTCGCCGGCGATGCTCATCTTGACGAGATGGCCCACGATGGTGGATAGGGCGAGGTTGCGTTCTTCCATGATCTGCTCGATAGTTTTCCCTTCGCGGTAGAGCTTGAGCGTTTCCCTTTCCGAATATCCTTTCGGACGTTTCGGCTTCCTCTCTTTCGGCATCTTCCTCTTCTTTTCGGGGGTGTTGCCTCCGGCATGTCCTCCCTCTTCGAAGTCGAGCACTGCCAGTGCCTTGAATTTCATGTAAGACCGGGTGGAAAAATGTTCCTGGGCGAGTCCGCGGAGGATATACCGCTTGATGTTGATTTCGAATTCAAGAGCATCGGCGGCCTTGGCGAGGCGCTGTTCATAGAGCGCGTTGTCGAGCATGAGCGGGGTCTCGTTGCACAACTGCGATATCGGCACGAGTTCTTCGAGGAAATAACGGCAACCGCCGGAGATCTTTTCGATGAAGCGTTCGTCGGCGCCGACGGCGTCGGAGTCGAGGCGGCGGGAGGCATAGAGGTCGGCGAAACGGTTGCCGACGGCGGCTATTCGCTCTTTCATCCTTTTCTCAGCGTCGCGGTAGCGGTCGAAAAGTTCGGGATGTATGGGGGCCACATATTCGAGCACGTTTCTTGTGAAATCGGAGAAGATTCTCGACAGCGGGCCGAAATCGAAGAGTTCGCGGAGGAGCCTGCGGAAATATTCATCGCGCAGCATGGCGAGGGTAGACTCATCGGGAGCGGCGGCTTTGGAGCGGTCGATGAAGGAGTTTACATCCTTGTCGATGATCACCGCCGACGGGGGCAGCGGCGTTTCGAGGCGCATACCTTCGAGCGAGCGGCAGCGGCTCAGGGCCACATAGAGCTGGCCCGGAGCGAAAGAGCGGCTGGCGTCGATCACGGCGCGGTCGAAAGTGAGTCCTTGGCTCTTATGGATGGTGATGGCCCATGCCAGACGGAGGGGAATCTGCGAAAAGGCTCCCTCGCGGCGGCTTGTTATCTCTTTCGTGTCGGGGTCAATCTCATATACGGTGTTTTCCCATTCCACATATCCGGTTTCGATCTCCTCCCGGCCGTCGTCGGGCATCACGGTCACTGTGTCGTCGCCGATGGCGGTGACGGTGCCGATCATGCCGTTGTAATAGCGGCGTTCGGCGCCGGTGTCGTTTTTGATGAACATCACGCGGGCGCCATTTTTGAGGCGGAGGCGTTCATCGGCGGGATATGAGGATTCGGGAAATTTGCCGGAAACATCGGCATAGAATGTCTGCTCGGCGGTGGGGAGTGCGCTGAGCCTCGTCTCGTTGATGCGATCGGAGATATGGTTGTGGGTGGTGAGGCGTATGGCTTTGTCGTCGTCGGATTCCTTGCCGGGTGTGCAGAGGGCGTTGAGACGCCCGAGCACGTCGGGGCCGGCGTTGCCGTCGCGCACGGCGTTGAGAAGCGAGATGAAATCGCTGTCCTGCTGGCGGTAGATGGTGAGCAGCTCCACGGTGACGAAGCCCGCTTCTCGGAGGGCCACACTTTCGAAGAAATACGGAGAAGCGTAATGCGGTCGGAGATATTCCCATTCGTCGGGACGGACCACCGGGGCGAGCTGGCGGAGGTCGCCGATAAGAAGGAGCTGGACGCCGCCGAATGGTAGCTGAGGGTCGCGGAATCGGCGAAGCATCGAGTCGATGGCGTCGAGCGTGTCGGGGCGAACCATCGAGATCTCATCGATCACGATGAGGTCGATGCTGGCGATGAGGCGGCGTTTCTCGCGGCTGAACCGGAAGAAGCGTTTCTCCTCGCCGAGGAAGCCCTGCCCGGGGATAAAGGGGGAGAAGGGGAGCTGGAAGAAGGAGTGGATGGTCATGCCGCCGGCGTTGATGGCCGCAACGCCTGTGGGGGCGAGCACCACCATGCGCTTGCGCGAGTCGCGGCGCAGGCGATGGAGGAAGGTTGTCTTGCCGGTTCCCGCCTTTCCGGTCAGAAAGAGATTGCTGCCGGTTTCTTCGACAATGCGTCGGGCGAGGTTAAGCTCCCGGTTGATCTGTATCGCCACCTCGGGTTCGGCCGTTATGCCATAGTCGAGGTCTTCGTCCGTGTCATAATTCATGCTCCTAAATTATAAAAAATATTCGGGACTCGGGCACGCATATTTGCAGATTTTGCGGAATATAGATAAATTTGCGCCATATTTAATAGAAACAATATGCAAGTCTTGAAACAAACCGACTTCGATTTCGAAGGTCAGAAGAGTGTGTATCACGGCAAAGTGCGCGATGTCTATGATATCCGCGACAAATATCTTGTGATGGTGGCTACCGACCGCATCTCGGCATTCGATGTGGTCCTCCCCGAGGGAATACCCTATAAGGGTCAGGTACTCAACCAGATCGCCGAGTTCTTCCTCGATTCCACCAAAGACATTGTCCCGAACTGGAAAGTGGCGGTGCCCGATCCGATGGTGACCGTGGGCTATCGTTGCGAGCCGCTGAAGATCGAGATGATAGTGCGAGGCTATATCGCCGGCTCTGCATGGCGCGACTATAAGGCGGGAGCCCGCGAGATCTGCGACGTGAAACTGCCTGAGGGTCTGCGCGAGAACCAGAAGCTTCCCGAGCCTATCCTGACGCCGACCACCAAGGCCGATGCCGGACATGACGAGAATATCTCGCGCGAGGAGATCATCGCCCGCGGAATCGTGCCGGAGGATATATATGCCAAAGTTGAGAAATATGCCCTTGCGCTTTTCGCCCGCGGTCAGGAGATCGCGGCGCGTCACGGCCTGATACTCGTCGACACCAAATATGAGTTCGGTCTCAAGGATGGCGAGGTGATCCTTATCGACGAGATCCATACTCCCGACTCGTCGCGCTATTTCTATGCCGAGGGTTACGAGGAGCGTTTCGAGAAAGGTGAGGAACAGCGTCAGCTCTCGAAGGAGTTTGTGCGCCAGTGGCTCATCGCCAACGGCTTCATGGGTAAGGCCGGTCAGAAAGTGCCGGAGATGACTCCCGAATATTGCAACGAGGTGAGCCGCCGCTACATAGAGCTTTACGAGCACATCACCGGTCGCAAGTTCGAGCCGGCATCCGATTGCGGCGACCTTCAGAAACGCATCGGCGACAATGTAGCAGCCTGTCTGGCCAAACTTGATAAATAAGAGCGGAAAGATGGTGAAGCATATAGTGATGTTCCGTTTTGACGGAACGGAGGGCGAGCGCCGCGAATGCGGCGAGCGTTTCAAGGCCGCGCTCTGCGCGTTGCCCGGGCAGATAGAATGTCTTGAAAGCATCGAGGTGGGGCTCAACGGTAATCCCGCCGAGAGCTGGGACTTGGTGCTGACGGCTGTAGTGCCTACGATGGAGGATGTGGCGGTTTATGCCAAGCATCCGGCGCATGTTGCCGCCGCCGGCCTTGTAAAGGGTCACGTGGCCGAGCGCGCCTGCGTGGACTATTGCGCCTGACGACCGGATATTAAAAATTGACAATAAAAAGATGAGGTTTCCGAGGAAGCCTCATCTTTTTTTAGCGGTGGAGCTTGTTGGGGTCGAATTCGCGGAGCCATGTTATTGTCATGTCGGGATTGACGCGGAGTCCGCCTTTCTCCTCTATGGAGCGCATCTGCTCGGCGCGGACTTCGGCTATCCTCTTCTCTGCCTTCTTCGGGGAGTCGGCCATCACCTTGCGAATCACTTTCGATTCGAGGGCCGCCTTATAGAAGGCAACGCGGATGAATTTCCAGTTCTGGTCGGTGAGATTGTATTTCTTCTGGAGCATGTCGGCCACGCGGTTACCTTCGGCATCGGCCTCTGCGTCGTAGACTCCGCGATAGTATTGCTCGAGCTGTTCGCGGTCGAGCAGAGAGGCGAGTGTGGCCTCGCGCGATTTATTGAGCTTGTTGCGGCTCTTGACGGTGAGCGCGCCGCCGTTGGCTTTCACGGCATCGATAAACATCTTGTTCTCCTTTTTGACGGCTTCGGCCAGAGCTATCTGCTGATCGGCGGTGAGCTTGACATGACGCGCCACCTCAAACACCTGACGCTGAACGGCGGCGGGGTATTCGGCGAGAGCTTCCGTGTCGAGAGTCTGGGACGCACCGGTTAACGAAAAAGCGAGAAATAACAGTGGAATGATATGTCTAAGTTTCGTCATGGTTAAATATTTGGCTTAATTTGTTTTGTTTTGAAGAAAATCATTATCTTTGTGCAAATTTAGTAAAAACTTTAGAACCTCATCATGATTAACGGGAAAAATTTCAAATATCTTCTTTGCGGTGTGAATGCCCTGGCTCTGACGCCGTTTGCAGCAGAGGGTAAGCCGGCGGAGCAGAAGCGGACCGACGACCGCCCGAATGTTTTGCTGATCGCCGTCGACGACATGAAACCCTGGATCGGGGCGTATGGCGATACCTTGGCGCATACACCTTCGATGGACCGTCTGGCGTCGCGAGGCACCGTTTTCAGCAATGCCTATTGTCAGGTTGCGCTCAGCGGGCCGACACGTTCGAGCCTTATGACCGGCCTGAACCCCGACCACACAGGCGTCTGGTGGCTTATGGGCTCTTTTCGCAAGAACAATCCCGATATCGTGACGATACCGCAGGCGCTGAAAGATAACGGTTATGAAACCGTGGGTGTCGGAAAGGTATATCATCCTCTTAAGGACAAGACGGTGAAGGACGATCCCAAATCCTGGAGCCTTCCCTATGTGAAGTCGCCCGGCGCCACCTATGCATTAGCCAACGGCCGCGTGGCCACTGAATGCGCCGATGTGCCCGACAATGTCTATCAGGACGGAGTGATAGCGGAGGAGGCCATAAAGACTCTCGGGCGCCTCAAGAAAGGGGATAAGCCATTTTTTCTCGGCGTCGGTTTCAAGAAGCCGCACCTCCCGTTCTGCGCTCCTAAGAAATACTGGGACATGTACGACCGCGAGAAGATGCCCGTAGCCGAGTTTCAGGACATGGCCTCCGACGATGTGGAGTATGCCTATCACAACTCGCTTGAGGTGAAGGGCTATTCCGACATACCTCCTTTCGAGAGCTATCAGGACACGAAGCATCTCGACCGGGAGACGCAGAAGCGTCTGCTGCATGCCTATTATGCCTGCATATCCTATACGGATGCCCAGATAGGGAAGGTGCTCGACGCTCTCGACCGCGAGGGATTGACCGACAACACTATCGTGATACTCTATGGCGACCACGGCTACCATCTCGGTGACCACGGCCTCTGGAACAAGATGACGAACTTCGAGAATGCCACGCGCGTACCTCTTATAATATCTGTGCCTGGAATGAAGAAGGGTGTCAAGTCCGATTCGATGGTGGAGTTCCTCGACGTGTTCCCCACTGTCTGCGAGCTTACCTCCACCGCGCATCCGCAACAGCTCGACGGCACGAGCCTCGTGCCCGTGCTCCGCAACCCGAAGCGGAAGGTGAAGGATTATGTGATGAGCCAGTATAGCCGCACCACCACCGAGAACTATACCATCTCGACAGATACCGACCTCAAGGGGAAGGCAAAGGAGCTGGAGGAGGATATCATGGGATATGCTATCCGCGACCCGCGCTATCGCCTTGTGGAATGGACAAAGGGATTCAAGACCTATATGCCGTTCGACGAGGGTAAGGTGATCAGCTATCAGCTTTTCGATTATGAGAAGGATCCGCAGGAGCGCCATAACCTCGCCAACGATCCGGCTTACGCTCCGGTAGTGAAGAAGCTCAAGAAGCAGCTCCGCGAATATTACGCCCGCAGCTATTCCTCTCCGATGAGCGAGCCGATAGCGCGCACCGCCCGCGGCGAGTAATCATTTTGCATCGGAAAATGAAGCGGACGCATCCCGGATGCGTCCGCTTCCGCTATTCTGTTTCCAGATATTTATTCAGTAGTGGTCGCCAGTCGGCATTTGTGGGCACATGGAGGCCGTGGAGTCCGGCGAGACGTGCCCCTTCCACGTTCTTGAGGCTGTCGTCGATAAAGAGTGTCTCCTCGGCTTTCATCCCGTCGCGGCGCAGCGCCTCCTCATAGATGGCGCGGTCGGGCTTATAGAGCTTCATCTCGCAGCTGAGGAACATCGAGTCGAAATAGGATGAGATGGGTCTCCCTTCCGGGCTGAAGCGCGGCGAGTCGGTGAGCTCCATCATGAAGGGATTGGTGTTGGAGAGCAATCCGAGGTGATATTTCTTGCGGAGTTCGTCGAGGGCGTGGAGCTTATAGAGCGGTGTAGAGCTGTAGAAGCCCTGCCAGCATGCGGCCGCCTCGTCGTGGGAGATCTCAGGTCGACCGGTGGCCTCGGCCATGCGGCGGCAGAACTCCGCCTCGTCGATCTTTCCCAACTCGAGGTCGAGGAAGAAACCCTGCTGACCGAACTTGCCGAGGTATCTGTCGGTGTCGATGCCCGCGGCCGCAAAGCGGCGGAACGCCTTGTCGGTGTCCTGGTCGAAGATGACCCCGCCCATATCAAAAAGTATATTCTTTATCATAGTTTGCTTGTTTGCCTGCAAAATTACCATCAATCCGCGGATTAAAAAAATTTCGCGACATGAAGTGCAGTCGCTCCGCGACTCTTAATACGCTCACAAGAAGTCCTTGTAGATTTCACCGATTATAATCTGTAATTAGCGCAAGATTTGTAGGTTTTGCTGAATATAATCTGGAATTTGTGCAAAATTTGTTGATTCTGCCGATTATAACCGGGAAAAGTCGCAAGATGTGCGGGAGGTGAACAATCGGCGGGGCGGGGACGTTAGCATATAAATGGACAATTAAATATTAATGGAGATGAAAAAGTTTTTACTCGCGTTTGCCGCGATTTTAGGAATAGCTGTTTTTGCTCAGGCGAAAGATACATACGCTCACGATGCTTCGGTGTTGCCTAAAGCGGCGCAGACGGTGCTTGCAAAGAACTGCAAGGCTAAGGTGAGTCTGGTGAAGATCGACAAGGATTTCGGCCGCGTCAGCGACTATGAGGTGATCATGAGCGACGGCATGGAGATCTCGTTCGACCGCGACGGCAACTGGGAGAGCGTGGAGGTGAACGTGGCCAAATCCGTTCCCGCCGCTTTCGTTCCCGCCAAGATCAGCAACTATGTGAAGAGGAATCAGTCGGGCCAGCGCATCGTCGGTATAGAGAAAGAGCGCAACGGCTATGACGTTGAGCTCTCCAACGGCGTTGACATGAAATTCGACAAGGCGGGAAATTTCCTGCGCTATGACGACTGAAAAAGGCAATTTCTCCGTTTGAAAGATTCTTATTATATTTGTACCGGTATGCCCCGAGGCGTACCGGTTTCTTTTTACCGTGAATAAACTCAAATAATATGAATCTGCAAATGCATAAGGCGATTTCTTCTATTCTTGTTTCAGCTATCATTGTTTCCGGCGCGGCGGTTGCCACTGCGGGCCGAAAGGGTCATGCCGCAAGCTGCCGGTATCCGGAGAAACAGAACCTCACGCTGCATTATGACCGTCCGGCGCGCTATTTCGAGGAGGCGCTGGTGATCGGCAACGGCAAGCTCGGAGGGGTGGTCTACGGAGGCACCGCCTGCGACAGTATATCGCTCAACGACATCACTCTCTGGACGGGAATGCCTGACACGACGGCGTATGATTTCGATTATCATGCGGCTCTCGGCAACGTGCGGGAGGCTCTCGACCGCGAGGATTACAAAGCGGCCGACAAAGCCAACCGCAAGATGCAGGGACATTATTGCGAGAATTATCAGCCGCTCGGGCGGCTCTATATAAGGTATGGCTCCGACGACACGGCGAGGATAGAGCGGAGGCTCGACATCTCGCAGTCCGTGGCCTCCACCGAGGGCCCGCGGCTGAGTCGCGAGTATATCGCCTCTTTGCCCGATTCGGTGATTGCCGTGAGAATAGAATCCACCGACGGTAAAGACCTCGACTTCACTCTCGATATCACATCGTTGCTCCCGCACAGCGTGTCGGCCGAAGGAAACGAGCTGACGATGGACGGCTATGCCGCCGGACATTCCTTCCCCAACTATTACGACGGACTGCCCGACAGCCTGAAGCATCAGTATGATCCGGCGAAAGGTATCCGCTTCCGCACTGTCGTCAGGGCCGAGGCTCCCGGAAGTCGCGTTACGTCCGACGGCGGCTCGCTACGCGTCAAAGGGGGTAAGTCGGCTACGGTTTTCGTCTCCAACGAGACGAGCTTCAACGGTTTCGACAGGAATCCCGTGACCCAGGGAAAGCCATATCTCGATGTGGCGCGTTCCAATGTCAGAAAAGCAGCCGCAAAGGGATATAAGGAGGTGAGGCGACGCCATATCTCCGATTACAGGTCATTTTTCGACCGCGTGCAGCTCGATTTAGGCAGAACCGATTCTGAGATTACAGCACTCCCGACAGATGTTCAGCTGAGAAATTATACCGCGAAAAATCAGAGGAATCCTGAGCTGGAGACACTCTATTTCCAGTTCGGCCGCTATCTGCTGATATCTTCGTCGCGCACGCCTGGCGTACCGGCGAATCTGCAAGGCCTCTGGAACGAGAAACTCCTTCCGCCATGGAGCTGCAATTATACCACCAATATCAACCTGCCCGAAAACTACTGGGGAGCGAACACCACCAATCTCGACGAGCTGCATATGCCTCTGATGGATTTCATCGCGAATATGTCGGTGAACGGAGCCAAAACCGCAAAGACATTCTATGATGTGGATAAAGGGTGGTGCCTCGGCCACAACACGGATATCTGGGCCATGACCAATCCTGTTGGCCTTCAGGGCGGCGACCCCGTGTGGGCTTCATGGAACATGGGCGCGGCGTGGGTTGCCTCGCATATCTGGAATCATTATCAGTTCACGCAGGACAAGGACTTTCTCCGCAAATATTACCCCTGTCTGAAAGGGGCGGCCGATTTCTGTCTCGGCTGGATGATAGAGAAAGATGGTAAGCTCATGACCTCTCCCGGCACATCGCCCGAAAACAAGTTCATAGATTCGAAAGGGAACCATGCGGCAACCTCCTATGGCAACACATCGGATCTTGCGATGATCAGGCAATGTCTCGAAGACGCCGTGAGTGCGGCAAAAGTGTTGGGGACGGACGCCGGTTTCTGTGCAGAGGCCGAGGCGGCTGTAAAACGCCTTTCCCCCTATAAAATCGATGACCGCGGGGCGTTGCAGGAATGGTATCATCCCTTCGGGGAGGAGGAGCCGAACCATCGGCATCAGTCTCATCTCTACGGTCTCTATCCGGGCACGCATATAACGCCCGCATCGACTCCCGAACTGGCGAATGCGGCACATAGGACGCTCGAGCTCCGAGGCATGGAATCGACGGGCTGGAGCACCGGCTGGAGAGTGAATCTCTATGCGCGACTTCTCGATGCCGACATGGCCTATAAGACCTACCGCAAACTGCTGAAGTTTGTGACCCCCGACAAATATCGCGGCAAGGACGCCATTCGGGGGGGCGGCACATATCCCAATCTGCTCGACGCGCATTCTCCCTTCCAGATCGACGGCAACTTCGGCGGCAGCGCAGGCGTGGCCGAGATGCTCATACAGTCCGACGGGAAGTCTGTCCATCTTCTTCCGGCGCTTCCGGAGGAATGGAAGTGCGGCAACGTGCGCGGCCTGAAGGCCAGAGGAGGCTTCACCATCGATATCCGCTGGGAGAACGGAAAAGCCGTTGACGCCGTGGTCTACTCACCGCGGGGTGGGGAGACCGACATAATCGCCAACGGCAAAGTCCGTCATGTAAGTCTGCGTCCTGGCGCAAGGCTTAAACTGAGCCTGCTTTGACAGCTCATTGTTTGTTTTCTCCCGAAACATTGGCTGCAACCTTTCCGGTTGCACCGGTTCCGGAATTACCCGTAACGCGCCCGAGAGTAGAGGGTTGGTTCTCATAGCTGTCGGCATCAGCTTCGATAACAAAGCTGTTTCTCTTCCATATGGCTATGAGAAGCACTCCCAGAAGTATGAATCCGTTGAAAATGAACGAGAAGTTGTCGCTGTGGGAGTTGAAGATCCTGCGGGCAGCCCCGATAATGAAGGGGACAAGAGAGATCCCGACATAGTTGCAGGTCAACAGATACGAGAAATACTCGTTCTGTTTGGCGGTATTGGGAGCCACATATGAGGTCTTGTCGTAAATAAGCGGCTGTATGATGCCGTAGCCGAGACCCATGATGAAGATTCCGAGGATATAGGTCCAGTATGCGTGAAGCACACCTACAAAGAAGAGACCGAAAACCACAAGGAACAGAGCGATCTGCATTGTCCATTTTTTGCACACTCTGATCGCTTTGGGAAGAATGAAGCCGGAGAGCGTGGCCGAAGCGAAATACATGGCTGTTGCAACACCTACATCGGTTGTGGAGAGGTGATAGTCTTTCATTGTGAAGGGAAGATAATAGCTCACCACTTCAGTGCCATATGTAGCGATGAAGTAGAGGGCCATCAATCCGGAAAGGAGAATGAGCGACAACTTGCCCTGGAAGTGGAAATTCGGTCCGGCCGGCTTGCCGGTCTGCTTGGTCTGGGCAATATCCCGGTCGGAAGGACGGGCCGGCTCATGGACGGGCGCGACGAATTCTCCGGGATAGTCGATCCTGTGGCCGTTGATGTATTTGCGCGTCATGAAAGGCATGAGGCAAAGCGGGATGAGCGGAATCATGTAGACGGTGAAGGCAATATGCCAGTTGTAGGATGCGACCCAGCCGACAAACAGAGTTGCGAATATAACCATGAAGTTGCTGACGCCTGATTTCATGCCCAGCGCCTTGGTGCGCGCCTTGCCTACGGTGTATTCCGAAATCATCGAAGCCGCAAGCGGGATTATAAGACCACATCCCACGCCGAGCAGACAGCTCAGGATAATGAGTTCTATCATCTTGTCGGCGAAGAAATAGAGCACTCCGGTCAGCGTGTAGATCGCCAGGCCGCTGCCCAGAATATACATCTGGTTTTTGGGAGTGCACAATTTCCCCGAGCAGAGGATGAACGGAATCGTGACGAGATTGGGAAGTACGGTGAGCAACTGTATTTCCAGTTCGGTAACATTGGTGAACACCTCGTCCAGTTTTCCCATAATCGGGGAAATAGCGAGACCGGGAAGGTTCACCGTCAGCGAAATTGATAAAATGGCAAGCAGGGAGATATAAGGTATTTTCCCGCAGCCGCAATCGATATATTTCATAAGCGGAATTTTAAGGAACAGAGTCTTAACGGTTTGACATAACTGATTCCGAATCAATATGCCCTGAGAATTATTTCACCACATCTTTCTGATAATAGGTGTTGGAGATGGTGCCGATGAAAGTTTTGCGTGAGAGGATGGCGTAGATCAGGAATATTCCGCAGACCACTACGCTGATAACGAACGGGAAAGTGCTCTCGACCGATCTATGGAAGAGCTTGCAGATTCCCTGAGTGATCAGCGGCTCCACCACAATCGCGGAATAGTTGGCGGTCAGAATTATCGAGAGGGCCTTGGTGGTGAGCGACGGACGGTTTACGCATTGTGTGGCTTTGTTGTAGAACAACGGCTGAAGTGCGCCGTAGCCCATACCGGCGATTATAATGCCGGCTCCGACGAGCTGGACATTCGGTGATATCGAAACCACCAGCATACCGATCAGACATAGCGATGTGCAGACAAGGACGGTGTTTTTGCGCAGCATACGGATTATCGGAGTAAGCGATATTCCGCAGAAGAATACCATAAGGAAGAATATGGCTGTCAGAGACCCGGTGACGGATGGATCGAAGTGTCTTTCCTGAGCAAGGAACGGCAGATATTCGGAGATGGAGATCGTGCCGAAAGTCAGAAGGAAATAGGCTGCGAAAAGCATCACCATCCTGCGCACGTCTACGCCGTTGCTGTTGCATTGGTCGGAGGGTGCGTCGGTGGGAGTGGCTACGTAGTTTTCGATATCGGCTTTCGTGGGATCAAGCTCGCTCATCGGCACCCGTCCGATAAAGTTGACCAAAGCCAGCGGAATGATCGAGACTGCATAGACCATGAAAGGAGCGTGCCAGCCGATGCGGGCAAGCCATCCGACGGCGAAAGTAGCCAGCACAAGTGTAAGGTTCGATATGGCGCTTTGCAGACCCATCTGTTTCATCAGCGGTTTCCCTGCAAAAGTATCGGAGAGAAGACCGGTAGAGAAGGGCACGAGAATACCGGCTCCGATGCCGAGGGTGCAGCTGAAAATGATAAGCGCCAGCATGGATGTCGAAAGCATGTAGCCGACGGTGGATCCCGCGAATATCAGCAACGCTGAAACAATGAGGATCTTTTTATGGTTGGTTGTCGACAGCTTGCCCGACATGAGCACGAAGGGTATTATCAGAAGATTCGGCAACATTGTCAGCAACTGCTTTTCCAAAGCGCTTGATTTCGGAAATATATGCGACAAGGTGTCGAGCATCGGCGAAATAGCCAGTCCCGGAAGGTTGACAATCAGCGAGAGCGACAAAATCGCTACATATGCCGAAAGGTCCAGAGGCAGTTTGCCGGTATTTATAGGTTTCATAACTTCTGTGTTTTAGGAATCAAGCACAAGGCCGGGCTGAAGTCGCCGGCTTTGTGCTTGATAGAAGAGAATGATAATATTATTACTTCATGAACATTTTCACGCGGTTCCAGCGTCCGTCGAGGGCATCGGGAACGAAGTCGACCGACTCGTCCTGTTTCATGTCCGCCCACGGGCTCTGACTCCATATGAACGGGAGCTGCTGCACGTGTGCCGTTCCGAATTTCATCCAGAAAGAGGTCTTTGTGCCGTTGATATCCGGAACGCGGCTAAGGTTCTTGAGAGTTTCGCGTATAAGTTCAGCCGAGCCGGCTTTAGCGTCTACCGAACCGTCGGGGCGCATGCGGGCCATTTCTGTGGTGCCGTATCCCAGATCCCAGCGTCCGTAGACCGAGAGCGGTTCGCGGTCTTCGGTGTAGGTGATGAGGTCTTTGGCGGTTTCGATATCATTTACGGTATCGATGCGTGCCCACAGCTGATTCCGGCGCATCGGGCGGAGGTTCATGCTCTCGAGTTCATAGCCGACCCACCATGAAACGGGTTGATTGACGCCGAACACGTGTGTGGGGGTGATCAGATGGTGGTCGTAGTCGAGATGTGTCGGTACATATCCTGTAGAGTCGGTGAGTTTTACTTCCTTGCCGTCGCATACGAAGAGCACGAAACGGTTGTAGGACATGTCGAGCAGACCGATTTCACCGGTGTTGGCATCGACAAGATGATAGCCGTTCAGATAAGTGCCCGTGTTGTCGAGCTTGCAATAATCATAGAACTCCTGAATGGAGTGCGAGAACTGTTCGGCCGCCGCCGAGCGGTATGCAAGGAATATGCCGTCAAGTTTGGTTTTGTCGTAGAGGTCGACATGAGTCGTTTCGTTGAAACCGATGCCGTTGCCGTTGAAACCGAAATCGGTGTTCGAGCCGAACTGGCCGGGACAATTGGCGTTCTGGGTAACGAAATCATCGCCGATCACATAAGTCACCGCACAGCTCTGTGCCCAGAAGCAGCACCATGAGTTGTGGGTCCAGAATACGTTGTGGTCGGGCATCATCTTGGTGAACGCCGTACAGTGGTCCGACTGGTCGGCGGCATTCTTGGCCTTCTTTGCCGTGCCGTAACCCATCACCAGACCGATCTTGTCGCCGATGGCGTCGAACAGATCGTACTGCATGTTGATGAATATCACGTCCATGTAAGTGAGCGGATCGCTGTCGTATCCGAGCTTAAGCTGGGCGGCATCGAATGCGGAAAGTGCCAGATCTGCCAATGCCACGTTCTTGCGCGGTTCGTTTCCGGCGGCTCCGTCGTAGATTCCGAGCATACGGAAAACCAGACGGGTTATGTTGCGGTACATCGGGTCGTCCTGCTTGCCGCTCAGCACATCATATGTATAGTTATAATTCTGTATCAGGCTTTCGGCCGAGGCTGTAAGATATTCGGGGTGCACATCCACGTTAAGGTTGTCCTGCGGCGTTGCTCCGATCAGGAAGTTTTTCCATGAATTGTTGCGGGTTGCTGCAATCATGGCGTTTCCCTGGACTTTTCCCTGCACGTAGCCCGCGTTATACTCGTTCTGATAGATAGAGATATTGGGGTTCTGTGCATAGATGGCGAAGTTCCAGTTATTGTCGATACACTGAGCGAAGCCGCATGTGTATTCGTCAAGTACGAACTGGGTGGCTTCTGTGTTCTTGAATTTTGGGGTGTATTTAGCCATATTTCAATCACGCGCTTTTGCGCGGAGGGGAATTAAAAGTTAATAACAATTTTATAATACAACTCTTGCGGAGACGGGTAAGGGTGTCTCATTCCATGAACATCTTCACGCGGTTCCATGTGCCGTCGATGGCGTCGGGGATGAAGTCGGTCTCCTCAGGCTGTTTGAATTTAGCCCATATCGACTGCGACCAGATGAAAGGCGTGCCGTCGAGTTTGACACTTCCGAATCTCATCCAGAAAGAGGTCTTCTTCCCGTCCTTGCAGGGTTTCATTGAGAGAGAGGCGAGCACTTTCTTGATTTCCTCCGTGCTGAAGGTCTTGGCGTCGATCGAACCGTGGGGCTGGTAACGCAGGAACTCGGATGTGCCGTAATTCTTGTCCCAACGTCCGGCGATCGAGATAGGCTCAAGGTCGCCGTTGTAAGTGATAAGGTTCTTGGCATCGTCCATTGTCTTCACTCCGCCGATATGCCGGTAAAGCTGATAGCGGCGTTTCGGAGCCCCGTCGATAGTTTGGAGTTCACGCCAGATGCGTTTGTAGATAGGTATGTTGCATCCAAGCACGTACGAGGGGCTGATCATATGGCTGTCGTAGTCAAGGAAATTAGGTACATAGCCTGTGGAATCCTTGACGGTCAGATTCTTGCCGTCGCCTTTGAAGAGGGCGAAACGAGCATAGCTCATATCGATAAGTCCGAATTCGCCGCGGTAAGCGTCGACCAGCATATATGCGTTTAGATAGGTGCCGGTATTGTCGAGAGCGACATAATCGTAGAAGTCGTCGATGGAAGTTGCGAAAGACTCGGCGGCTGCCGCGCGCCATGTAAGCCATAGACCGAGAGTCTTCGATTCGTTGTAGAAATAAGTTTCTGTCGTCTCGTTGAATCCGATGCCGTGGCCGTTGAATCCGAAGTCGGTGTTTGAACCGAACTGGCCCGGACAGAAGCAGTTCTGGGTGAGGAAATCTTCACCGACTACATATGTCACGGCACAGCTCTGCGCGAAGAAACAGCACCATGATGTATGCGCCCAGAGTATCTCGCCATTATCAAGTTTGGTTACGAATCCTGAGCAGCGTCCCGGTTTGAGGTGGTCGTCCTTGGCCATGCGTTCGGCATCCTCTTTCTCCTGAAGTGTATGTTCCTTGTCGCTCTTTTCCACGGCATTGAAATCCACTCCGAGTTCCTTGCCGATGGCATCCCAGAGATCCATCTGGGCATTCAGGAAATAAATGTCGATAAATGTAAGGGGATCGTCGCCCGAGTTCATTTTAAGTTCATCGGGACTCATCCCCGACATCTTGAGATTGTCGAAAGAGACGTTCTTCAGAGCCTCTTTGTCGGCAGCTCCGTGGTAGATTCCCAACATGCGGAACATCAGCCGGATCAGGCCCTGGATATGGCGGTCGTCCTGTTTCTTCTCCACATAGTCGGTCATGTAATTATAGTTGTCGATCAAGGCTTTTGTAGCCTGTTCGACAGCTCCGGCGGGAGGAGTGACCGAATTGGCGCCCGGGCCCTCGTCGAGCACATACCACCTCCAGGTGTTGTTGCGGGTGGCTTTAATCATTTTGTTGCCCTGAATTTTACCCTGGACGTATCCGGCGTTGTATTCATTCTGGTAAATGCTCACCGACGGATCCTGCGCATAGATTGCGAAGTTCCAGTTGTTGTCGATACACTGGGCATAACCCTTGGTATACTCATTGAGTATGAACTCCTGGGGTAAGGTGTTTTTAAATTTAGGTGTGTACATAGTATTTTGTGTGTAAATGGCTGACTGATAATCAAGTTAAATCATCTTGCCCGCAAGCGTGATGTCCGTTTTCAGGACGCTGCGTTTCCCTTGAAGACTTTGGCGGAAGCCACTGACGACGGGTCCTTGTAGGCAGAGTCGGGCGACATGGTAAGAGGAGCCACCGGGTGATTGTTTGCCTGGTTGGCGGCTGCTATCCTGATTTCGTTGTCCTTAGCTGCCTCCTGATTCTGCTGGCCGTTGGCGGCTTGCAGTTTAAGGTTATGCTCGTCGGTGAAATGCCTTCTGGAGCGGACAATTATTTCGTAGATTATGACGGCTGCGAGAACGGCTACCGACATCCATGTGCAGATCCAGAACGCCGAGTTGGGATCGCTGCTGGTAGAGGTATGGAACAATTTGGCGATGGCATCGATAATAAAGGGAGCCACTACGTTGCCGATAGAGTCCATAGAGGCGAATATGGCAAGAGTCAGGGTAAGTGCGATTCTGGTAGATGCCACGGAAAGCCTGTCATAGTAGTAAGGCTGGGCTATGCCGTAGAAATATGTGGCTATCAGGATACCGACGCCCACCAGAATAGGATTGTCGAAAAGTGCTATAATTGCAAAACCGACGACAGTGAACAACATCACCAAAACCGCTACATGGCCGCGAAGCACTTTCACGCACCAGTTGAGGGTATAGCCTGATGCCATGATTCCGAAGAAAAGCACCGAGGTGAGGTCGCCTGCGGTAGAGGAATTAGTGAACCTGAAGGGAATGTACATTGAGATGGATGCAATGACAAGCGTTATGAAAAGATAGTAGACGCAATATCTGGTCAGCATCCATACGTTAACCTGTTCGGAGAATTTGTATTTGACCTTCTTGGCTCCGGGAGCGGGCGCGGGAGTGGGAATATATTGTCCGAATTTCTTGGCGAACAGCAGGGGAACGAACGGCAGCAGATAAATCATGAACGGCAGACGCCAGCTTATCTTTGCGAGATATCCGGTAGCGATCACACAGCCCATAAGCACGAGATTGAGTGTGGCCGAAGTGTAACCGAACTGCTTGGTACGTTTCTCGCCTCCGAACATATCAGCCACGAAGGCCGAAGCGAGAGGACTCAATATTCCGGCTGCGATTCCGATGAGGAAACTCAGAATAATCAGCGTGATCATGTTGGGCACAAAGAAAAACAAAGCGCCGCAAATACCGTAGAGGAGACAGGTCCATGTGGTCAGCTTGTTGTTGTTGAATTTTGTGCCGATCCAGCCTCCGAGAAACACAAACGGAATCGCGGCGATGTTCGGGCCAATCTCAAGCATCTGGGATTCAAGCTGGGAGGTGCCGGGGAAAATCTTGGTCAGATCGCTCATGATAGGAGTGATGGCCAATCCCGGAATGGACGTACAGATGTAAATGACGTACAGATTAAAGACAGCCCATAATGGAAGTGTCT
>ERZ838577.1347-NODE-1347-length-33599-cov-4.526920_pt1 | contig 33599 bp, 24 predicted proteins | sample MGYA00519682_ERZ838577 | MGnify/ENA primary metagenome ERZ838577 (study PRJEB31850, sample SAMEA3708838) | human gut metagenome | biome: human gut; feature: human-associated habitat; material: faeces | place: China | collected 2014 ...
TACAGAAAATTAAATCTGTTCATATCTTTTCATTTATAGCATTATTAATCATCATTGTGCACGTCCCATCTCCCGTTCGATAGCGGGATAAGGCCACAAATACCTTCCGTCATCCATCACGATCGTCGAACCGGGAATATCTGTCAACCCGATACGTTTAAAATAGAAGAATGTCACACCTTCACACAAAAACTCCCGACGATACTCGTTCATCAAGCACGTCAACAATTCGTCCCGCGTAAAACCGTCAATTTTGATATAATTCGAACGATACTCCCGCAAGGTCTTCAAATAAGATACCGCCTCGTTCAAATCAATACTCGCACCTTTCAAATAACTCTCGGCCACGATCAGATACATCTCCGGGAGACGAATCAAAGGCATCCGGTTCAGTCTCAGATACCCCGTAGACCGATCCTGCGCTAGCTTTAACGGCGTGTAATACCCATTGGCATTTCTGAAAAACAACTTCTCCCGGCGATAATCGGCATTCTCCCCGTCTCCTTCTTCCTCGTAAATACTGATCATATTCCCCTCGCTCAACTTGATCGCATTATATTCCGTACCTTCTAGGAAATTATAGAGATAAAAATCCTTCAAACGGTCTGTAAATGCCGGAATATTCAAAGAAGCGATATGCTCCGTGGAATGAACTGGGTCCGTTCCCACCACATCCGTTGTGATCCACCGGTAAAGTCCCAGGCGTTCACCATCACGAATTACGTCTAGTGCCTCCTGACGAGCCAATGCGATTGACGCATCACTTCCTTCCCACATATACACCCTCGCCAGTAAAGCCTTCACGGCGTAATAATTCAACCGGAAACTACGATCACTAAAAAATCCGTCATCATTCAACGCCTCATAATAATCCGCGGGATGCTTCCCCGTGATCGGTTCGTCATCCAGCAATCCCAACGCATCCGTCAAATCTTTAATCACCAGCTTAATCGTCTCGTCATACGATAACTGGGGAGTCATCTCCTTATCGTACACCGTCACGTAAGGGATAGTCGGTTTCGTCGCTTTATCCGTCCGGTTAGCCAAATTCCCGTATCCGTACAAACGCATCATATCAAAATGCAGCATACCGCGGATAGCCAACAACTCCCCTTTAATCATCCGATAAGAAAGCGGATCCAGCACATCCTGACGATTATCTATAAACTTCAACGCATTATTAGCATTAGCAATCACGCTATACGCCCTCTGCCAGACGGTATTAAGCACCGTCAACGAACGTTGAGCCGTATACTGGTAAGTGCCCATGGCATACACCTGTCCCTGCGAATGAAGCGTGTACTGCCCGCTTTGCATATCCACCGAGTACCACGTGAGCTGCTTCCCGTACAAATTTTCATTCGCCATACCAATATAACAACCGATCAAAGCCTGTCTGAAACCGAACTCATCACCGAACTGGTCTTCTTCCGGCACTTGCGACGGGGGCGTCGTGTCCAACCAACTATCACAAGCTACCACCGTGCACAACATCGCACACAACACGATATTTACTATTATTGTCTTCATATCTACCTAATTAAAATGTTCCAATAAGCGAAAACGACATCGTTCTGGCGAAAGGATAATCAAACCCTCTCTCGGCCTTTACTGAAGACATTTTCGCAATCTCCTCCATGTAGAACGACACCCTCAACCGTTTCATCCGAAGATAATTAAGCACTTCCGGCTGGAAATCATAATACACGTTCAACGATCCCCACGTCAACTCCCTGCAATCCTGCACGAAACGGGAAGTCGCCCGTGTCATCTCCTGACGGGATTGCGGATCTCCGTCATACTGGAAAGTTCCCAGACGCTTGAAAGGAGTCACCTGTCCCGGTTCCTTCCAACGCCCGTACAACGCCCGCTTATCCACGTTATAATTCATGTCCACGTTCTCCACGCGATCAATCAACGTTTTGTTATAATACTGGAACCCGGCTTGATAACGGAAGGTCGTACTGATACCAAATCCTTTATGCTCCAAAGTGAAACCGAAATTTCCCCGGTACTTGGGTAACTCGTTACCCACCGGACTCAAATCCGACTCGTAATACGTGTAAGTCAACGAACCGTCACGACGGATATAAACCTCCTGTCCCGTCATAGGATCAATTCCGGCTGAACGAACGGCCCAAATCGTCTCCATGGACTCCCCGTCCACGTACTTTAACACTGGGCGATTATTTCCCCGGTCCGAGGCCATTTTATCCCGTAACTCGTTAAAAGCGCGCATACTCTCCGACAAACGAATAATCTCGTTCTTCGTCGTCACCAGTGAACCGAAAACCGTGAGGAAAGTCCGATCCTTCTGCAACACGCCATAAGAAAGATAAGCCTCGATACCACTGTTACGCACCAAACCCAGATTATCCTTTACCGTCGAAAACCCCGTACTTGTCGGTACAGACACATCCGTCAACATATTCTCCGTATCCGCCCGGTAAAGGTCAAAACGCAAAACAGCCCGGTGAATCGTGGCGTCAAAACCCACGTTGTAATCCTTCTTCTGTTCCCACTTCAACGAAGGATTCGCCAAACGACCGAGATAAGACCCCGTCATTCCCAAATAATTCGCATCCGTGTAATACTGGTAAGTTGCCACCGCCTCGTTCGTATCGAAATTCTGGTTCCCGGTCAACCCGATCGAACCCCGTACTTTAAATTGACTGACCAAATCCTTCCAAGGAAAGAAAGGTTCGTTATGCAAGTTCCACCCCACACCCACGGACCACCCCGTGGCCCAGCGATTATCATTCCCGTAAAGAGAAGATGCGCTGGTCTGCACGTTAAAATCCAAGAAATACCGATCGTCATAACTATAAACACCACCCAACACAAAATTAATCTCTCGCCGTAAAGAAGACGATCCTTCCGGCCGCTTATCCAACGCGTACTGACGGGCAAACGTGATATCCGCAGATTGACTGTTCGGGAAACCCTCGGCCCGATGCACGTAAGCCTGGTACGAATATTCGGATATTCCAAAACCGCCCATTGCCACAATCGCATGTTTACCTAACGTGATAGCATAATTCCCGTGAATATCCCCGGACACGTCACTACTCCGGCCATTATCCAACCGGTAAGACCCTTTCCGCAATTGATCCTCCACCGGGGAATCCTTCGTGATACCAGCAAAATTGGAATGCGTGGCCGGCAAAAACTCGTCACCATCATTCCGTTTAAACGACAACATCACGCGGGCCCTCAGGATCAAACTGTTCATCAACCTCCATTCTACTTGAAAATTGTTCAAGAAATCCACGTAAGTCTCCCGTTTCAACGTACCGATTTCCGCATCATACATCGGGTTGGCAACCTTATTCTCGGCCCAACGCACCACCTGTCCCGTTTCCGTATCTTTAGCCCGCCAGTAAGGATTCATCTTCGCATAATCACTAAAATTACCATAAGGAGAATCATAACTCTTATTACTGTTCACCGTCATCGTATTGTTAAAAATCAGGTTATTTCTCCGGTAAGACAAATCCAGAGTCCCCGAAATATTCCGTCGATCTGATCCCTTCATCACACCAATCACCTGATTATACGACAAATCCAACACAGCCCTCAAAGTCTCCGCGTCACCCAGCTCCACACTCAGGTTATGCTTATGTCCCACTCCCGTGCGCAAAGGCTTTGACAACCAATAAGTATCCAGTCCGGCGGCAATCAACTGTTTCCGCCGTTGATACAACATCTGTTTCTCTGTATGTAACAGAAAATTCGCATCGTCATAAATTCCGTCAATTCGCTCCGCCTCCAGCTTCTCCTCTGCGTTACACAAATTATAACTACTCAAATCCGGCATCTGTATATCCACACTTCCCGTGTAAGTCACCCGCTGCTCGTTACCGGACAACCGCCTGGTCGTGATCACCACGACCCCGTTAGCCGCCTTTGAACCGTAAATCGCCTTTGCGGAAGCATCCTTCAACAGAGTCACGCTCTCCACCCGGTTCATATCCATATCCATCACCCGCTCTGCCGTCACCTCGAACCCGTCGAGCATAAACAACGGCTGATTCGGGTTATTCTGGTAATTTCCTTTCAGACGGACTCCAGTCTCCTCCAACGGGAAACTTGACACACCCCGCATTTTCATCTCCGGGATAGCGTTCGGATTGGACCCCATCTCCAGATTATCCATGATAAACAACGACGGGTCAAGATTCTTCAGACTCTGAAACAGATTCTGATTCCCCGCCCGCATGATATCCTTTGCAGTCATCGTCACCACTGCCCCCGTGTAACTACTCGCCTTGCGGGTAAAAATCCCCGTCACCACCACCTCGTCCACGCTCTTCACGTCCTCTTCCAACACCACGTCGATCTTCGTACGTCCGCCAATAACCACATCTTTCGACTTGTACCCCACGAAAGAAAACACCAATGTCGTCACGTTTGTCGGGATCGTGAAACGATATGTCCCGTCTATCCCCGCACTCGTACCCAGTAACAGGGAATCCCCTTTCACGACAACCGTCGTTCCCGGCAAGGGCTCGCCCCCCACATCCCGTACGGTACCCGTGATCGTGATCGACGTCGGTTGCTGGCGAGGTGTCACCACCACTTTCCCCTCGTACTCCATGCAAGTTAGCCCCGTCCCTTCCACACAAGCCTCTACCGCCGCCTTGGTCGTCACGTTCCTCAAATCGACGGTTACTCGTTTTCTCTCCCGCTCTACCTCCTCCTTCTTGAACACAACCAGGTTATCGCTCAAGCGATTAATTTCGCGTAACGCTTCAAGCAAACCCGACGCTTCAAGCTTCAAAGAAATTCTTTTTACATTTTGCTGTCCGTAGACCGGTGAATAATCCAACAGTGTGATTAAGGATAGTAAAAACAATCCGCATAACACACCACGCATCACCGAAAGTCTACAAAACACTTTTGTTTTGCAGTTTTTTTTCATAGCTTTGTTCTGTTTTAATTAAACAAGTACCTTGTTATCAGCAAGGTCCCAAGCCGGGAATGCCTCCTAAACATTTCCGGCATTTTTTTCTCACCTTTTTTCTATAATATGTACAACTCCATTCTCGAACTTAAACTCCGGTCCCCCCGCCAGCGTCAACATCTTCAAAATAGACGTCAACTTCTCATCCTTACTCATCTTCCCGCTAAACGTGTGTCGTCCCTTCATTCCTCCGTCATGCACGAAACGGACATCGTACCAGCGAGACAACATCCGGGTCACCACCTCTATATCATCCTCGTCAAACACGAACTCCCCGTAACGCCACGCCACCACGTTCTTCGTATCCACTTTCCGCACGGAAAACTCTCCTGTCCCTTTTTTCCAGCAAGACTGCATCCCCGGCTTCAACACCATCGACGGGATATCCGATTTCTGATCCCTTAAACTCACCTGTACTTTTCCCGTCAACAATGTCGTGTAAACCGACTCCTCATCCTCGTACGCACTGATATTGAATGCCGTCCCCAACACCTTGGTTTCTACATCTCTCACCTGAACAATAAACGGCCGTGACGAATCGTGCTTCACCTCGAAATACGCCTCCCCTTTCAACTGTACCACCCGGCGATCACCAATAAACTGTACCGGATAAACTAATTCCGACGTGGAATTCAACCACACTCGCGTTCCATCACTTAACACGACAAAAAAATCTCCACCCACGGCCGTCATTATTTTATGGAACTCTTCCTGTGCCGGAACAGAATCCGTATTTATCTCGTACAACAAACTCCCCTTCGCCCCGATCAATGTAGCTTGCGCCAACTTCAGACTATCGGGCACGTGCTTCACCAGCCCGATACGTTCCCCGTTCCCCAACACGAGCATCACCTTCTCTTTCTCCACCGTTATCTCTTTCAGATCACCTTGAAGACTCATCGTCCGGTGTACCTCCACCTTCACTAAGGGATGAAAAATCGTTAAAATCCCCACGAAACACGATGCTATGGCCGCACCCACCACGATTCGCCTCAACGGCATCCGACGAGAACCATGCACGGACAAACGACGAGACACCTCTTCGTAAACTTTTTGGAAATCAGTCGTCTGATTAATTTCATCCTCTAATCTCAATCTTCGTGCAATACACTTTCCCCTGATAATATCCTTATACAACCTCCGATTGGCCGCTTTCTCGTCCAACCATTCACCTAAAATCTCCCGTTCTTCATTGGAAGCCATTTCCAAGCGTACCCGGATAATAATTCTTGCCAGTATTTGTTCTCTCTTCATCACCTAAATCATCTTGCATTTTGTATATAGACACCACTGGTCAAAGTACGGGATGAATCAAATCCTGTTTTTTTTCACGCCTCGTGACAAAGCCTGTCCGAAACATTCCTCCACAGGCTAAAACCGGAATCTGAAAAAAAATATCCGATATCTCAAAAATCCATATTCAACAATCACCACGTCACCACCTCCCGGACAGACTCAGCCAAAATCACAGATTTCAAGTAAAAAAAACAGGATTTCATTCATCCCACAAGATTCCGAGCGGTGTCTATAACTATAATATACCGTGTCGAACAAATATCCAGTATGTTGTATGAACACCCAGAGCACGTTAACAATCAAACATTTCAACCGAGATTCCCTGCCGCAAAATCTTATTTCCCCGGAGATTCCCTCTCGAAGTCTCCGTGCATTCCCCGACACCTTGTATCCACAGGGACTATTTCCCTGTCCTCTAAACTTTTGGACCAACAATAACCCCAAGATAGCATTTCCAATATTTAACACTTATTACAAACTATCAGAAAACAATCCTCGAAGAGCCATCCCCGACAATTCGCCCCCAAAAAACAGACATCAAGATTTGATGACACTTTGTCCTCACGGAATTTTTATCCACCTTGTGTTCACGATACGAATTTTCCTTCACGATTCATATCCGACAACAATTACAAATGAAGGATATTTCAAAAAACACGATTCCACATTTTCTATAATCACCCCTGACGCAAACTTCACACGAACAATACGGTCTGTATAAGTGCTACAAATTATGAGAGAAAGTCAACAGCTAGAAATTTTCATCCGAAAACACTATTCCTCCATGCGTGCCGTTGCCCTACGCTTCATCGGCTCGCCCGACATCGCACAGGATATAACCCAGGAAGTCATCATCAAATTCTGGAAAAACCGGGAAAACTACCCCGATATTGAATCCGCAAGCAGTTACCTCTACACCATGATAAAAAATGAATCATTGAACTACTTACGGGGAACAGAACGAGAAAAAAAAAGATACAACAAACTGGAAATTGAAGAATACGAACACCCAACCGTCCTCAACCGATTGATAGAAGAAGACATCAACCAGATACTCATCGACGCAATCAACAAACTTCCGGGCCAAAGTGCCCGTATCATGCGCCTCGTACTCTCCGGTTATGAAAATAAAGAAATAGCCCAGGTGATCGGTGTTTCCGTCAACACGATAAAAACATTAAAGTATTCCGCCATGAAGAAACTAAAGGAGTACCTCATTTCCAGGTACAAGGAACAAGAACTATAAAACGCTCTCTTTTTCACATATTCTCTTTATTCCATTCATCTCCTCCCGATCCGGGCGGTGTCATTATATAAACAGGAAAGACCTCGTGTCCCCCCTAAAACATAACAATGATGAACCTGCAAAACATAAAAACAGTAGCCCGCTTCGAATGCAAAATACTCCGTAGAACCCCCGTACTCACCGGGATCGCCATTCTCGGACTAATCGTGATATTCATGTTACAATATTTCCAGCAAGGCAAACAATACACCGCCTTCTGGTACATGATAGCACTCCCCTCCTGCTTGCCGTTCATTAACGCTCTCCTGTTCTCGTACCTCCAGTCCTTCCTTATCATACTAGCCGTCAGCGAATGGAGAAGAAGCGAAACAAGAGCCGAAACGCTCGAAGCGTTAAGACCAAGGCAGATCAACAACTCGGAATACATACTCGGGAAAAGCCTCGGGATACTCGCCACCATACTCACGCTCAATCTCGTTTCGATCACGTTGAGCCTCGCCATCCACCTGTTTAACAGTGATGCCCCTTTTCACTTGCGACCCTACATCTTCTACTTATTCACTTTCACCCTCCCCTCGGCGATCTTCCTGACCGGGATCTCGACCGCCCTCTCCGGGTGGCTGAGAGGGAAAGGGATATCCCTGATAATCCTCCTCGCCTTCTTCCTCGTGTCATGGTATTACCTGCCCCTCTTGCAACACGGACTTTTCGACTACCAGGCCACCCGCCTACCGAATCTCTTTTCCGATATAACGGGACACGCCGCACTCACTCCCTACCTCCTGCATCGTCTCTTTTTCCTAATCACCGGTATTGCCACGGTAATCCTTGCCATCGGGTTCGAAAAGCGACTTCCCCACCACGTTCGGGACAACACGCATTCACGCATGGCCGGAACGGGTACTCTCTTCTTGGCCCTGCTTGTTGCGACAAACTTCTTCTACCATTTCAAAAACATCGATACCATCCGGGAACACTACCGGGCAACCCAATTAAAACACGATCAAGTCACCCCGGTACAAGTCAAGAAACACGAGATCACCGTGAAACAAGAAAAAAATCAACTCTTCGTCCAGAGTCTCTTGAGACTAGAGAACCCTACCGAATCCCGGGTTGAAGAAATAAAACTCTACCTCAATCCCGGCTTAAAAATCACCCACGTTACAAACCGACACGGGCAAGCCATCCCCTACCAAAGAGAACATCAAGTGATTCGCTTCGAACAATCTCTCGCCCCCGGTGACAGCATCACGCTCGCCCTGGAATACCAAGGCATCATCGACGAAAGAATCTGTTACCTTGACATACCTCCCCCCGACTATTGGGATTCTCAACTATACGCATCTCCCCTGCACACCGGGAAACATTACGCTTACGTGAGTGACGATTACACCCTCTTAACCCCGGAATCCATCTGGTACCCCGTGATCCTCCCACCCGTGAATTTACGATCACCCTACCTCTCCGGGAAACATTTCACCCGTTTCCATTTGAACGTCATACAGAGGCATAACAAAACGATCATCACGCAAGGAACACCTCGCCTATCCGGTGACACGACCCGTTTTGACATCGGGCACGCTCTTCCCGCTATCTCCCTCTGCATCGGCGATTACGAGAAGCGTTCCATCGTGGTCGATTCCGTGCTCATGGAACTTTACACCTTTAAAAATCATTTCCACTTGGCCAACTTGTTCGAGGAGATGACCGACGAAGAACTACATACCTGCTTACGGGAACAAAAAGAATACTTCGAAAATCACTACAACCTCCGTTATCCGTTCAAAAGATTCGTTCTGACGGAAACCCCAGTTTCCTTCGCCTCAAATGATAGACAATGGGCTGATACACACGAGCATGTCCAACCCGAAATCATCATGTTCCCGGAAAAATGGATCACCCTACGCAAACTAGCTCCAAAACACGTGCGGAAATTAATTGCCACACATAAACAATCTAGGAACACGCTTGGCATTAAAGACTATATTTCCGACGGAGACATCTATTTGAAGATGTATTTCACCCGTATCGCACTACAAAATTTCTCAACATCATTTACATCCCGTAATCTCCTTATCCCTTTCCTTCCGTCAAGCCAAAGGGAGTATTCAATAAATAAACAAAACATCAGAGGGTTATTTAACGCATTCACAAACTACTGGCAATCGAGCAAATACCCGATCGTAAACAAGGTTATTTTCACCTTTGAAAGTCAAAATAACATCCAAGACATCAATTTTGAGGGCAACATAAAATGGTATCTTGCTCATCACTACCTCTCATCGCACAGTTTCAGAGATGCGATAAATAACCAAGCCCTCTCACGAGACATCTTCGACGAGATCCTTCGCCTGAAAACAGGAGACTTACTTAACCATGTCACGTTAAAAACTACCGGAAAAAACTTCTTACACTTTATCCGTACCTACAAAAACAAATTCCCGTTTCAAGCCCTCTCCTTCGACTCTTTTATCCATGAAGTTAAACAAGAATATGACATAGAACTCGCATCAATTCTACCCTCTTGGTACGATTCCTCCCGAATACCAAGCTATATCATTAAAGACATTCATATATTCCAGATCGAGACTGATGACGACAACTGTTACAAGGTATGTTTCAAAATCCAAAACACTAGTGACACGGACGGAATCATTTCATTGACAACCAACGGGAAAGAACAAAAAAAATACTATCTCATCCCCGCCTACTCCTACTGGAGCATCCGGGAAAAATACCAAGAAAAAACGCATACCGTAAGCATTCATACCCCCCTCTCTCAAAACATTCCTTCCGGCTACCTACAAAGTTTTAATTCCATTATCAACACGACCCGGGATACTTCTTCCGGAATGTTTCAACTATCCCCACGAGATTTCTTACCTAACTCGGACGAGATCATTGTAGACAACGAAGATCCGGGATTCCGAATCGTAGAACCAATCAAGTCACTGAAATTGAATTATTTCACAAAAGAATTCCAAAATCCCGTATTCAAAAGCATATCAACGCAACCTTATACAAAGGACATATTCCCGAATCATTGGACAAAATTCATTCATAGTAGTTATTTTGGTACCACGATCAAAAGTATCGTATGCAAAAAAGCGGGAAAAGGTGATCACCATGTTTCATGGACCGCACATTTACCTAAAACCGGACAGTATGAAATTTTTATTCTTACCTTATATTTCCAGTCACCAGATAGAAATATTTACGAGCAATTTTACACGTTAAAAAATCAAAATATCGAAGAAAACATTACTATAACAACTTCTAAAGAATACCCAACCCAAGAATGGATTTCAATTGGGACATATCATCTAAATGAGGGAGAAATTACATTAATTTTAAATGACAAAGGAACACATCCACACCAAATCATTTCTGCCGATGCTGTTAAATGGAAATATATAAAAAACAAAAATGGAAGCTCGTACGAATAAAAACATTAAATCTAAAATTAACACAGAAAAGAGGGAATTATCGAAAGTTTAATTCCCGACACTCCCTCTCACAAGATTATTTTTTAGATTTACACTAATCTTCCTTAATTGCAACGATCATTCCTACTTTACCATACACACATCTTTGCATGAATAACAAACGCCCCTGATCATCAGTTTCCTCTTCCATGATGACATTCACTACATTCGAATCTCCTACAATTTCTTCATGAATTTTCATTCCGGACAACGTGTACACTAACGTGGTACCACGAGGCACTACAATTCTATATTCTCCATTAGAATTCGTTGTCGTACCGTATAAGGTACCTTTTATCATGATCGTGACATTAGGCAAAGTATTTCCTTTATCATCAAAAACTCTACCGGCAATTTCTTTCGCTTGAGCAACAGCACTCAACCCGAAACCCATGACAACCAACAAGGTCATCATCCATTTTTTCGATACTAATTTTTCCACAAATTTAAAGTTTTAATTAAACAAATAGAATCCATTTTCGGAATTCCTTTCTTTCAAAAAATAATGCAGGTAAACCACACATTATTTAATATCAATTAAATAATAGACACCACTCGCCACGACACGGGATGAATGAAGATGAAATTATCTTGAAAAAATTCAAAAAAAAACGACAGATTCATTCATCCCCTCCCGATCCGGGCGGTGTCTATTATTTGAAATCAAGCTGTTTCACATAACAGCCATTGTTTAATTAAAACATTATAACTATGAAATCTAAACCATTTTCGAAACGAGTACTCGTGCTCTTTGTTCTATTACTAGGATTTAGCCCGTTTGCCCAAACATCCGCCCAGGGCATCACGGGAACCGTGACAGACCGAGCCAAAAACCCGATCATCGGTGCAACAGTGAGGATACAAGGCACCAACATTGGCACCATGACCGACTTCGACGGCAATTACACGATCTACGCCATGCCCAATGACACGCTCGTGTTTTCATACCTTGGCATGAAAACCGTGAAAGTCTGTGTAAGAAGCTTTAGAAGCGTCATAGATGTCGTGTTACAGGATGATTTCGGGGGCTTCGAAATTTCACAAGCCTATCCCGGAATAAACATCCCTAGCGTAGAATACCGGGCTATTCGTCCCCGGGGCATGCAACTACACGCCATAGAAGAATTTCCACTAATCAACGACAATCACTACAAATACTCACGTATTCGTCCTGATAGAAATTAATTACACGACTTAACCATCCCCCAAGAGACCGGCCCGTGATAAACCGGTCTCTTCTCGCTTATTCAATATAACCGGAAATATATACCCAAACTAATACAAAACGCCATGTTTAAAATATTATTAATATGCACCATAGTTGGCAGCTTCATACTTGGAAGCAACGCCACGCCCATAACTGTTGAACCCGGAAAAACCATCACCGGAATTGTAACGGATAGCGTGACCGGAGAACCCATCCCTGATGTAATCATCATGGTCAAAGGAACTGACATCGGCACCGTGACCAACGCAAAAGGACGCTACATCTTCATTGCAACAGCCAATAGCACATTAACATACTCCAAAGAAGGGATGAAAACCCAAGAAATTCTCGTGGGAGAAAAAACAACAATAGACGTGAAACTGAAAAAAGAGTCGAAAGACACGAAATCTACCAAGCAAACATCTCACTAAAACAAATAAAAGGAACTGCCCAGCAAGTAAATCGGCAGTTCCTTTCACGTCACGGGACACGTCCTTTCATTCTTCTCCTGAACGATCAGCAACAAGGCATTCCCCCGCAACGATCCACCTTCCGATTCTACCCGAAGAACACGCTCATACCCAGAAATACTTGTTGCCCGAATAACACCACCCGTTCCCCGACATGAACAAACAGGAAGATTTCCTGAAAAGAGAATCATCGTAAACAAGGGGCGGCGGACAAAATGTATCTACTGCCCTGTTTATTCCCGAAAATAGGTTTGTACTTCACCAATCACGCAACGTCATTTTCTTTTCTCGGAAGAAACAAATACATTTTCTCTCCAATAAATTTATTTTCAGATAAAAATGATCTATTCTCCACTGCCGCTTCCTTCAATTTTATATCTCCTGCCTTCCACTCTTTTATTTTTATTTCTTTTGTTTCATATCCGTCAAAACTAAATACTAACGTAGCATTAGACGATACCAGTATTGCAAATCTTCCATCACGATCTGTCCAAGTTCCATACGAAGTCCCTTTTATCAAGATAGTAACTCCAGGTAAAGGTTCTCCTACCTCATCAGTTACACGTCCCTCTATTCTCAACGATTGAAAGAATGCTCCAAATCCGAAACACGTGACAATTAAGAATGTCATCATCCATTTTTTCAAAATTAAACTTTTCATAAGCATTTAGTTTTAATTAAACATATACCTCTCCTCTTTCCAAACGTCTCAATTTATAGACACCGTTCAAGGAACCAAGGGATGAACAAAAACAATAACAATTTTAATTGAAATTATTATACCTCTTGTTCATCCCGCATACCTCCCGGTGGTGTCTTATTATTAAAAGACAAAACGTTTCACGTCAACCATCGACTTATGAACTTTCACAATATCCGCCTAATCGCCCGTTACGAGAGCAAGTATATTTGCCGGAACCCAGTCTTCCTCGGGATTGCCCTTAGCGGCTTGATCATCATCTTTATCATGCAAAACCTCTTGCAAGGAAAAGAGCACGCCGGGGCATGGTTTCTCGTCTCCCTCTCCTCGGCCGTTCCGTTCATAAACGCTTACCTGTTCATGATCCTCCAGTCCGTCCTCGTTATCCTGGCTACCAGCGAGTGGAGGACTTCCGAGAAAAGGGCGGATACCCTAGAAGCCCTGCGGGTACACCCCTTCAACAATCTGGTGTACATTACCGGAAAAACACTCGGAGTCGGGATCGTTTTGCTGGTTCTTAACTTACTATCCATGTTGTTGGCCGCCGGGATAAACCTCTTCGCTAGTGATGCCCCTTTCGACGGCTTACTCTACCTCTTTTACGGGGTTACACTCTCGTTCCCCGCCATGCTATTCCTCACGGGACTTGCCACGCTCGTCTCCTCGTTCATCAAGAACAGGGCGTTAACCATTCTTCTATTAACGGGGTTTATCACCTGTACCATGTACTACTTGACCGACATCCAACACGGGATGATCGACTACATGGCCACCACGGTTCCGAACGTGTTCTCCGAGGTTTTAGGACACGTGGCTCCCCGTCCATACATCACCCAACGAATCGCTTTTCTAGCCCTCGGGATCGGGTGTCTCGGGATCGCCGCTACTCGACAGGAACGCTTACCCGACAACCCGGAAGATACCTTTCTTCCCGGGACCGTCGGGATCGTTTTCCCGCTCCTAGCCATCACGGCTGGGGCGATCTTCTACCTCCATTACAAGGCAGACGGGATCGCTCGTGACCGTTACAGGGAGACGGGGATGAAATTTGCTGATTCCTCTCCCGTTCACGTGCCCGAACATGCTATCACGTTCAAACAAGAAGGGGAAAGCGTATCGGCCACCAGTCACCTACGGGTGATTAACCGGGAGGGACGAACCGTCAACAAGATCATCCTGTTCCTGAACCCGGCGCTGAATATCACCCGACTCGCCGGGGGAACAGGAAACGAGATTCCCTTCCAAAGGGAGAACCAGGTGATCGTGATCGAGCAAAAATTGCAACACGGGGAAATACTAGATATTCAAGTCGATTATCAAGGCACGATTGATGACCGAATTTGTTATCTCGATTCGGACGATCAAAATTTCCGAGACTATCAAATGCGAAATTGCCCTCTCTACTTCGGGAAACGCTACGCTTACATGGATAAGGAATACACCCTTTTGACCCCCGAATGCCTGTGGTACCCCACCCCCGTTCCCACCGTGAACCTCGTCTTACCTTGCAACTCCAGGAAAGATTTCACCCGCTTCAGCTTGAGCGTAATCGTCCCGGGGGAGAGGACCGTGATCTCTCAAGGCTCACCACGACGACATGGCGACACGACCAGTTTCTCGAACCGGCAAGCCATGCACGGGCTTACCTTGTGCACGGGCCTTTACGAGAGAAAAACCATCACGATCGACTCGGTAAATATGGAACTGTACACCTTCAAGAAAAACAACACGGTCTCCACATTATTTAAAGACGTTCCAGCAGGGAAGCTAGAAAAATACGTGTCCGACATGAAAGAAAGGATAGAAAACTACTTCAATCAACCATACCCGTACGATAAGTTCCTGCTGGCAGAAACCCCCGTTTCTTTCAACGCCAATCGACGAAGATGGGAAAATCAAGGAGATTTCGTGCAACCCGAAATCGTCTTGTTTCCCGAGAGATGGATTAACCTCCGAAACCTGTACCCCACCCGCTTCTTTAAAGATGGAAAACAACATGAAACTATCCGGGAAATGATAGGTTTCTTTAGTGATGAAACACGGGAAGAAAGATTTCTGAAAGCTTTTACAAATCGAATATTTAGAAATTCATTTCACCCGTTTTACCCGCATAATATCTTTATCCCCGACCTGACTAAACGTAACCGAACACGAGTGGAACTACCCAACGAGCAATGCCTGCAACCCCTGTTCGATCGCCTACCAAACTACATCTATTCTGATAATTACCCGGTCATGAATAAAATCATATTTCTACTCCAAACCTCCGACAAGCCCACCTCGGCGATATTCTACGGGAACTCAATCTCGCTCGCCGCTTCACGCTATCTCTCGTCTCATTGCCTGAAAGAGGCGATCACAGACCCGACGCTACCGGAAGACGTGTTCCTGTACATTCTCAAACTAAAAACAAGAGAACTTGTTAATCTTCTCGATTCTAAAAACACGTCGGTAAAAACACAACAGTTCATCAGCGAGTACAAACGAATGCACTCGTTTCGGGAACTCGATTTCAATGATCTCAACCGCAAAATAAAAGCTCACTTCGAGGTCGACCTCGACTCGGTATTACCCGGGTGGTACGAGGCTAAGGAGATTCCCGCTTATACTGTCAGGAATATTCAGGTATGCAAAATAGAGCCGGGCGAGTTTATAACCTACCAAGTCAGTTTCGAGATACAAAATAACGGAAAAGTTGACGGTTTTATCTCCTTAAGTTCCAAATTGGGGGAACCAAAAGACAAGTGGCAAATATACCACGTCCCCGCCGGGAGCTGCTGGAACATAAAAAAGGTCTTTCACGAAAAACCTGAAATTATTTATATTGACCTGAATCTTTCACGAAATCTCCCCTCCGGCATCACACAAGGATGGATTAATAAAATCATGGGCATCACGAGCGACACTTCCGAGGGGCAATTCACCATGAATCCCCGAGAATTCTTGCCTGATCCCACCGAGATCATCGTGGATAACGAGGACCCGGGATTCCGGTTAAAATCTTCGAAAAAAAAGAAACTCGGCTCCCCGTTCAACGGGAAAAAAGAGAAAACGTACATTTTCGATGACGCATCAATATATACCCAAGGTACCAAGCTCCCGGTACAATGGACTTCTTACGTCGAGGCAAGCCCCTATTACGGGAATATCATCAAAAGTTGCCTCTACAAAACATCCGGGAAAGGCGATAGCCCCGCCACATGGGCCATCGAATTACCCAATACCGGGCGATACGAAATCTTCATTTACGTCCATCCCGCTCAACCCCTGTTCAAAGGAATCCCCGAACAATACTACACGTTGACAACCAAGGAAGGCATCGAGAACGTCACCTTGAAAATAGATCAAACCTACAGTTGCTGGGCCTCTATCGGGGTATACGAACTGCAAGCCGGGGAAAACAGCATCACACTAAGCGACAAGGGAGTTGATCCCGTGCAAATGATTTTTGCCGATGCCGTGAAATGGAAACTGATTAGCAAATAAAACAATTTATCAACAACACCCAAGGCAACCGGATCACGGAATCAAGTATCACGGAATCAATAAGATTCTAAATTCACTCCTTGTGTCTTCCCTTCAACATCCCGATCACATCCTCCAACCCGTACCCTTTCGCAATCAGTAACACGATATAGTGATACATCAAATCGGCAGCTTCATTTAAAAACAACTCCTCGTTATTATCCTTGGCCTCGATCACCAGTTCGACAGCCTCTTCCCCCACCTTCTGCGCCACTTTATTAATTCCCTTGCCAATCAAACGAGCCGTGTAAGACACTTCCGGAGAATCCTCTTTCCTTTTCTGTAAATAACGCTGTAAATAAAACAAGAAATCAGCCTCCTCGTTCTTCTCTCCCCAACACGTATCCTGTCCCGTGTGACAAGTGGGCCCCACCGGATTGACCTTCACCAACAACGAGTCCCGGTCACAATCCGCCAACATCTCTTTCACAAACAAAAAGTGTCCGCTTTCTTCCCCTTTCGTCCACAGGCGTTGTCGGGAACGACTGAAAAAACACACCTTACCGGAACGCTCGGTCACGGCAATTGACTCCCGGTTCATATATCCCTGCATCAACACCACCCGGGTATCAGCATCCTGTATAATAGCCGGAATCAACCCGGCTGCATCAAATTTCAATTCTGTAACGTTTATCATTTCTATTTCATTTATCGAACAACTATACCTTTTTCTCTCAAAAAACACTTCAACTCCGGGATTCGAACCTGCCCGAAATGAAACACCCCGGCAGCCAACACCGCATCCGCCTGTCCACGGGTAAAAGCATCATAAAAATCCTCCATACACCCCGCTCCCCCGGAAGCAATAACCGGGACATTGACTAGAGTTGTCATCCGGGCAACCGCATCACAAGCAAATCCCTGATGTGTCCCGTCATGATCCATGGAAGTGAATAAAATTTCTCCCGCCCCCCGTTCCTCCACCTCTTTCACCCATGAAAAAAGTTCCCGTTCCGTCTCCACACGTCCCCCATGACTGTACACCCGCCACTCACCCCCATCCTGCCGGGCATCCACCGCGACCACGATACACTGTTTCCCGAACGCTGCGGCAAGTCGGTCAATCAACCCCGGTTCTTTCAAGACACTCGAATTAACCGACACTTTATCCGCCCCCTTCCTCAGAAGAGCCTCCACATCCCGTTCCGACACGATCCCTCCTCCCACGGTAAAAGGAATCCGTACCTGCCGGGCCACTCGTTCAACCCATTCCAACCGCGTCTTCCGGCAGTCATTACTTGCCGTGATATCCAAAAACACTAATTCATCCGCCCCCTCGTCCGAATACCGCCCGGCCAACTCGACAATATCCCCGGCATCCCGCAAATTCTCGAAATTCACCCCCTTCACCGTACGCCCCTCCTTCACATCCAAACAAGGAATAATCCTTTTCGCTAAAAATACCATATTAATTTTAAATTTTAGATTTTAGATTTTAAATTCCAGCTACACAAAGTCAGACTTATTTCTTGATTTATGATTTCCGATTTAATCCAGCAGCACAAACTGCTGTCAACAAAGCGCCCCACAGGGGTCCACAAACCTTATAAACTCTCTTCCATTTTCCCCTCGTACAACGCCTTTCCCACGATCACGGACGACACCCCCAAACTCTCCAACGCCCGAACATCCGTCCATGAACCGACCCCTCCCGAGGCGATCAGCGAAATATCCGGATAACGGAATACCAACTTTCGATACAAATCCAAAGCAACTCCTCCCAACATCCCGTCCCGGGCAATATCCGTACACATCACGTACTTCAACATCGGCAAATAAGCATCTATCAACTCGTAAATCGTGGTTCGAGTCTCCACCTTCCACCCCTGAATACACACCCGCTCATTCCTTACATCCGCCCCGATAATAACCCGATCCGCCCCGAATTTCTCCAACCACCCGGAAGTCACGTCCCGATCTTTCTGGGCCATACTCCCGACACAAACAAACGAAGCCCCGGCATCAAACACCCGGCAAATATCCTCTTCCCGCTTTATTCCCCCGCTAAAATCAACCTTCAACCCGGTAGCCATGCAAATTCGCTCCAACACGTGCAAATTCATTATCCGGGAAGCCTTAGCCCCATCCAAATCCACAAGATGCAAGCGTTCCATTCCCATATCCTCAAACCGCCGAGCCGCCTCCACCGGATCATCATAATAAGTCTTACACTCGTCATAATCCCCTCTGGTAAGCCTCACACATTTTCCCCCGATAATATCTATCGCCGGAATCACTGTTATCTTCATACTCACATTTTTAAAAAGTTCTCAATAATCCTTTCTCCCACCCCCGCCGACTTCTCCGGGTGAAACTGACATCCCCAGAAATTACCTTTCCGAATCGCAGCAGAAAACACCACCTGATAATCACACGAGGCCACAGTATACTCACTCACGGGCACGTAATACGAATGCACGAAATACACCCGTTCACCCTCGTTCACCCCTTCCAACAACCCGGATTTCAAATCATACACCCCGTTCCATCCCATGTGAGGCACCTTACTCGATTTCTCGAACTCGTTCACCCGCATCGGAAATATCCCCAACCCTTCCGTTGCCCCCTCCTCCGAGTAAGCGCACATCAACTGCATACCCAAACATATCCCCAGCATGGGAACCTCCAATTCCGGGATCACCCGATCCAACCCGTACCTCCTCAATTGTCGCATCGCCGCTGCCGCCTGTCCCACCCCCGGAAATATCACCTTATCCGCCCCCCGGATCACCTCCGGATCTGCACTACAAACCACCTCTCCCCCCAATCGCTCGACCGCAGCCTTCACCGAAAATAAATTCCCCGCCCCGTATTCTATAATCGTCACCTTCGGTGAGTTACAAGTTACAGGTTTACAAGTTACAAGTTCTTCCCTATCATCCAATTCTATCCTTTTTTTCATCCTAAATTCTAAATTTCTCTAAATACCCACATTTTCAGTAAGAGTCACCAGCTCCTCCTCTGTTTATGAGGACGCTGCAAAAGTTCTACTATCTTGAACTACCACCCCTAGCCCCTCCTTACACAGGAGGGGAAACCGCTTGGTAATCCTCTCTCCCCCGTGTAAGAGATCTACACTCACTAATCAGCTCTCCCCCTGTGTAAGGGGGAGCCGGAGGGGGTAGTTATTCCTCCCAAAAGGACTTTTTCCGTCCCCTCGTTTATAGAGTAGACCGCTTCGGGCTCACTTGGCGGCATAGCCGGTGAAGGAGTTTATTTTTTCACTTTCAATTATCCTAAATTACCCCCTTCGTCGACGGCACCCTTCCCCCCGTCTCCTGCCTCACCGCCATTTTCAAGCAACGGGCAAAAGCCTTGAAAATAGCCTCTATCGTGTGGTGCGTGTTCTCTCCCTTCGCCGTCACGTGCAGGTTACACCTCGCACCCTGACAAAACGAGGCAAAAAAATGCTTCGTCATCTCCGTGGGGAAATCACCCACGTACTCCCGGCTAAACGTGGCGTTCCACTCTAACCAACTCCGTCCCCCGAAATCAAGCAAAACCTCGGCTTTCGCCTCATCCATCGGCAAAGCAAAACCATATCGCCCGATCCCCTTCTTCCCCCCCAGTGCCTCCGCAAAACACTCTCCCAGCACGATAGCCGTATCCTCGATCGTGTGATGTTCATCCACCTGCAAATCTCCTTTCACTGAAATAACCAAATCCACCTCCCCGTGCCGAACAACCTGTTCCAGCATGTGATCGAAAAAAGCGATCCCGGTCTTCACCTCCCCTTGTCCCGTCCCGTTCAAATCGAGAGCTACACGTACCGCCGTCTCCGCCGTCGTTCTCACTCGAATCGCCTGACGACTTCCTTGTTTCAGAAAACTGACAATCTTACCCCATGACCCCGTACTCAAAACAATCGGCAAACCTTCCCCCTCTTCTTCTCCAAAAAATATTCCTCGAATTCCCATATTCTCCGCCAACTGCATATCCGTCAACCGATCCCCGATCACGTAAGAATTCATCCGGTCCAAACTTTCATTCAGATACTTCCCGACCATTCCTGTTCCGGGCTTTCTCCGGGGAGAACAATCTTCAGGCATACTCTCGTCAATCAATACCTCGTCAAAAACAACCTCTTCCCCCGCCAGAGTCTTCAGCATAAACTCATGTGGTGGCAGGAAAGTATCCATCGGGAAACGCCCCGTTCCCAAACCATCCTGATTACTCACCATCACCAACCGGTAATCCGTATCCCGCACGATCTCCCGTAATGCACCGATAACACCCGGCACGAACGCCAGTTTTTCCATACTATCCACCTGATAATCTCCCGGAGGTTCCTGAATAATCGTTCCGTCCCGGTCTATAAACAATATCTTTTTCATAACCTATAACTTGTAACTCGCTGAAGGCGATATTCCTTTAATTTCCGAATCAATAAATTATTCTCCTCCCTCGTCCCGATCGTAATCCGCAACCCACAACTCAACCGGGGAGGGATATGCCGTACTCGTACCACAACCCGGTTCTCAATCAGATACTTGTACAACTCCAGATAACATTCACAACAAACCAACACGAAATTAGCTTCCGAATCACTCACCACCTCCAACCAAGGTAATCCCCGCAAAATCCCTATAACCCTCTCCCTCTCGCTCTTTATCATCTCCACCTCCCTCCGGAAAGAACTTTCATCTCGCAAAACCTCCAACGCCTTCCGTTGAGTCAAAATCCCGATATTATAAGGCGGCTTCACCTTATTCAAATAAACCACCAATTCCGGATCCGCCACACAAATCCCCACCCGTAATCCAGCCAACCCCCATGCCTTCGACAAAGTCTGCAACACAACCACGTTCCGGTAAGCATCCTGCAATTTAACGGCAGACTCCATATCTGCGAAATCAATATACGCCTCATCCACGACCACCACCCCATCAAAACGTGCCGCTACCCGTTCTATCCGTTCCAAAGGAATCACGTTCCCCACCGGGTTATTCGGCGTACAGAAAAAAATCATCTTCGTGTATTGATCCACCCGATCAAACAACGCATCCCACCCCGGCATAAATTCCTCGTCCAAATCCAAGCGACGTACCTCCACATCATTCACCCGCGCGCTCACCTCGTACATCGAATATCCGGGCGAAAAAACAATCACATTATCCTGCCGGGGAGTACAAACCGTACGTATCAACATATCAATCAACTCGTCACTTCCATTACCCAGAACCAACCGGGAAACCTCCACCCCTTTCAACCGCCCGATCACCTCCTTTAACTCCCGCTGGTAAGGATCGGGATAACGATTATACCCCGATTCAAACGGATTCTCATTCGCATCCAGCAACATGACACCCGTTCCCTCGAATTCCTCCCGGGCACAAGAATACCCCTGTACCCCCTTTATATTATCCCTCACGATCTTTGCAAAATCCATCATTCTAAATTCTAAATTTCAAATTCTAAATAGCAATCACCGAACCTTTTCATCTTTTAGTTTTTAGCTTTTAACTTTTATCTTTCTTACTCTTACCGCATTCCCATGCGCCTCCAACTTCTCGTTATCCGCCATAACCTCTATCGTCCTTCCCAAGTAATTCAACCCTTCCGGTGTAATCTCCTGAAAACTGATCTTCTTCATAAAGGCATCCATATTCACCCCGCTACACATCCGAGCATACCCGTTCGTGGGTAACGTATGGTTCGTCCCCGAAGCATAATCTCCCGCACTCTCCGGAGAATAATGTCCCAAAAACACGGAACCCGCATTACGAATCTCCGGTACCCAATCCAAATAATTCTTCACGCTTAGCATCAAGTGTTCCGGCGCGTAACAATTCACCAATTCCACGCACTCCTCACGAGAACCCAAAACAATATATTTAGAATTTCTCAACGCCACCTCGGCAATCGCCTTTCTTGGAATCCGTTCCAATTGCCCGACCAACTCCTTTTCCACCTCATCAATCAACCGTTCATCACAAGTCACCAAAATAACCTGACTATCCGGCCCGTGCTCCGCCTGGGACAACAAATCAGCCGCCACGAATGAAGCCCGTGCCGTTTCATCCGCCACAACCATCAACTCCGAAGGCCCTGCGGGCATATCAATCGCCACACCGTATCTCCCCACCCATTGTTTAGCCGCCGTTACGAAACGATTCCCCGGCCCGAAAATCTTATCCACACGTCCGATACTCCCCGTACCTAACCCCAAAGCCGCAATCGCCTGAATCCCCCCGACCTTGAAAACCCGCGTAACCCCGCACAAACGAGCCGTCCACAGGATGGCAGGATTCACCCGCCCGTCCATTCCCGGAGGCGTACAAATCACCACTTCCCCACACCCGGCTAATTTTGCCGGAACAGCCAACATCAACACCGTCGAAAACAACGGGGCACTACCTCCCGGAACATACAATCCCACCCGGTCAATCGCCCTAGCCTCCTGCCAACAACGAAATCCCCGCTCGCTCACGTATTCGCACCTCACGGGAACCTGCACCTTGTGAAACTCCTCGATATTCCCTTTAGCCACCCGAATTGCTTCTTTCAACTCCTCACTCACCAACCTCTCCGCCTCCAGAAACTCCTCTTCCGTCACCTCAAACCGCTCCAACTTCACCCGATCAAAATACCACGTGTACTTTCTCAACGCCTCATCCCCGTCTCTCGCCACCTCGTCAAACACCGCTTTACACACCTTTTCCAAATCTTCCCCCTTATTCACCGGACGTTCCACAACCTTCGCCCATTCCTCTTTTCCCGGATACAAAATCTTATTCATCATATCATTTTTTCAATTAATAAAAACCTGTAACTTATAACCTATCAACCCGAAACTCGCCGCAGGCGACTCACTCGATCATTTTCTCTATCGGCACCACCAGAATCCCCTCGGCTCCCGCCGCCTTCAACGCCCCGATCGACTCCCAGAACTTGTTCTCGTTCACCACCGAATGAAGCGAATACCACCCCTTTGCACACAACGGCATAATCGTGGGACTCTTCACTCCCGGAAGCAGCTCACAAATCTTTTGTAACCTCTCCTCCGGTGCATTCAATAAAATATACTTATTACACTTGGCCGCCAGTACCGCCTTCATTCGAAAAATCAACTGTTCTATCAACTCCCGTTTCTCCGCATCCAACGTAGGATTAGCAACCAAGCAAGCCGTTGACTTAAACAACGTGTATACCTCCGTCAAACCATTCTTCAAAAGAGTGCTCCCGGAACTCACGATATCACATATTGCATCTGCCAACCCGATACCGGGAGCGATCTCCACCGATCCGGTAATCACGTGCGCTTCCGCCTGAATATTATTCTGTCCCAAAAAATCATTCAGCGTGTTAGGATAAGAAGTTGCTATCCGCTTCCCCTGCAACCAACCGAGCCCGGTAAACTCCTCCGATTTCGGAATAGCGATAGAAACCCGACACCCGGAAAATCCCAAATCCAGTAATTTCAACACTCTCGCCCGTTTCTCGATCACCGTATTTTCCCCGATAATCGCCACGTCAGCAATCCCGTCCTCCACGTAATGAGGAATATCCGAATTGCGTAAATACAACACCTCCAAGGGAAAATTCGAAGCTTGTGCCACCAATTGATCTTTCCCGTTATTAATACAAATTCCACACTCTTTCAGCAGTTCGAGGGTATCCTCGTTCAATCGACCTGATTTTTGAATCGCGACTTTTAACTTCACCATTTTTGTCTGATTTATCGTCGCTCTGAATCCGGAAAGGCATCTATCTATCGAAAAAAACAAAACGAGCCCGCCTGATTCAGGCGAGCTCGTTTATACTTTCTTTATTTCAAATTACAGCACAACAGCATCATCTCACCTGAAAACAGTGATGGCAATGATGATGCATATGATGTAATGTACTATTCATATTTTGTCTTTTTCGTGCTGCAAATATATAAAAGGAAAACTATTTTCCAAACCTCTTCTTTAATATTTAAAGAAAAAAAAATCCGGAAGACTAGTCTTCCGGACAATTATGCATATCATCAGCTCTCTTATTTACAAACAATTATTTCGCAGGTGCCAATTTCAAACCTACTTTCATCTCAGTAGTCACGGCTAACGCTCCTGGTAAACTCTCGATAAGAGCTTTAGCAGGAACTTTCAAAACTGGAATCTCATAATCATCAGGAATCAAACTACCCACCATAGGAAGTAAGGGACTCAATTGTTTTACCAAAACTTCATCTACATATACATACACACTCCCTGATGCAATTTCAAAATGTACCGGGATTCCTTCTGTCAAAAGTTTCTCCAAAACAGCAAACGTCGGATCTACACCTGTAGAACGACCAACTTGATCCATATTCGCTTGATTCATAATCATGTCAAGATTCAAGTATACATAACAAATACCATCCTTCACGCAATAATGAGCCAAGTTTAAGGGAGATTGCCGCCAATCAGCTTCCGGTTCCGGATTCTCGTCTGTAGCTGTGGCCGCATTATAAGTTGCAACAATATTTCCATCCTCCTGAAAAGTCACATCTTGTAAATACTGTTTCAACATCATTCCAGACAAAGAAAGCAAAGTTGCGAAACCACCCGTATTCATCTTCTTAGGGGTCTCAATCAAAACATAATCCCTAGGCAACCATGTCATCTTCACTCCCGTCAAATTCCATTTCTTCATCAAATCGTTTTCGACAAACTTCACATTTACCCCCAAAGTCAATTTTCCCTTCTCAATAGAACCACTCAAAGTCACCGTACGGACATCACTTTTATTCTCTGCCGCAAATGTATGACTAGAATTACTTTCGACCAATTCAATATCCGAAATAACAGTTTCCTCCTCTCCCGGAACGACACCTTTCAATCTTAATGTAGCTTTCACTCCATCTGCCGAATTAAACTCCACATTTTTTCCAGTCAACACAATGTCACTATATTTCAAATCTAATACATGATCCGTACTTGTCGTAGAGTAAGTTCCATTAAAATCTTTCGGACTATCTTTATCATCATCACTACAACTAGTCAAGAATGCTAATCCCAAGACAATTAAAAATAAAAACTTGTTTTTCATCATAATTCAATTACCGATTAATAATAATTTTTCCATTGGATTTACACTACTTAGCAAATACCAAGCCAAACAGCCTGTAATTGGAGAAAATTATTTTTAATTATACATTCAATTTAGCCCTTGAATTACGAAGAACAAATCCCATTAATTAAATAAACATCAGCGCAACATAAAATACGATTTATAAAAAAGTAGTTCAAAATACTCTCTTACAAGTTAATTACTTTTTAAAGATTGGATTACAAACTTTAATTCAAGCAATAACCGAGTATTTTGAACTACCTTCTACAAATAAATTGATTTATTCTTTTCCTATTTTAGTTGCAGTACATGTACTGTTTCTTTAATAGTTCTAGGTAAAGCCATTGAAGCCTGAGGTTGCTCAGCCTCTACATAAGGCACTAAATCTAACCCCAATTCTATCGTTTTACTTTTTTCGACTAAACGGATAACATCATAAACAAGAGGAACTAATTCTTTCATATCCTCATTCCCCTGCATCATCGGAATCAATAACTCCCGAATAGGATTCATAAATGGTAACATCATTTGTTGATCCACGTAAGCTCTAATTCCTCCCTCGTTAATATCCAATTTCAAAGGAATTCCATTAACAACCATATTCATCATTTCCTCCAATCCCATCTCACTTCGACCAATTAACAACGATGCCATATCCGGTATTAACAAAGCAATATTTATTGACAAATATATCTGTCCATCTTTTACATTGTATCTTACCAACTCTTCTGAAGATTGTACAAAATTACCTTCACCAGAACCCATTTCATCCATATTCTCTAAATAAGTTGCAATCAAGGTTCCATTATCTTTGAATTCTACCTTTTTCAACAACATCGGTAAAATTTGTCCTCCTATATTAGAAACCATTGGTATAAACATTGATACAGGTAATCCCATTATTGTTGAAGTATCCGCTTCAGGAATAACATTCATATATAATCCTGACGAAAGAGGAGCGCCGCTGTCATCTGTTTCGACTGGAGCCAATTGCCATTCACCCACAACCTTCGAAGTCACCTTGAACCCAGTCTTCAAACTCAATACTCCTGATTTTACAGCACCTTCCACAGAGACCGTACGATCATCATTCTTATTCTCCCCGATAAAAGAATAATCGTCACCACTCAATTCCGTAACCACCAAATTCTTTATCTCCAAAGCCGATTCCCCGGGGATCAACCCTTTCAATGTAACTGAAGCATTCTCTTTATTAATAGAATTAAAAGCAACAGACGCTCCTGTTATATCCATTCCGTTCAACTTCAAATCCAACTTATCTGCAGAGTAATCCGCAGAATAATTCTTGAACGGATCCTTGTCATCATCGTCACTACAACTGGCAAATAACGCCATCCCCAAAATCAACAACCATAAAAATCTATTTTTCATACTTCATTAAATAATAATTAAACATTCGTTTCTATCCTTTATTCAAATTATTTCATCATCAACAAACCTTCGTTTATTGTGCTACATGGCCTTATCAATAGCAAAAAACGTGCAAAATTAATCAAATAACACAACCAATGCATGATTTTAACATTTTCGTAATCGTATATATTTAATTACCTGTTATTTAATAATACCATATTTTTATTTTCTAGCTATATAGCCATGTGGTCTTTCTTAAATTTCAACCGATGTAATGTTTGTTCATACGTCATCAATAAACGAAGGTTTATTGATATTGCAAATCTGATTATAAAAAGATGTCTAATTAATATTTAATGAAGTATGAAAAACAAACTTTTATTGTTATTAGCTTTAAGCATAGTATTTTTCACCGGCTGCAAGGACGATGACGATCCGGTACCCCCCACGATAGACAAGGTCGTCGGTCAATACTCCGGGGAAAACTTAAAAGCGACTATCACCGGAGCCGCTACTACCGAAAACGCCTCCGTGCAAATCATTCAAAAAGAAGACAATACCACTTCTTTCAAGTTAATCAATATCGTCCCCGGATACACTGAATTCGAGATACCCAATGTTACCTTCGAAGCCCTTAGTCGTTCCTACTACAGCCAGCTAACAGGTTCTATCACGGATAATATTAGCGGCTATAAAGTCCAGGCCAACGCCAACATCGAGGATGATATCATGGAAATAAACATCACAATCACGGAAATAGAAGGCGAACCGACAAGCGCCGAAGACTTCTATAACAAAACCTTCAAGGGAGAAATGACTATCGACCTGGGAATAGAACCCGTAACCATGACCCAACGCGTGTACGTGAGCAAGCCCTCTGGCAAAGACCCGAATTATCTTCGCCTAAAAATCGAAAACTTCTCCTTCCAAGGTATCAACTTGGGAACAATTCAGGTTGACACGATCCCATTCGTTAAAAGAGGAGATGTATACGGTTTCACCGCAAAAGATCGAGAACTTACCGGATTGGATATCCCCGGCGTTGAGGGAGTGAAGCTAACTGCCCGTGGAGCCATCGTTGAAAATCATATCATGAAATTGAACCTCTCCGTGAACGCAACGCCACTAGTTGTTAACGTTACCTTCACGGGAGACACGATCACTGAAAACACGGACACCAAAATCAAATTAACGATTGAAGGCGAAGCTGTTGCGACCCAACCGGACAACTCAAAAACGGCCTCGATTTACATTTTCAATATATGGGAAACAGCCACGGCCAATCAATTAAAGTTGACACCCAAGATTGAACTTCCGAAAGGAGCAACCCTCGATTCCATCGTGGTTCGATACTCTGACGGGACGAAAGCCAAACTTAAAGAAAATGACGCTATCGACTTCTCCAAGATCGAAGGAGAAAAATACGATGTAAGATATTACATCACGCCGGAAGACGTCCGTTATCCCGCAACCAAAACCCTCCGTTTGGAAAAAATGTCGGAATTCAAATCCGTTTACAAAATGGACAACTGGAACACCCCCGATGAGAAAGAATACCAAGAACCCGCGAACCTGGCTAGTTCTAACGCTGCTGCAGACCTCTTCCCGCTATCAGGAGGAATGATCGGGCATCCGGAATTAACAGCTACACCTTATCCCGTTAGCCAAGACGGGGATGCAGCTAAAATCTTAACCAGAGACACTTACGGTGGATACGCTTTGATCGCAGTTATGCCTAAAGTCACGGCCGGAACGTTATTCAACGGCACATTTGAACTGGATGCACTGGCACCCCTGAAAAGTACTCATTTCGGGGAAGCATACCGAGGAACAAAAGCACCCGTTGCATTTAAATTCACGTACAAATACACGCCAGGCCCCAAATTTTTCAACACGGTAATCACCGGGTCTGGCTTCGGAACAAAAGTCACAGCAGAAGAAGTTCCGGATAAAACGGATGAATGCTCCTTGACGGCCTATGTGTACGAGGTAGATTCTTATAATGATCACCTAGACGGGACGAACATCAACACTTCAGACAAAGTCATCCTTAAAGCCGCTTTTAGCAGTGGAATTCAAGATAGCTTTATAGAAAAAACAGTCAATTTTGAATCCACGGGTAACGGCACGTTTGATCCGACCTCCCAAAAATACAAAATCGCCATTGTTTGTACCCCCAGCAAAGAAGGAGACGCCTATAAAGGTGCCCCCGAAAGTACGTTATGGGTAAAATCACTGGAAGTAACCTATTAATTAATCTTACCGGGCACGCCTTAAAACGCATGCCCGGTAAATCATATCAAATACTACTCGGTAACATTAAACTTCAACCCGACTTCCATAGCAGTCGTAGCCTCTAACGCACCCGGCAAATTCTCCAGGATCGGTTTTAAAGGAACCGAAATCGTTTTTCCCAAAAAAGTAGCTTCGAATGCCATGTCATCAGGAATTAATCCTTCAAGCATAGGAACCAGTGGCCCAACTTGTTTCAACACAACCTCGTCCAGATACACGTACAATGCACTCCCGTCCGTGATCTCGAAATGAACAGGAATTCCATTTGTCAAAAGCTGTTCCAAGGCACCAAGTATCGGATCCGTACCGGTAGAACGTCCTCCGGCTTGATCTTCCTCCACCTGACGCATGATCATCTCTATATTCAGGTACACGTAACAAACACCATCTTTTACGCGATAGTGAACCAGATTCAATGGCGATGCCTGCCAGTCAGCCGCGGGCTCCGGATCAGCTTCCGTGGCGGTAGCTGCATTATACTTGGCAACAATATTCCCGTCTTCCCTGAAAGTCACGTTCTGCAAATAATTTTTCAACTCTTTTCCTAACATAGTAGGAGCCATCGTCGCAAGCAAGCCCGTGGTCAACTTCATCTTCGTAAAACCCAGGTCAACCTCCGTCAAAGGATAATCGTGAGGAGTCCATGCCATCTTTACCGACGAAAAATCCCATGTATTCATCAAATCATTCTGGGCAAACTTCACGTCAACCTTCAAACTCAATTTTCCTTTCTCGACAGTTCCCGTCAAAGTCACGGTACGATCGGCATCCTTGTCCTCTACCGAAAACGAGTAAACAGAATTACTACCCGTCAAATCCACGTTCGGAATAACAATCTCTTGTTCTCCCGGCACGACACCTTGTAACTTGAAGGTCCCTTTCTTCCCATCAACCGAGTTAAACTCCACGGATTTCCCCGTAAATATAGCATTACTATACTTTAAATCTAATACATGATCTGTACTCGCTGCAGAATAAGTCCCGTTAAAATCTTTCGGCCCATACTTATCATCATCATCACTACAACTAGCAAAAAACGTGATACCTAAAATCACTAATAATAACAACTTGTTTTTCATAATACTTAAATTACCGATTTATAATCATTTTTTCATCAAACATTACCCTCTCTTACATATTTCTTTCCATGCCAATAAGATTCCAAACAGAGTATACAACAAAGATCAAGCCCAAGTTCCAGTGGTACGCCCCTATTTCCGCAACAACACGAGGTTAAATTTGTCTATTTTCGTACAAACATTCACTTAATCATCATTCCGCATCTTTACTTTTATTATCTTTACCCTCGAATAATGTAGATAAACTTATGAAACCCAAATACCCATCCCATCGCCCGACACCACGAAGCAGAAATTTCGAAATCCAGGAAGAGAACACACTCATGCCCTTCCTGTTGCAAGCCTTGCATGATCAAAGCAGGACAACCGTTAAATCACTGTTGGCCCATAAACTCGTGCAAGTCAACAACCGGATTACCACCCAATTCGACACCCCGCTAAAACCCGGCGACACGGTGACCGTTGGCATGAACAAGACGGCAGCCCCCTTTCATCACCCGATGTTAAACATCCTACACGAGGATGAAGACTTGATTGTCGTTGAGAAAGCGAGCGGTTTACTCTCCATGGGGACGGAACGGGACAAGACCAAAACAGCCTACCATATCCTGAACACCTACGTGAAAAGTAAAAATCCCCGAGGCCACGTCCTCATCCTCCACCGATTGGATAAAGAAACCTCAGGAATCATGATGTTCGCCAAAAACTTGAAAACCCAGGAAACCTTACAGAAAAATTGGAACGACATGATTCTCGAACGGAACTACGTGGCCGTTGTCGAGGGATGCCCGCAACCGGAACAAGGGCAAGTAAAATCATACATCAGTGAAAACAGCGCTCTCATCGTCCATTCAGCCTCCGCTAGAGATGGAAAACTCGCAATCACGAACTACACGACGCTAAAATCAAACCGACAATTCTCGCTCGTGGAACTGAGTCTCGAAACCGGACGTAAAAACCAGATCAGGGTACACATGCAGGAAATAGGTCACCCCGTTACCGGAGACAAGAAATACGGGGCCACGAAAAACCCCTTGCACCGCTTGGCCCTGCACGCTTTCAAACTCCATTTCATCCACCCGGTTACGGGCAAAAAGATGAAATTTGAAACTCACATACCCGCCAAGTTCACGTCCTTGTTCAAATAAACGTACAGCTCCAAGGCTGTCTGAAAAGTCTCTTCCCTACAAAATCACTACCCCCTCCGGCACCCCCTTACACGGGGGGGGAGGATTGATTACCAAGCAGTTTCCCCTCCCGTGTAAGGAGGGGCTAGGGGTGGTTGTTCCAGGTAAATTGACTTCTCTGACAATCTCTATTCATCCCCAAAACAAGGGATCGCCTATTTTTTTAGGCGACTACCAAGTGACTATTAGGCCACATGTAGGCCACTTGGCCCACACCTAACCGCCACCTAACCCACACCTAGCCGCCATTTTAGTGGGATTTATACAAGTTTAACGCTTTCCGGTAGCTCGCCAAACGAAGTAATATTAAATCTATTCCCGGAAAACCGAAAGGGAAAAAAGCAGTTCTGCACAAGGCTATTCCTTGTTTATAGCATATTTTATAACTTCGGCTCCTCGCATTCTCATTCTCCCAGCCGAAGAAATCACACGCCAAAAGTTCGTCAGGGACTTTACCCGCTAAACACAAAACAAAACGGGGAATGCCGTTCAAAAGCATTCCCCGCTATCAAAAAATATTTTATCTAAAATAAAGACTCTATCAACTGGTCATCCGCGAAATTCGGCAACGTTACCTTCAAATTCGGATTCGCTTCCATCGCACGTTTAATCGCGAAAACAGCACCCTCGTTACGAGCCCAGCTACGACGGGAAATACCGTTATTCACGTCCCAGAACAGCATACTCTTCAAACGTCTGTCGCTATCTGCCGAACCGTCCAGCATCATCCCGAAACCACCGTTAATCACTTCTCCCCAGCCTACACCGCCACCATTGTGGATAGATACCCAAGTAGCACCGCGGAAAGAATCACCGATCACGTTCTGGATAGCCATATCGGCCGTGAAACGAGAACCGTCGTATATATTGGAAGTCTCGCGATAAGGAGAATCCGTACCGGAAACATCGTGATGATCACGTCCCAGGATCACGGGAGCCGAAATCTCCCCGGCAGCAATAGCCTTGTTGAAAGCCTCGGCAATCTTGATACGTCCCTCGGCATCGGCATACAGGATACGGGCTTGTGATCCCACCACCAAGTGGTTCTCCATGGCAGCCTTAATCCAACGAATGTTATCATCCATTTGCTGCTGTATCTCTTTCGGGGAATGAGCTTTAATTTCTTCCAACACACGAGCTGCGATCTCGTCAGTCTTGGCCAAATCCTTCGGGTCACCACTAGAGCATACCCAACGGAAAGGCCCGAACCCGTAATCAAAACACATGGGACCCATGATATCCTGCACGTATGACGGGTACTTAAAGTCTCCGTTCGGCTTCATGATGTCGGCATTCGCACGGGAAGACTCTAACAAGAAAGCATTACCATAATCAAAGAAATAAGTATCAAAACGAGCCACGCATTTGTTGATGGCAGCCACGTGACGGCGTAATGATTCCTGTACCTTTTGCTTGAACAATTCCGGTTCCTCGGCCATCATCCGCTTGGACTCCTCGAAACTGACACCCACGGGATAGTAACCACCCGCCCACGGGTTATGCAAGGATGTCTGGTCTGATCCCAATTCAACAGGCACGTCGCCCTCAGCAAAACGTTCCCACACGTCGACCACGTTCCCCTGGAAGGCGATAGATACCGTTTCTTTCTTTTCGCGAGCCACTTTCACCCGTTCAACCAGCTTGTCGAGATCATCAATCACCTCGTCCACCCAACCTTGGGAATAACGGGTATGCGTTGCCTTCGGGTTAATCTCGGCTGTAATACTGATACA
>ERZ838577.1384-NODE-1384-length-32936-cov-10.630638_pt1 | contig 32936 bp, 28 predicted proteins | sample MGYA00519682_ERZ838577 | MGnify/ENA primary metagenome ERZ838577 (study PRJEB31850, sample SAMEA3708838) | human gut metagenome | biome: human gut; feature: human-associated habitat; material: faeces | place: China | collected 2014 ...
CTGACGGCACAAAACCCGGAATCGGAATAGAAAGAAAAAATAAACCTACATTTAGGGGAAACATGTGTATAAACATCAAAATTTATACATGTTTTTTTGATTATTTTTATAATTACGAATTAACTCTCTTTTGAGTGATAGTCGGTATAAATTCTTCGGCTATTTGATGAGATGAATTCTTTATTTATATTTGTTATTTCATACTAAGTGAGTGACAGAGTATGCAAAAATATATATTGATATGGAGAAAAAGACAGACAGGCAGGAAATGGATAAAATATTGTGTCCGCTTTTTATTATTGGGGCTTATCTTATTGTTGGGAACGATTCTGTTGTGTAATCGGATTATCATTCATAGTACTGAAAGTTGTTTGTATGATCAGGTAGAAACAATTCCCGAAAATCGGGTGGGGGTGTTGTTGGGAACTTCTCCGAAGTTGCGGGGTGGTCGGCCGAATCTTTATTTCAATTACCGGATCACGGCTGCTGTGGAACTCTTTCAGGCCGGTAAGATCAGCCGGATATTGGTCAGTGGAGATAATCGCTGCATGAATTATAACGAACCGGTTGAGATGCGGAAAGCGTTGATCGCCCATGGAATCCCGGATAGCGTGATCGTAATGGATTTTGCCGGGATACGTACACTCGATTCGGTGATCAGGGCTAAAAAAGTGTTCGGACAAGATCGGTTTACTATCATCTCCCAACGGTTTCATAACGAGAGAGCCCTGTATATTGCCGGGCGGAATGGAATCGAAGCCGTCGGTTTTAATGCGAAAGATGTCGATGTCTATAGTGGTGTTAAGACCCGGGTCCGGGAATTATTGGCCCGGGTGAAAGTTTTTATCGACATCGTTGTCCATAAAGGTCCCCGTCATTTGGGAAAACGGGAGATTATTCCCTGAAGTTTGTCCTTGAACGCACGTTTTTGTATCTTTGTCCCCATGAAGAACGGGGAGTTGCATACATTGATCGATTTGCTGGAACGGAGTTGCCTGAAGTTTCCGGAAAATGCTTATTTGTGGGAAAAGCGTGAAGGGGGGTATCGGTCGGTGACCTATCGGCAAACTCGCCGGGAAGTGGGTGATGTGGCGGCCGGTTTGCTGGCCGGAGGTTTGCAGAAGGGCGATCGCGTTGCTTTGCTGAGTGAGGGATGTAACGATTGGGTGTTCGCCGAATTGGGTATTTTATATGCCGGTGGTGTGAATGTTCCCCTGAGTATTAAACTCACGGATAAAGAATTGATATTTCGTGTCCGCCATTCCGGGGCCCGTTTCCTGATCGTATCGGATTATTATGTAGCGACTTTGCGGCGGATAGAAGCTGAACTTCCCGAAATCGAAAAGATTTATGTCATCCGTTATTCTTCGGCTGAGGAAGGAAAATATAATTCTTTCGAACGTCTGAAAGATGAAGGAAAACGTTGGGTGACAGAGTACCCTGGAATGTTGGAAAAACAGGCCGCAACAGTTAGTGGGGCCGATCTGGCCAATATTTCATATACCTCGGGAACGACGGCCGAGCCGAAAGGAATTATGCTTACCCATGAGAATTATGTGAGTAACGTGTTGCAATCCGATTCCCTGATCCGTATTCCGGAATATTTCCGGATTTTGCTTTTTTTACCTTGGGATCATAGTTTTGCACATACCGTCGGGATTTATTCGTTTATGTATAACGGGGCTTCGTTGGCAGCCGTCGATTTCGGTAAGTCACCGATGGAATATCTGCGTAATATTCCGTTGAATATGAAAGAGATAAAGCCGCATGTGTTGCTGAGCGTTCCTGCTTTGGCCAAGAATTTCCGGAGGAGTATCGAGACGGGTATCCGGCAACGGGGATGGCTGATCCGGAAACTTTACGGACTGGGACTGAAATGGGGATATTACTATCATGGTCAGGGAAATTTCCGGGGGAAAGGCGGACGTATGCTACTGTGGCCTGTGGTGAAGCTGATGGATATACTGGTATTTTCGAAGATCCGGAAAATTTTTGGCGGTAACCTGCAATTTTTTGTCGGGGGTGGGGCTTTACTGGATACGGAATTGCAAAGATACTACTGTACCCTGGGTATCCCGATGTTGCAAGGGTACGGATTGTCCGAAGCTTCTCCGGTGATTAGTTCCAATTGTCCGCAACGTTACCGTTTCGGGTCTTCGGGACAGGTAGTGAAACCTTTGGAATTGAAGATTTGTGACGAAACAGGGACAGAAGTGAAGAAAGGAGAAAAGGGAGAGATCGTCATCCGGGGGAAGAATGTGATGAAAGGATATTGGAAGAATGAGAAGTCTACGGCCGGGACGATCCGCGACGGCTGGTTGTATACCGGAGACAGGGGTTATCTCGGTGAAGACGGGTCGTTGTTTGTATCGGGACGTTTTAAATCACTGCTGATTGCCGGCGACGGGGAAAAATATAGCCCCGAAGGAATCGAAGAAGCTATTGCCGAATTATCCCCCTATATCGATTATTGTGTGTTGTACAATAATCAGTCGCCTTATACGGCCGGCCTGATCGTTCCGAATAAAACAGCTCTGACCGAATATGTAAAACAACGGGAAGAAGAACCCGGAACGGTTGAAGCTTGTAAGCTGATGCTGACGAAATTGAATGAGGAACTGATGAAATTCCGTAAGGGTGGCATGTATGAAGGGATGTTTCCCGAACGCTGGTTACCTGCTGTTGTCGGGATCTTGCCGGAACCTCTGACGGCACAGAACGGAACGGTCAATTCAACTTCGAAGGTGGTGCGGCACAAGGTGTACGAAGTTTTCCGGGAAGAATTGGATTTTCTTTATACCCCTGAGGGAAAGGATATCCGGAATCCCCGGAATACGAAGAATATGAAGAGTATGATCACGTGGAAGATCTAATAAGAAAATTATGCGAAGGAAAACAACTGCTGTTCGAATAGGAAATGTGGTTCTTTCATCGGAAGAACCGGTGCTGGTTCAATCGATGCTGAATACGTCGACCCGGGAGGTGGATGCTTGTGTCGAACAGGCGATCCGGATTATCGAGGCCGGTGGCCGGCTGGTGAGGATTACTGCTCCGGGAGTGAAGGAAGCGGAGATGCTCGGGGAAATACACCGTCGTTTGCGTGAACGGGGATATACGACTCCGATTTCTGCGGATATTCATTTTGTTGCTGAGGCTGCTTCGGTTGCCGCCCGTTATGTGGAAAAGGTGAGGATAAATCCGGGAAATTTTGCGGATAAACGGGCCACTTTTAAGAAGCTGACCTATACCGATGAGGAGTATGCAGCTGAATTGGAAATCCTGCGGCAGAAATTTACGGAGTTTCTGGAGGTTTGCCGGCAATATGGAACGGCTGTCCGCATCGGTACGAATCATGGTTCGTTGTCCGATCGTATTATGAGCCGCTATGGAGATACCCCGGCGGGAATGGTGGAGGCTACGATGGAGTATTTGCGGGTGTGTCAGGCTTGTGACTTTAAAGATGTGGTGATTTCGCTGAAATCGAGCGATTGCCGGACTATGGTGGATGCCGTACGTTTACTGGTGGAGAAAATGGAGGCTGAGGGAATGTGTTATCCTTTGCATTTGGGAGTTACGGAAGCCGGTGAGGGTGAAGACGGACGTATCCGTTCGGCAGTGGGGATCGGAACCCTGTTGAATGAAGGAATCGGGGATACGATCCGGGTGTCCCTGACCGAGGAACCCGAAGCCGAGATTCCTGTGGCTTGCGAATTGGCCCGGATCTGTTCCGAACCGGAGTATCTGAAAGGGTGGACCCCATTGAAAGGAGAGTGTTCGAAACCTTGTATCGTGGCCGGATTGACGGGAGTAACCGTATTGGACGAACAGGTGATGAACCGGATCGGTTTTACCGTAAATGAGGTCAATGATCCGGTATATGGTGACCGTTTGCATGCCGGTATAAAAGCACCGGAATGGATTTATACCGGGACATTGGGACCGGAATTGACTAAATTACCCCCGGATACAGGGGTTATCGTACCTCTGGAGATTCTGGATATGGCTCATGTCTATAACCGGAATGCTTCTCCGTTATGCAGTGTCGGAGCATATAAAAAGGGGGAACAGACGATCGATAGCAAGTACAGATTGGTGCAGATCTGCCGGTCCGAAGAACTGGATGCCGATTTAACCGGCCGGTTGCGGCAGGATGGGAAAGCGGTGTTGGTTTTGGCACTGCCTGTCGAATATCGCCTTTACCGGGAAATATTCCGCCGGATACAGGAGGCCGGCCTGACTAATCCGACGATTATCCGGGCTGTCGTGCCGGGGAAGGAGAAAGAACGAATCCGTCTTGTGGCGGCTTCACAATTGGGCGGTTTTTTCCTCGACCGTCTTGCCGGTGGTCTTTGGATCGAAACACCGGAAATAGAGGACCTGACTTTCCCTTTGGAATTGAGCCGGAATATTTTACAGTCTGCCGGAGTGCGTCGGTATAAGGCAGAATTTATCAGTTGTCCGGGGTGTGGAAGGACATTGTTCGATTTGCAGGGTGCGGTGGCTAAGGTGAAAGCAGCGTTCGGACATCTGAATACGCTGAAAATCGCTGTCATGGGTTGTGTGGTCAACGGACCCGGAGAGATGGGAGATGCCGATTATGGCTATGTCGGTGCAGGGAATGGAAAGGTAAACCTGTATAAAGGCCGGAAAATGGTGCGTACTGCTGTCCCGGAAGAGGAGGCGATCGGGGCGTTGAGGGAGATGATAGAGGGTAGAAGCTAAAAGTTAAAGGCTAAAGGTTAAAAGCTAAAGGCTGAAGAGTAGAAACTAAAGGGTAAAAGCTGGAAAGGGAGAGGGTAAAGGCGGGGAGAAAGGTAGAAAGTAAAAAAAAAGACTTTTAGTAGGAGGTGGGTGGCATGAGTGTTTAATTTTAAAATTTATTTTATGTCGGAACAATCGCCTCTGTCTTTAGGAACAGAGGATATTAAGAAATTATTGATGCGTTATGCTGTCCCGGCGATCGTAGCAATGACCGCTGCTTCGTTGTATAATATGATGGACAGTATTTTTATCGGACACGGGGTGGGGGCATTGGGAATTGCCGGTTTGGCCGTGACTTTCCCTTTTATTAATCTGGCGGCGGCTTTCGGCTCTCTGGTGGGAGTAGGAGCTTCTACACTGGTGTCTGTGAAGATGGGACAAAAGGATTTGAAAAGTGCCGAGGCGGTGCTCGGGAATGTACTTTTGCTGAATACCGTGATCGGTTTTTTGTTTATGACGGTATGCCTGATTTTTCTGGATCCGATCCTTTATTTTTTCGGGGCCAGTGCGGACACTTTGCCGTATGCCCGCGATTATATGAAGGTAATCCTTTATGGTAACCTCATTACTCATATTTATATGGGGCTCAATGAGGTGATGAGGGCTTCGGGTTACCCGCAAAGGGCGATGATGGCGACGTTGTTTGCCGTCTTGATCAACGGAGTGCTGAATGCACTTTTCATTTTTGTTTTGGATATGGGAATCAAGGGAGCTGCCCTGGGGACGATCTGTGCCCAGTTTTTGGCTTTGCTCGGGGTGTTGTACCATTTTTCCAGTCCGAAAAGTTTTATTCGTTTTCAAAAAGGAATTTTCAAGGTCAGATGGCATATTGTCGGAGGAATGCTGGCTATCGGGTTGTCGCCTTTCCTGATGAATCTTTGTAGTTGTCTGATCGTTTTGCTGATCAATAATGGATTGAAAGATTTCGGGGGAGATATGTATATCGGAGCTTATGGGATCGTCAACCGTATTGTGTTTTTGTTCATCATGATCGTTATGGGATTTAATCAGGGGATGCAACCTATTGCCGGATATAATTTCGGTGCCCGGCAGCTGTCCCGGATGATTCAGGTATTGAAATATACGACCTTATGTGCCATTACCGTGACCACTCTGGGATTTTTGATCTGTCAGATTTTTCCACGGACGATTATCCGGATGTTTACCGGTGATTCCGATTTGATCGATATTGCCGAACATGGGATGCGCCTGATTCTTTTGTTTTTCCCTTTGGTCGGTTTCCAGATGGTATCCTCGAGTTTTTTCCAGTCGATCGGGATGGCCGGAAAAGCGATTTTCCTGTCTTTAACCCGCCAATTGATCTTTTTATTGCCCTGTCTTCTTATCCTGCCGCATTATTGGGGTACTGACGGCGTTTGGGGAAGTATTCCGGTAGCGGATTTTATCGCTTCGATTACAACCGGGTTGATGTTGGGCTGGCAATTGAAGAAATTCAAGACCGGGGGATTGAATAATACAAAAGATTCGGTAGCTTTGTAATAGAGTTTGTAAACTGATATTTATGGAAAAGAAAATAATCATCACCATCGGAAGACAGTACGGTAGCGGTGGCCGCTATGTCGGTAAGAAGCTGGCTGAACAATTGGGTATTGCGTTTTACGATAAAGAATTGATCAACCTGGCTTCGAAAGAAAGCGGCATATGCGGTGAATTTTTCGAGAAAGCGGACGAACGGAATTCCGGTAGCCTGCTGAAAGCTTTAGCTATGGGTTTTTCGATGAATAACGCCATTTTTCAAAGTAACGATTACCTGTCGAACGAATCGTTGTTTCAGATTCAGTCGGATGTGATCCGTAAAGTGGCTGCCGAACAGTCGTGTATCCTGGTTGGCCGTTGTGCAGACTATATCTTGCGGGATAATGAAAATTGCATAAGCGTTTTTATCAGTGCCCGTATGGAGGACCGGATCCGGCGAGCTGTCGAGTATGCTCATATCGAAGAGAAAGAAGCCGAGGAATATATCCGGAAAGCAGATAAATCCCGGGCTTCTTATTATAATTACTATACCGATAAAATCTGGGGGGCTGCAGAATCTTACGACTTGTGTATCAGCTCTTCCGTTTACGGTATCGACGAAACGACCGCCTTTATCCGGGAGTTTGTGAGTAAACGGTGAAAGCGGTATAAACGGATAAAACGGTAAAAGCAGCTGTTTCTGCTGTTTTATCTGTTTTATCCGTTATTCCCGTTTCTACTGTTCTTCTATCAACGTATCGAATAAATCGCTTTTATTTTGCCGGTAAAAGGCTGTATTGACTACTTCTCCCCGTTTGTTGATGATTTCGTAGTGCGGGATTCCATTGATTTGGAAAAGTTCCCGTAGATAATTGTATTCGTCCTCCGGTATCCGGAATTTTTCTCCTTGCAGATCGGCTGTGAATCGGTTGTAATCGTTTATAGGTGAAGATTTTTCGTCTGTGATGAACAGGAATACGATATTTTTTCCACTATACTGTTCCCGGAGCGGTTTCATGTTTTGAATATCTGCCCGGCAAGGACCACAGCTCGTAGCCCAAAAGTCGACGTAGATCACTTTCCCCTGGTAAGGAGCGATGATTTTGCGGAAGATATCGGCACCTTTTCCTGCTGGTAATGCTCGGGAAGCCTTGATTTCCCGGGGACAGTATTTTTCGAGCAGGTAATGGGCTTTTTGACGGAGATAGGGGTTTTTTACTTCTTTTAATGTGAGGGCTACAAGACTGTCGGCTGTACTGCGTTGCAAGTTTTTGAGGTTTGTGCTCAGATCCCGTATTTTTATAATGTCATAACTCAAGTTGGGTTCGAGCTGAAGAGAATGGTAACAGATGCTGTCTTTTATTTTCCATTCGGTTTCGATCAGTCGGGGAAACCCCGATACTTCATATTGGGCGGAAATTTTGTAGGCTTGTTCGAAAGGAGGGATATATTCGAAACGGTTGAAAAATACCCAATTTTCATAGGGAATAAGCAGGTTGGGGTCGTTTAGCGGCATTTCTTTCAGGAAGTCATAGTAATCTTGAGGAACTTCGGCTTGCAGGATTTTGTTTTCCGGCTCCTCGTTTTGGAAATATTTCCGGGTGGTAGCAAAGTCCAGGATATGAGTTGCGATATCGGTTTTAATGTAGGTTTCCAGGATTTGCATGGATTTGGGACTGAAATGATATTGACGGTTCAACCGATCCAGGGTGTTTAATTTGTCTTCGAGTTTTTGCATAGCCTGGATTTTGAATGCCGTCGGAGTCAATTGTTTGGCTTGTTCTCTGAAATGGATATTCCCTTCCCTTTGAATATGGATCCCGGCTTTGGTCAGGTCGGCGTTGATTTTTGAAGAAGAGCCCATATACCGTAAGGTTTGAAAATCTTTGAAACGACGGTCCCGGTAACGATCGGCCTGTAACAGGTCTTCCCAATCGATGAAGATTGTCAGGGTGTCGCCCGGTTCGATGTAGAAAGGAAGGTTGAACGGAGTGAAGCTGATATTACCGCTAGTGGGGTTGTCTAAAGACAGTTCGGCCGAAAAACGTCCGTCTTCGAGTAGGGCGACGACTGTCGGAAAATCCTCTTCGGTAACGATATTGTTGTTGTAGATGATACCCGATGTAAATCCGGCCCTGGGATCGTAACCCCGGATATACCCCTGGATGTAGGCTTTACTGCCCGGTTGGAAAAAACTTTTTTCCGCTTGATTGCCACTCACCTGTTCCATACGGTAGTCTTCCCGTTTGTAGAGCCGTTGGGTTTTGCGGGAAGTGCCGATTTTATAATATCCGTCTTTTTGTTCGGAGAGTAATAGTTGCCGATCTTGTCCTTCCGATTTCAAATGCAGGATAAGCTTCTTTCCCTTCGTTTCGATTTTTTCATATGCCCAAAACCGATTTCCCTCGATGACGAATTCCGGATAAAAACCGTAAGTCCAGCGATTGCTTCCATCGGTCGTTAACCAATTGCCTGTTAAGGTAGTAGGCAGTGGTGTCTGTACGGAGGGAATATCCCCGGTCAGCCGGATGTCGAATATGCCGGATTTGCCCTCCAAAAAGTCGATACTTGTCACTCCGCTGGACAAAGGAGGGAAGGTGAAAATAAAATGATCCGTTCCCGATGCCGGAGTCGGCTTTTGCTCTTCCCATGCGGCTCCCTCGAGTGCCAGAGGCTGATATCGGTTACCCAGATTGTCCTTGAGATTGATCTCTTCTTTTGAAAATTGTACCCACCATCCCGGAATAAATTCGGTGCGTAGATAGATTTTTGTATCTTGGTCCGTACATTCCACCTTTTCAATTCGGTAAAGTGCTGTATTTCTGAATTTGTACGGTGGGTTGTCGATTGTCTCCTGAGCTTTTAGTCCGAGGTTGCCCAGTAACAGGATAAATAATAGGAGATGATTTTTTTTCATAGTATGTCGTGGTTTAGAGATTTTGGGATTCCGGGACGGACCTTTTGTCCCGAAATACGGTTATGTATGGGTAAACGGTTGGTTCATATTTATTCTTTTTTAAATAAGAATACACCGCCGCCTTGTTTTAGGGTCATGGTTCGGTTTCCCGGATTAAATTCCATCACAATCCCCCCTTGGGTGAATTTGAATGTATGTTCGGAAGTTGCTTCGAGCGGGAATGCAGCCTGGCCGGTACCCTGTCCTTCCAAGGCATTGTTTTTTATGCGGACGGTGAGTTTGATCGGAAGTTGGCTGTTTGAATAGACACCGGTGTATTTTACCAGGTCTTCGGGTTTGAGTGTAATGGCCTCGAAATTCGGAAGATCGAAGGGCATACCGTAAATACCGCTTAAAACTGCAATGTGGATATCGTTGAATGTATAATTGAGTGCATTGGAGGTGATGGCGTAGGATAGTTCGTCTTCCGGGAAATAGATCAGCATGGCATTGAATCCGTCTATTCCTCCGCTGTGCCCGAAGCCACGCTTGGCATAAAACGGAACAGGAAATATGCCCATACCGAAATTATCTTTTAGGGCCAGCATAGTGGATAAGCTGTTAGCAGAAATCAGTTTCCCTTTGAAAAGAGCATCTGCGAATTTGTTCAGATCACGGGGTGTCGATACGATCCCTCCTGCTCCTAGCGGGATCGAAGGATGGGTTACCGATTCTATCCTCCATTTATCGAAATATTTATACGAATTACATTCGTTCTGTTCGGGAGAGATCGTTCTTCTGCCTAAATGGGTATTGACAAGCGATAAAGGTCGGGTGATCCGATCGGCGAGGATTTCAGCATACGGTTTTTTATAGAGCGATTCGAGGATATACGATAATAATACAAAGTTGGAATTGCTATATTGCGCTTTACTGTCTGGTTCGAAATCGCTGCCTCCACGGGCGATTATTTCTACCATCTGTTCCTTTGTCTTCGCCTGGGTATTCCAGTTCAGGTATTGTTCATCCGCCGTGAAGTTGTGTATCCCGCTGCGATGGCTTAGCAGATGACCGATCGTTATTTTATGTGCGTTTTTAATGATAGGAAAATACGAATCGATCGGTGAGGATAAGGAAAGCTGTCCGGCTTCTATGGCTTGAAATATCATCACGGTCGTAAAGAGTTTCGAGATAGAGCCGATGTGGTATTCGGATTGTGCATCGGCTACGATTTGTTTATCGATATCGGCAAATCCCACCGATCGGGCGTAGATCTCGGTTCCCTTACTGAATACGGATACGCTCCCCATGAATTTATTTTTATCTCCAAGCAGCCGGAGATATCGATCGAGTTTGGCGTGTTCTGTTTCCTGGGCGTAGGAGATCAGGTTGCAACAAAGCAATAGAAAAGCGACTACAGGAATGCGTATATTTTTCGTCATGATGGTAAAAAAATGTTGTCTGATGTTTGTAAAAGTATTGTATTTCTATCAGATATGCAAGAGATTCCGGGACGGACCTTTCGTCCCGGAATTCCTACCACCATTTTTGTTTTTGTTTTTCCCAGGTGAAGATTCGCTCTTCCTGGCCACGGCTGTGGTTTTTCAGTAGTAGTAAGGCGTTGGAGGGGACTGCGGGGTATTCGACCCAGGGGTGTGAGGGCTTTTGTTTGCCCAAAGATTCCCAGGCTGTGGAGCTGCGATAAAATAGTTCGTATTCATCGCCCGCAACGACGTAGTTGTCGTCGTTGCGGGGCTGGAAGGCAATCCGGTCGATCCTTGTCGGTTTTCCAAAATCGAGTCCTATCCAGCCACCATCGGCTTCGTGGTATTCATAAAAGGTCAGGGGATCTCCGTCGAAAGCATTGTTTAAAGTTCCTGGGGTACCGATAGCGCGTCCCGGCAGAGGGGAGAGACTGTCGGGTTTGAAAAATTGCAGTTCTGCGATTTGGCAAAACGAACCGTTGGGTGCCAAATAACGCCAGTATCTGAAGGGTTGCCGGCTGGAATCGATGGTTGCGGTGTCGGGGGCTCCTTGGGTGTTCCGGGCAATGATGTGAAATGTGACGGGATCGGTGAAAGTACTGTCGGCTGAAGCTTGGATACATCCCGCCAAAAGTTTGTTGCTGTGGTCGATGAGCCGGTTGGAAATGGGGTATTTACGCTCTAGACGTAACGGATGGGTGTGAATCGTGTCGGGGATCAAAGGATGTATTTCCCCGAAAACATCCAAAATGAATGGATAGCCGGATTGTTCGATTTCTCCTTCGATATAATAGCCGGGAAGATAGACGATATCACGCCCCATGTCGGTAAAACGGGCTTTCCCTCTTTTTAGTGGGGCAAAATGGATGGGCTCCCATTTTTGATTGTCGAAGACACAGAGATAGGCGAAATCTCTTTTTTGACTGGGAGAACGGAGCATTTCGATTTCGACATCGGAAGTGGCCGTATATTCTGCAGTGACATCCTGATAAAAAGGAGTATTGAAAAAGGACGGAACGGGTTCCTGTGCGGTGTTTAGCCGGGATAACGCATTCTTATTGATGGCATAACGATAGCGATACACTTTAGCTTTGACGACTTCGTCCCGGTGGCGTTCGCCCGGATTGCTGCCCAAGGGTTCGAATATGACGTTTTTTCCCCTTTTGACATAGACAGAATTCCAATAATGGCCGGAGGAAATGTGAGCCCATTGGGGAGTGAAGTCGATGGCCACCGGTATGCCTTTACCCCGCATAGCAAAGGTGGCCAGATGGGCATATTCTTTACAGGTACCGTAGTTGATGATATTCAGTGTGCTGTAGTTCAGGGGGAGGAAAGAGTGATGAAGCCGGAAAACACTTCCTCTGTGGGTTTCTCTTAAGCGGTCGTTGACTACGGAACAAGCCCAGTAAGCGGATGGACGGTCGCCGTCTATGTATCCCATATCCTCTATTTCGCGGTATTTGCCCGATAACATGTCCCGCCAATATTCCAGGGGCTCGTTGGAGATACGGTAAGGCAACAGGTATTCACAAAAATGTTCGAAATCGACATGCTCGTTGATTTCTTTGTTTTGCCAGTCGTCGAAAGCCCGGTCGATATTGTCGATCAGGTATTCGGCTGTGATGGTTTTGACATCTTCTATGATTTTGGCGTAACGGCTGATTTGTAGGTTCTGGGCTAATTCGTCGATTTGCCGGTTCGTCTGTTCGCAGGGAGCTCCGATCCGAAAGAGCGAATCGACCGAGAAATAATAGGCATCGAGTACTTCGCCGCCATAGGAATAATGTCCCGGCATGTTGGCGATAAGAAAACAGGCAGCTTTGTATTTTAAGGAATCGTTCCGGTAATGATCGAGTACCTGTTCCAATTGACTGCGATTTTCCCCGGCCTGACGGAGAGCGTTTTCAAGGTCGGGATCGGTATGCCGGCATCCGGCTGATAGGATCAATAGAAAAAAGAAAAAAGTTCTCATATCGCTGTACCTGAAGGTTTGGGCTGTTTGACGTGACAGGGGATGGGTTGCCCGAATACCGGGAAACCTTTTTTATCCCACGAAAATTTCTGTAAACGAGGTGTCCGCAGATCGTTGGCCGCTGGCTCCAGACGATAGCGGGCATGGTAAAAAATGTAATCTTCGGTCCCATCCGGAGATTTTATAAAGCTGCAATGTTCGGGGCCGAATACGCCCAGCGTATCGTTCTGGCAAAATACAGGTTGTGGTGACTTTTTCCAGGAGGCCGGATCGAGCAGGTTACTGCCGCTTTGGGCGGTCATCAGTCCCAGGGCTGAATAAGGAGGCCGGTTTCCGCCGGCCGAATAGACCAGATGAATCAGATTGCCGTCGGGACTTTTTAAGGGTTGCGGGCTACCCATCGAAAAAGCGGCTTCCGGGTCATGACGTTCCCATCTTTGATCGGGAATACCGATCATAACCGGCCGGGTGGCCAGTGTCCAGGGATTTTCGAGACGGGCAATGTAAATGCAATTGAAAATATAAGGAATCGGTTGTTCGGGGATACCGAACCATACTAGGTAGAGTGAATCCCTGTGGGTGAATACCGAAGCATCTACCGCCCAGCTTTGGTCGGCGGAAGTGCGGAGCTGACCTTTGTAGATAAACCGGCCTTCGGTCGGGTCCGGATGGCTGTTTTCGAGTACGTATAGTTGATGGCTCCCGGCCCGGATACCGGCAGCTGCATAGTAAAGATACCATTTCCCGTCGAGATAATGCAGTTCCGGAGCCCAAAGGTCCCGGCTATTGGTCAGATCGTCCGGGAGCCATACGGTTTTGCTCCGGGCATGCCTGAGGTCGGTAATATCCTTTGTCTTCCAGATGGAAAGATGGTCGTACATCGACTGGGTATAATAATATACACCGTCATGGTAGATGGCATAGGGGTCTGCTCCCGATGTTAACAATGGATTACTGTATGAAGCCACACTTGTCCGGGGAATTGTCCGGGCTGGCCGGTTCGCCTGTTCCCGGCATCCGTAAATAGTAACAATAAGAAATAAAAAGAGATATCGTTTCATGTTACAAATATCTCAATTTTATTAAATAACTGTGTTTAATTTATGTAATTTTCAGGATTTAGAGGGACCTTCGAATTTTGACTTTCGGAGGCGGTGTTTCTGGCAGGAGTCGATTGGGACAAAAGGTCCGTCCCAGAGTTCCGGATTCTGGGACGGACCTTTTGTCCTGAAACGAGGATTTTAGAAGGTAACCTGAAAACCGACGGCCAGGGCTTCTTTGAATTGCAGACGGGGGCCTTTGGTTCCGTCTTTTTGTAAGATTTTGGTGTCGTTGTCGTAGATCATATTGGTGGTGATGTTGCAGGAGAACCATTGATTGATAGCCATGTTGAGCTGTACATCCCAGCTGATATCGACGTTCTGGGGGTCTTTCAGGTAGTTACTGTAAAGATTGAGCCGGGAGAACACGGTCATGTTTTTCAGGAATTCATATTTGGCTTCCATGCGTAAGTTAGCACCGAATTCGGAAAAGAGGTGTTTACCCGGGGTAACTCCGAAATCTCCCTGGTCGGAAAGGATTTTACTGCTGACGAAAGTTCCTCTCCAGGTGGCTGGAGTGAAGGTCGCTGTAAACCAGCTTTTGGGGGTCCAGGTGAAACCGGCACCGATCAGGAGGTATCCCGGAGACATAAAACGCGAGATAAACACGTCCGGGTCGACGTTGTAGTCGTATCCTTTAGCAAATTGGGTCTGGAAGGTCATCAATCCACTGGCATACCAGTTTTTCGCTATTTCGTATCCATAGGTGGAAGACAGGTAGATTTTGTCGTTTGTTTTTTTGGTGCCGTCCGATTTGGTTTTATTCAGACCGTAGTCGAGTTCCAGACGATTGTTCCAGAGGTGTTTCGCCTTTTTATAGTTGGCAAAGTAGTTGAATTGCAGGTTGAATCCTACTGCGTTATCACCTCCGGCAGCCCATTGGCTCAGGCTGACTTGGCTTAAGTTTATCCCGATGTTTCCACCCCTTTTCCAGGTGGTGTCCGTTCCGGGTTGTGCGTATGCCGGTACTAAGATCCCGGTTAATACGATGATTCCTAATGTGTAAATTCCGCTACGTATCATTTTTTTGTTTTTTTGGAAGTTTACGGAAATCGGGTTGGTGAAGTTCTGATTCGCCGGGATTATAAGTCGGGCAAGTTCATAATGGTTTACGAGGGAAAAATTTTTAGCGGGGAAAGATGAACTATTTTTTCGGATTGGAGTATAACAAAGAAAATAATAGGATTATGTCATTTCTTTGGTTTATTATTATCGGAATTGTGGCCGGATATGTGGCCGGTAAGATTATGCGAGGCGGAGGTTTCGGATTGATCGTGAATCTGGTTGTCGGTATAATCGGAGGAATATTGGGGGGCTGGTTGTTCAGTCTGCTGGGTATTTATTCGACCGGTGGGATTATCGGCAGTCTGGTTGTGGCTACGATCGGGGCGATCGTTTTGCTATGGATTGTGTCTCTTTTCAGCGGACGGAGGCATAGTGAGTGATCGGCCGGATTATCTTTCTATCGGTTTTCGGTAAAATTGTTGTATCCAATCGGTGACGTAAGGTGTAACCGATTGGATACCTTGCTCAAAATGGCAGTATGCGTTTTTATCCTATAATCCATTTACTGCCCGGTATGAGCGAGATTATCTTTGTCGTCACGAAACAACAGATAAATGTCGTTGCTGCAATACAGGGAATGGCGGCGACAGTAGGAAATGCCAGGTTATGCTTGAATACCGTTACCCATAGGCCGAGCCAAAATATGTGCATCAGGTACATGCCGTAGCTGAGTTTCGATATTTCGGTGATGAGCCGCGGGGACTTCGGCTGGTTTATACAGCTGAACATCAGGAAGGTACCTGTAGTAAGGAGCACACAGTTGATGGTACAGAAAGCCCATCCGATTTCTATAACAGGAGTGGACAGATTTTCTCCGGGTATCGCCTGGATATAAAACGAGTAGATCGTCCACACTGCTCCGATAATCATCAAAGCGATTCCTGTTCTGAGGCGTTTGGAGCGGCTCCAGGTGAGGTGGGTGTGCATATAATGTGCCATGACCAGGTAACCGAGGAAGCCGGAGAAATAGAACAGCATGTGGAATTCGTTCCAGAAACATTGTCCCCAAACTTCTCCCCACCAGCGGTTGAGATACGGCATGCAGGTCGATAACAGGAACAGGCCGATGAAGAAACGTTCTTCTTTGGCTGTGGCTTTTTTTAGCCAGGGAGATATGACGGGAATGAATAAATAAAGGCTGATCAGGGGATACATAAACCACAGGTGTCCGGCCTGTGTCGGGAAGTTGAGTAGTATTCGAGATAAATCCTTTACCGATGTTTCTGCATCTATTTGTCCCCACAGCAGGGGCAGGGTACTGTATAACACCATGAACAGAAGAAACGGGGGCAGGATACGGATGCAACGCTGGCGGTAGAACTGCCAGGAGGTCAACTCTTCTTTCATCGGTGTAAGAAGAAAGGCGGAGACGATGATGAATAACGGAACAGCCATACGTGAGAAACCATCGTAAATGGACACCCACAACCGATCGGACTCATTGGCCAGAAAAGATTGTGGTCCTGCCATGTCGGTGGAACCGGCGGCGCCATAGAAATTTTCACTGGCATGAACGACTATAACCAAAAAGCATGCGAATACGCGCACGTAATCCAAAAAAACTATACGCTTCATTTTTTTATATTATTGTTCGTGTGTAATCTAAAACAATTATAAAAAATCCTGCGGGAGTGGACCTGCAGGATTTTTGTATCTGGATAACGATGATCCGATTATTTGGTCAGTGCCTGTGCAACAGAAACGGCAACAGCTACAGTCGCTCCTACCATCGGGTTGTTACCCATACCGAGGAATCCCATCATTTCTACGTGGGCAGGTACGGAAGATGAACCGGCGAACTGTGCGTCCGAGTGCATCCGTCCGAGTGTATCGGTCATGCCGTAGGAAGCAGGGCCTGCAGCCATATTGTCGGGATGCAGGGTACGGCCCGTACCTCCGCCTGATGCTACTGAAAAATAGGGTTTACCGGCCAGTACACGTTCTTTTTTGTAAGTTCCGGCAACGGGGTGTTGGAAACGGGTAGGGTTGGTAGAGTTACCGGTGATGGAAACATCTACGTCTTCTTTCCACATGATAGCGACGCCTTCGCGTACATCGTCGGCTCCGTAGCAGTTTACTTTTGCCCGGGGGCCGTCGGAGTAAGCTTTGGTTTTAACAACTTTCAGTTCGCCGGTATAGTAATCGAATTCGGTTTGTACGTAAGTAAAACCGTTGATCCGGGAGATGATCATAGCAGCATCTTTTCCCAGGCCGTTCAGGATCACCCGCAACGGATTTTTCCGAACTTTGTTGGCCATTTCAGCGATTTTGATAGCACCTTCAGCAGCCGCGAAGGATTCGTGGCCTGCCAGAAAAGCGAAGCACTGTGTTTCTTCGCGTAGCAGACGGGCTGCGAGGTTACCGTGGCCCAGGCCTACTTTGCGGTCGTCGGCTACCGATCCGGGAATACAGAAAGCCTGCAGGCCTTCGCCGATAGCTTCGGCAGCATCGGCCGCATGGATACAATTTTTCTTGATTGCAATAGCAGCCCCGACTACGTAGGCCCATTTTGCATTTTCGAAACAGATATTCTGAGTCTGTTCACATTCCAGATAAGGATCGATTCCTTTTGCGTCGCAAATTGCTTCGGCTTCTTCGATAGAAGCGATGCCATAGGAGTTCAATACTTTGTTGATCTGAGCGATCCGACGATCCTGACTTTCAAATTTTACTTCTCTTTTTGCCATAGTGTGTTCCTCCTGTTTTATTCGTGACGTGGGTCAATATATTTAGCTGCATTGGCGAAACGTCCGTAGTTTGAAGTGGCTTTCTTCAATGCTTCGTTAGCGTCGGTGCCTTTTTTGATCAGGTCCATCATAACACCGAGGCGTACGAATTCGTATCCGCATACTTCGTCGTCTTCGTCGAGAGCCAAACGGGTTACATATCCTTCAGCCAGTTCCAGGTAACGAACGCCTTTTGCTTTGGTAGAGAACATGGTTCCCACCTGGCTGCGCAGACCTTTACCCAAATCTTCGAGGCCTGCACCGATCACCAGTCCGCCTTCAGAGAAAGCACTCTGTGAACGTCCATATACGATTTGCAGGAATAATTCACGCATAGCTGTGTTGATCGCATCGCAAACCAGGTCGGTATTCAATGCTTCGAGAATCGTTTTGCCCGGCAGGATTTCTGCAGCCATAGCTGCTGAATGGGTCATTCCTGAACAACCGATAGTTTCCACCAAGGCTTCTTCGATTACCCCTTCTTTGATATTCAGGGTCAGTTTACAAGTCCCCTGCTGAGGAGCACACCAACCGATACCGTGGGTTAAACCTGAGATGTCTTTGATTTCTTTTGCTTTCACCCATTTGCCTTCTTCAGGAATTGGGGCCGGTCCATGGTTCGGACCTTTTTTGACAACACACATGTGTTGTACTTCCTGTGAATATACCATTTTTATCGCTTTTATAGATTAATATATTGCTAATCACCACTCGTTTAGCGCATAAACCGGGCAAAGATAACCTTTTGCGGCAAATAAAAAAATAGATCAAAGGACATATAATTGTGCAGACGTTTGCAAAGGAAAGTGTCGAAATTGTATTTTTTTTTAATTGAAATGATTATTTACTTTTATATAGTAAAGGGTGCTTTTTTACGATTGCCGGTGAGGCCGGTCGGAACCGGAGGTTGTGCTGTTCTTTTGTAGCCGTTCGGTGTACTCCGTGGGGGTACATCCCTCTTGTTTTTTGAATAACCGGCTTAAATGTTGTGGATATTCGAAGCCGAGGTCGTAAGCGATCTGAGAAATAGAATTACCGCCGATCAGTTTGTCTTTGGTTTTTTCGACGATAAACCGGCGGATGTGGTTACCTGCTGTTTCTCCCGTCGTTCGCTTCACCAGATCGCCGAAGTAGTTCGATGACATGCAAAGTTGTTCGGCACAATACAATACGCTCGGAATACCGTTGGACAATTGTTTCCCGTTGTTGTAATAATCATCCAGCAATTTCTCGAAACGGGCCAGTATATCGTTGTTATCCTGGCGACGGGTCATGAATTGCCGGTCATAGAAACGTTTGGCATAGTTCAGGATTAGTTCGATATAAGAAAGAATGATCGAATCTTGCTGTTTATCCGGTCGGTGTCCGAGTTCGTGACGGAGTTGTTGCAGCATGGAGATAAAAATTTCCCTTTCCTCTCCGGTCATGTGCAGGGCCTCGTTTGTCTGGTAGGAAAAAAAAGAATACTCTTTGATTTTATTTTCGAGCGGAGAACCCCGGAGTATATCGGGATGAAACAGGAGTGCCCATCCTTCTATCTCTACCCGCTCTCCGTTATCCTCTTTCCCGCCTATCTGTCCGGGAGCCACACAAATGAGCGTTCCCTTGTTGTAGTCGTATTTTCCCAGACCGTAGGTCAGATCGATCAGGATATCGTCCCGCAGAAATAATCCGTAAACGCTGTAATTACAGAGACAATGACGGATAGGTGTTACCTCTGCATAATCGATGACGCTTACCCATCGGTGTTGGGCGGAATGTCCGAGGTAGGCACTGTAATCGTTTACGTTTTTCACTTTCAACATATGGCTCATCACGTCTATAGTCTATATGGCCGACCGATTATAAATATACCGGAAGGTGAGTGCAATGACAAATAAAAACTTTGTTTTCAAATTTGGCATGGCCGAACCGCATCCTGTATGATACAAATATACGAAATTTATGGGACAATCTGTAAAATTGGTTCGGAAAACAGGATTTTCCGGACATCCGGGGCAGGGAATGCAGGTAATTTTGCCTTAGAATAAAAGCAATGATATGGAAACTGTAAAACTGAACAATGGCATTGAAATGCCGGTATTGGGATTAGGAACTTTTCTTTTGACCGATCCCGACACATGTGAACGGAGCATATCGGAGGCTATCCGGATCGGTTATCGGTTGATCGATACGGCCCAGGGATATGGAAACGAGGAGTATATCGGCCGGGCGGTTGCCGGGAGTGATGTGGCACGGGAGGAGTTGTTTATCACGACAAAGGTGTGGTTTAAGAATTATGAACATACCCGGGCTTCAGTAGAAGAATCGATGCGGAAGTTGCAGACCGACTACCTGGATCTTGTGTTGTTGCACTGGCCGTTCGGCAATACTTATGCCGCCTGGCGGGAACTGGAAAAGCTGTATGCAGCGGGTAGAATCCGTGCTATCGGCGTATCGAATTATACCTCCGACCGACTGATCGACCTGATACTGTATAATAAGGTCGTGCCTGCCGTGAATCAGATCGAGACCAACCTTATTTCACAGCAGACAGAGATTTACCGCTGGATGAAGAAATATCGTATACAGCACGAGGGTTATGCTCCGTTCGGACAAGGAAAAATCGATGCACTTTACGATGACCCGGTTTTGATGTATATCGCCGACAGGTACCATAAAACGGTACGTCAGGTGGTATTGCGATTTCAAATCCAGTCGGGGGTGGTCGTCATTCCGAAAACGATGCATCCCGACCGTTTGAAGGAAAATTTCGAAGTTTTCGACTTCGGATTGGAAGCCAATGAAATGGAGATCCTGCGCTCGTTCGATAAAGCAACACCCCTGATCGGTAATCCGCAGGATCCGGTAACAGTGGCTTCTTCAATCGAATGGTAAAACGGGTTAAAACGGAAAAATGGTATAAGAATCTGTAATTTAGATACGAAGACTTTTTTGCGACGCAGTATTTTTGTATGTAGAATTTTTATTGAAATGACTGAGCCTATGGATCGTAGAAACTTTTTGAAAAAGGCGTCGAGTTTCGCACTGCTTACAGCCGGAGCTGCAACGGGTGTTTCCCGGGTATTCGCTCACGCACCGTTATCCGGGACGAAAGGAGAGACGGATAAAGTTGGAGATAAACTGCAACCGAATGAAAAAATGGAATATCGTCGTTTAGGAAAACTGGATGTGTCGGCTATCGGTTTAGGATGTCTGCCGATGGTGGGTTATTACGGTGGGAAATACGACAAGCGTGAGATGATCGCCCTGATTCGCCGGGCTTATGATAAAGGGGTCACCTTTTTCGATACGGCCGAGGTTTATGGTCCTCATACCAGCGAGGAATGGGTAGGAGAAGCCGTTGCACCGTTCCGGGATAAAATCAGAATAGGCACAAAATTCGGATTTGGTGTGGAAGAAGGTAAGCCGACAACGTTAAACAGCCGTCCTGATCATATCCGTCGTGCGGTTGACGGTTCTTTGAAACGCCTCCGCACCGACCATATCGATCTGTTGTATCAGCATCGTGTCGATCCTGCCGTACCGATGGAAGAGGTGGCGGGAGTCGTGAAGGATTTGATCCGGGAAGGGAAAGTACTACATTTCGGTATGTCCGAAGCCAGTGCCCGTTCTATCCGCCGGGCACATGCCGTATGTCCCGTAACGGCGGTGCAGAGCGAATATGCCATTTGGTGGCGGGAGCCGGAGACGAAAATTTTTCCGACACTCGAAGAGCTAGGTATCGGCTTTGTACCCTATTGTCCTTTGGGACGGGCGTTTCTTACGGGAAAAATCGATGAAGACAGCCGGTTCGAGAAACCCGACCGTCGTGCCACGCTGCCGCAATTTACACCTGAGGCTCTGAAACACAATATGCCCCTTGTTGTACTTGTCCGTCGGTGGGCGGAACGCAAAGGAGTAACTCCCGCACAGTTTGCACTGATTTGGATGCTTTCGCGTAAACCCTGGATCGCTCCGATTCCCGGAACAACCGATCCGGTACATTTGGATGATTTTCTGGGTGCGGGGACGATTCGTTTGTCGGCCTGGGAGATGGAGGAGTTCGACCGTGCTTATTCTAAAATAGACCTGATGGGCCACCGTGCCGATCCCTTTACCGAAAGTCAGATCGATAAATAAATGAATAAAACAAAAATTTATCAGGATTATTGTATGAAGCGATATGGGAAAATCAATTTTAAATATACTGCTTATGTCTGTTATGCTATCTTGTAGTACGGCGGTGAAAGAGCATACGACAAACCCCTCCGGTATGATGGAAACGGGGAAGAAAAATATCGGGAATCTTTTGGCTCTTTACCCGAAACCGATGACGGTTATCGGCGCGCAGGTGGAAGGAAAAGTAAACTGGCTTGTCGTCGGACACACAGGCATTATCGGTCACGACCGTATACTCGTGAGTATGAATAAGCAACATTATACCGATCAAGGAATCAGGAAGTCGAAGAAGTTGTCGATCAATCTTGTCAGTCGGGAAATGTTGCCTGAGGCCGATTATGTAGGCAGTGTGAGCGGTGCTTCGGTCGATAAGTCGAATGTTTTCGATTACCATATCGGAGAAAAAGGTACACCTATAATCGATGCTTCCCCTTTAACGATGGAGTGTGAGGTGGTGGATATTTACGAAACCGACGGCTTCGATAATTTTATCTGCTCCGTAGCTAATACTTATGCCAGGCCAGAGGTTCTCGACAGTACCGGCCGACTGGATTATACCCGGCTGAAACCGGTTCTGTTCACATTTCCGGCTTATTCTTACCTGGCTACAGGAGAAGTGATCGGCAAGTGCCTGAAACCCGATAAAGAACCGGGTATGTGCGCTAAGTTGCCCATGGCTTCGGACGGTATCGTGCGCTTGTCGAAAATTGAAGTTCGGCCGGAATATCTCGACGCCTATCTGAAATATGCTACTGAAGTCGGTGAAATATCCTTGCGTTGTGAACCCGGTGTATTGACTATGTATGCTGTTCGTGAAAAGGAAAATCCTTGTCGGATAACTATTCTTGAAACATAACTTTATCCAATAAATACCATTATGAACAAGATCTATTTATTTTTAGTATTCAGTATTTTAACAACAATCGGTATGGCACAGGAAAAAATCAAACAAACAGCGGGGCGTGACCAGTTGGGAACATTCGCTCCCAAATTCGCAGAACTCAATGACGACGTTCTTTTCGGCGAAGTCTGGAGTCGTACGGACAGACTCGGCTTGCGTGACCGTAGTTTGGTAACAATCACTTCACTCATCAGTCAGGGGATAACGGACAGTTCGCTGACATTCCATTTGCAATCGGCCCGGAACAACGGCATTACCCGAACAGAGATTGCAGAGATTATCACGCACATCGGTTTTTATGCGGGTTGGCCGAAAGCTTGGGCTGCGTTCCGGCTTGCCAAGGAAGTGTGGGCCGAAGATACGAACGGTGAGGATGCGAAAGCTGCTTTCCAACGTGAGATGATCTTTCCCATCGGAGAACCGAATGCGGCCTATGCCCGGTATTTCACCGGCAATAGTTATCTTGCACCTATATCGCGTGAACAGGTTTATATTTCCAATGTCACGTTCGAGCCGGGTTGCCGGAACAATTGGCATATCCACCGCGCGAAAAAGGGAGGCGGACAGATGCTTATCGGTGTTGCCGGACGAGGTTGGTATCAGGAAGAGGGTAAACCAGCCGTAGAAATTTTACCCGGCACAGTGATCCATATTCCCGCTAACGTGAAACATTGGCATGGGGCAGCAGCCGACAGTTGGTTCGCTCACCTGGCGTTCGAGATTCCGGGAGAAGGCTCTTCTAACGAGTGGCTCGAACCTGTAAACGATGAAGCATATAATAAAATTCAAAAATAAAAACCGGCTTTCTATGTATAAATTTATATTCGTATTATTGGTGGTCGTTGGAATGGCGACTGCCTCGAATGCCCAAGAAAAACAAAATATGAAACAATCGAATAACAAGCCGCTTGTTGCCTATTTCTCGGTGACAGGAACTACGGCACGTGCAGCTGAGAAATTAGCCCGGGTTACGGGTGGAGAACTTTATGCGATAACCCCTGTCGAATCGTATACAAATGCCGATCTCGACTGGAATGACAAAAGGTCGCGTAGTTCGGTAGAGATGAACGATCCGAAGTCGCGTCCGGCCATTCAGGAAGCGAAAAAGAATATTGCCGATTATGATGTGATTTTTATCGGCTATCCGATCTGGTGGAATCTTGCTCCACGTATTATCGATACGTTCATTGAAACTCATCACCTGGCAGGTAAGACTCTTATTCCTTTCGCTACATCGGGTGGAAGCGGCATTACCAACAGTGTCGGCGCATTGAAAAAGGCTTATCCCGACCTGAACTGGAAAGAGGGAAAGCTATTGAACCGAATGGACGAGAACGGTATCCGTGAATGGATCGGTAAAGCGTCGAAGGATTAGCGTAGCCCGGAAGGGACGCTGATCTTTTTCTGGCTTTGCCGGAAAGACCTGGCATTTTGTACTTGTTCGTGTTCGGTGACCCGGTCGCTTCTGTCGGTCAGTTGGCTTTTTCTTTCACTGACCGGCGGAACTCCTCACTTCGCAAAAAAACTTTACGTTACATTTCCGTCAGACACCAGGGCGTTCAGAAAAAAGTAAGATACCACTCGCCAGAGCTCCAATGGTCACCGAACACAAATACCTTCGACTGATGCTAGCACTTCATGGGAAACGAACGGCGACCTTAAAAATATGAACTCCTACAAAACAGATATTTTCTGAACCCCTCATATTAAGATTTTTCTTGTAAATCAGTGTTTTATAAAAATCCGGTTAGGTAACTCAGGTATTCCTGCTCCGATAGGGGCCTGTCCTTTCATTCAATAAAACTTTCCTTCTCCTTCCTTTGACTTGTAGTGCTGACGGCACAAAACCCGGAATCGGAATAGAAAGAAAAAATAAATCCTGGAATTTTTTAGTTACGACAGTTACAGAAATCAGATCTAACCGCTATAATAGTTGTAACAAAAAAAATAGAACGATTATTTGGGTTAAATAAAATACAAAATGTGAGACAAATGTATGAAAAATTTATACAAACTAAACATCTAGCCGTCAATTTTATACAAAAATTTGCGCATAAATACGATTTGACAAGTTATTACGCTAATATAATCGTTCGTTTAATCTTGCAAAATCACAGACCATGAAGAAATTACTGTTTTTTATCATCTTGTGTTCTCTCTTTTCTTGTTCGACAGAGACACAGGAAGAGCAACCGGTCGTTACCGGAAAAAATTTTGCCTTATCCCTGTATAGCACAGATTCTATTTATCAATCGGGAATCGATTCCTTGTTCTTATTCTATTTCCCCGAGAGTTCGACTCCGGCCAAACCGATCTATTTTCAACAAGAGTTGGCTTGGGGAGATCCGATTGTCCTCCAGGATTTGGAACCGGAACCTCATACCTTTATCACGGTAGCCTGTTCGGGTTCTCTTGAAGAATTAAAAGATCTTCACATGGAGCTTCATCGGAACTATATCAGAATCAACAGACACGACAATGTCTCTGAAAACCTGTTTGGAGGAGTATTGAAAGCAGATCCTGTCTCTGGAGAAAAGAAATTTGAGCTTCAAAGGTTAGTTGGTGGAGTAAAAATCAATATCACCAATTTTGACTCTTTAAATATACAAGGTTATCCTAGTTGCCATATTACAAATTCCCCTGCATGTATCTGTCTGGGAGATTATGAAGATGAACCTGTATACTATGACGAATATATACGGACAGACAATTCCTGGTACTATGTTTTTCCAACCTATGGAGTGGTAAAAGGAATGATTGAAATCGATTACCTCGATGAGAATGGAATTAACAAAATCAGAATGTTTGAGTTTACCGGTAAGCACGCAATCGAAGCCAACAAAAAACTTGAATTGAATTTCACCTTACAGAAGAAAGCCATAACGAAAAGCGGTGCTGAAGATTGGCAGTTGACTCTCGAAGAAGAAGTAAGCGTTTTATAACCCAAAAAGAATCAAGATATGAAAAAAATAACCTATAGCATCGTTCTGCTTTGGAGTGTTCTTTTTTGTTCCTGTCAAAAGGAAGATACGCTCACGACAGTCCCTGACGGAGGAGTACAACTGAATTTCAGCGGAGCTCAGGCCAACCTCAGCGCAGAGGAATTAAGCAATATCGTCGAAACCTTTCACGTGCTTATCTACGACGAAACAGGAAATTTCGTCAGACATAGCGAATACGAAAATCTGAAAAGTGTCTCTCCGGTCAAACTTCCTATCGGACAGTATACTTTCGCTTATCTTTCCAATATCAAATCGGATTTAATCGGCGGTATTCAGGAAGATAAGAAATTAGAAGATATCACCCTCTCTCTGGAGGAATCGGAAGGCAATGTTTTAAGTGCCGGAAGTATTTTCAAAGGTATCGATACCCTCACTGTTGGGAAAGACAACAAGAGTAATGTCGCCCTGCAACGCCTTGTGGGACGCATGGATATCGAACTCAAAGGGATCGGTAACGATGTGACTGTGAAATCGGTCGCTTTAACCGGATCACCTAAAAAGATTCGTTTCAGCGGAGAAGCCGAAGGAGAAAGCATCAAACTGAATATCCCGATGGCTAAAAAGCAGGACGGTGTATATACCGGTCAGGCCATCACTTTCCCCACCACAGATTCTGTCGCTTCACTCGAATTTGTACTGGAAAGCAACGAAGGCGTTAAAACATTTGACATTCCTTTGAAGAATAAAGTTGAAGCCAATAAAATCCATACCATTCATGCCATTTCTAACCTGACCGGAGGAATTTGGAACATCACCTTCGACATGGAAACCACTCCATGGGGTGCGACTGTTTCAGAAGATGTGACTGCTGATGAAGCACCTTTACAGGATACCGTATGCCTCCATTTTACTTTTACCGACGAGATAAACATAGGTAGTATCCGGGATATCAGTCTATTACTTGAAAATAAAAAAAGCGGTTATCGGATTCCTTTCTATTTACCTGGATTATCATCGGATAAGGATACCCTGTTAATTACACAGTATTTCTCTGACGCAGCATATGTAAGTAGTGGAGAATACATCATAAACGAATTCATTTGTCTGGACAGCCTGGGTACGACACTTTATGATATCAGAATGTGTAACCCGCAAACCCTGGTAATCGATGAAAACGGAACAGCCTGTCTTCATTTACCGGCGCTACCTACAGTATCGGAAACCGACCGTCAGGCTATGTTCGATTTACGGGATGCTTTACCTGCCGACAATGATTACGCTTTACAATGGAAACGGGCAGGTCAAAAGATCAGTTTATGGGAAGGGGTTACCCTGAACGAGGAAGGACGGGTTGTCGGAATCGGATACGACGAATTCAAGTATTTAGGCAACTACGCAACCAAAGCGACTGCCGGGACAATGAACGAAACAGCTACTCCCGATGAAGAATACGGCGCTTCCTGGAGTCTGCCGGAATCTTTTAAACAATTGACAGCACTAAAGATTTTCAATTTCGATGATAATCCGCTGACAGAAATTCCGGTATTCCTGAAAGATATGACTACGCTGGAACAATTATCCATCAGCTGTATAGCTGAAAATACACTTCCGGTATTTCCGGCAAATTTACGTTATCTGGTTGTCTATTCGAATACGACAGTGTTCCCGGCCCATATCGCCGATCTCACCCAACTGGAATATATCGGTCTCGCTGGATTTAATAAAAAGGGCATCACCATAGAAACCGATTTCACGAAATTGAGCAATCTCAGAGTACTGGAACTCGAAGCCGAGATGAATATAAATAACAATACTTTCCCGGCCAGTTTATGGAACTGTTCACAATTGAACGAGCTGACGCTCATAGGATTCAACAATCTTCAGTTTCCGTCGTCTCTGAATCTGAGTTCACTCACAAAGTTGGGGATCTGTAATACCGATCTGCAACCTGTACAAATCGAACCGATCAGGAATTTATCCCTCACTTCACTGGGTATTTCCTCGCCGGTATTCAGTAAAAACGGGTTCCCGGATTGGATCGGTACAATGACCACGATCACCGATTTAAGTCTGGAAAATTGCGGGCTCACCACTGTTCCTGCTTCTCTGGACGGACTTATTAATCTGACTAGTCTGAATTTATGGGGGAATCCTGATTTAAACGGTAAACTTCCCGAAAAACTATTGGAAAAATACAACAACAACAGTTTACGGGTCGATATCGAATCAGATTCCGATTTTGTTCCGGACGGTATCCTTCTTAAAATCACTCCCGAATATATCTCTACATTCTCTGCTGCAGGGGATACTTGCCGGCTGACCGTCGAGAGTAATACCGATTGGGTTGTTGAAATTAGCGAAGGCGATAGTGAATACATCCATTTCTCCCGAACCACGGGAAATGGGAATGCTACTGTTATCCTTACCGTTGACGCAAATCAGGGAATTGAAGAATACAACAACAGCCGTTATTTCAATTTCTCCTTCATAGCCGGATCTCATCGCCGCGATTTCTATGTTTACCAACCTTACGAACAAGTAATTTTGAAACCGGTCTGGTGGAATCAACTCGGAGAACGTTACCTGGGCGAATACTCTGCCATAAAATACCGTTTGATTATCGAAATTACGGGTCGAACTGAATTCAATACGACAGAAGAGATTATCGAAGCAGCTAAAACATTGAAAAATTATCTGGCAGAAAATCCGGTATACGATGAGAACGGACAATTGATAACGGTTCCTTATGCCGGTTAAATGAATAAATGTTAACATTAAACTGAATCAAAGTGAAAAAGATATTCTATTTATTTCTGATTTTATCACTGGCATTCGGATTGCAGAGTTGCGGCGGATCAGGCGGTAGCGCAGACGATCCGGAACCCGGACCTGAACCCGGAGCAACCAAAGTGTCCTTTGCACTGAAAAGTGATATAAACGGTGTTCAGGACAATGACCTGAAAACTGCATTAACTCATTTGCGCCTCTATTTGTACGACAAAGACCAGAAATTGGTATCCGTAAATAAATACACTTCCGCAGATGCTCTCAAAGCCATCGAATTGGAAAAAGGAAATTATACCGTTGTGCTGGTCGGGAATGTTCCAGAAGACGGGAATATTTCCTCCGAAACAATCGGTACGCCACTTTCCGGCATGTCTGTACAATTGACAAAAGCAGAAGGAGCCACCCATTACACTCCTTTGGGAGATGTGATGTTCGCTAAAAGTACTCTGACGGTCGACGACAAAGACCTGACGGTCGGCTTAAGCGTAAAACGGACTCTATCTGCCACGAAAGTGCAGCTAACCGATTATTCCGGTCAGATTTCCGATGCCGGGGTCCTCGTACCCGGAGTCGGTACGATGTTCGGATTCGGTGACGATAAATGGACCGAACCAGGCACTGTCTTCGTTACGATGAAAGCCGGAGCCATCACCAAAGCGGCCGAAACCGGAAAGCAATACAGTATTTTCCTGAATGTCACCATCGTGAATACAACAGGAGAAATTGAAAAGAAAATCCAATGCAATATTATTGCCCGGGACGAAACCGGACAGGTATTGGCTGCCCAATTGCTGGAAGTGCCTGCTACGACCCAGCCCAACACCGAGGTGTCACTCAACCTATCCGTCGAATCGGATCCTGCAGAAACCGGAAAAATCAATGTTTCTGTCAGTGAAGTGGAGGTGAAGAACGAAGAAGGCAAGAAAGAAAACGTCACGCCGGACGATATCACAAAGCAGGAAACCGATATCGATCCCGACCTGACTCCCGAAGACTGGACGACAGGAAATGAAGAGGATATTGAAATCGGTACCAAAGAAGATTTCATCACTCCCGGCGGACAAGCGAACGATTGGCAACAAGGAGAAGATGAACAGGTCACTTTCGACAGTACTAACCTTCAATTCCGATAACAAAATACACCGGCAGTTCAAAAATCTTTTTTGAACTGCCGGTAACTTTTTAAATCCGGTTAACGGATTCTTTCAATCCTCTCTCTATTTTTTCTTCCCTTTTTTAGGCATGATTTCCTGGTTTGTTTCCTCTGCCATATAACTGGCTTCATGTTTTTTCTTCATGCCTTTCGGTTTTTTGTTTCCAGCTGCTCCCATGGCTCTATTCTCATTTTAAATGGTTAAATAAATTGATCATAAATAGGAGTAGTCAACGGTTATTAAAAATAGCTGGACTGCTCATTCTCCGCTTAAGCAAATCTTATGCCAGAAACAAAAAAAAATGTTTACATCGGCCTTTGACACAAATCCTGCCTTTTTTTCATGAAGATTTGTCATTTTTCAGCAACCAAGTATAAGCTTTCATCGTTCAAATAAAAAAATCAAAGACATGAAAAAAAGAAAAAATAACATCTGGCTGACTATCGGAGTCATTGTCATCTGTGTATTATTGCTTTACTGGCTTTTTGCCCGTACGCTTATCGTCGAAGACGAAGAACTCGGGACTACCGATGTTCCGGCACTTATCGAGCAATCTCCCGGCGAATAATCCTTCGCCGGATCCATTCGTCCAGGGAATAGCTGCCGGCTCCGCCCCACAGCAAAAATACATACACGCCCAGATAAAGTAAAGGCAACTCTCTCACTGCAAAAGGATCGGCACCATGAATAACGAAAAAAGCCATCAGCATTCCGAACATCAAGGGGAGAGCAGCCAACCGGGTCATTAACCCGAAGATCAGCAAACACGAACATCCCACCTCTGCAAATAGAATCAATAGGAGCGATAAGGTGCTACCCACGCCTAAAGGATCGGGAAAAGTAGCGCTTAAAGTCGAAAAGGACGCTAATTTCGCCCACCCATGACTCAACATCATTCCTCCTATAAACAAACGCAGGAAAAGTAAAGCTCCGTCCAGATGTTTCCGGTCAGAAGCTACTAATTTCAATAACAACTCTTTCATAAAACAAACTTTTTTTATCTTTCTACGGAAAAAGGTTTCCTGGAGTTCGTCATTTATTCTTTACTCCTTTAACCGATGTTCCGCTACCGGCCTGCAGGGCCACCGCCAGATCATAATCCTTACGCCTGACCAACTACCCGGAACTTTTCAACCCGATCAGTAAACCCAAAAGACAAAAAACAATTCCTTTTCATATTAAAGCCGAAACCATTATTTTTTCAGAATAATCGTTTTTTCCGATGATTTGACTTTCAAGCTCTGGAAATCCCATTGTCTTACTCCTTTCTGGAAATCCAGTTCATATACATTTTCATTCCAGACAATCTCCAGCCACACGGCCACTGTCCCCGCAGCATTATAACGCCCTTCCCTGATCCGGACTTCCACCGGTCCGTATTGGCGATCGGTAAACGATTGCTCTCCGGTAAACACATAACTTCCCGGCGTACGTCCTTTATCGACCTGTAGCCCGGCTATATCGACATAAAACTGAGGTCCCGGACCATTCTCGTCTTCCAGGATCACTTTATCGTCCAGGGTCATATTCATCTGTCCTTTCTCCCAAAACAGATTGACCGTAGCGGCTTCATTCATCAGGTGCTGATTCCCGTCGTACATCGGTCCGATATATATCCCCGGCATCACCTGCGCCATCTCCGGGATAGGACGCTGCAAATGATAAGTGATGTGAAAATCATACAGATTACGGTAAGCAGCCTCCAGCAAATAAGCATAATATTCATCTACTGGCGCCCAGTACGACAACAAATTCTCCAACCCTATCCGATCGAGAGTCAATGTCAGATCATTCATATCCCCCTGAGGAAACAAATCCATATAATCACCGTCCCGGCCGATCCGGATATAATCACCACTGTAGTAATAATCGTAACCGAACCGATCGCCGTCCGGACAATTGACATCGATCCTTCTTTTGGAAAACATCAGCTCATCTCCCGGCAAAAACAACAGGTTTCTCTCATCCAGCAAATAATGGAAAAAATCGAATAATTCCGGCGTCTCGAAATCATCATACAGCTTATAAGAATAATCGATATCGTAAACATACCAGGAACCTTCCCGCAAAATATCTTTATATCTTTCCGCGTCTGAATGACAGGAAGAGAATCCGCTCAGGAACAATACCAGAATTAGAATCCACGAATAACTTTTCATACAACCGATTTTGTGTTCTGTTAAATATCACAAAGTTAGAAGGATTTTCTTCAATTCATGGAGTTCCGGACAAATTGTTTTAAAATGCTTTTCTGCCGTCTATAGGGCATCAGGCCACTTTCACTTGTTGAAAAGCAGCCTCCAGGACTGCAGCTGTAAGTGACAGCCCTACTCTTCCCATAGAGATGGTGTAACCTGCTTCGGTCTTCCCGCAATACCCCGGAACAACGGCCATTCCCCGAAGCCCCCTGAATTCCTGCCGGGCAGCCCGGCAACTCTCTTCCCACAACACTTCCGGAGCACCGAAATTCCCATCCGTCAGCATAAAATTACGTGAATCGTGCCATTCCGCCTGATCGAACAATTTGCTGAACAACAGAGAAGCCAGAATATCTCCCTTAGCCAGGATATAATCCTTCATACAATGAGAAGATTCACGCAATACTCCGACATGATGCAGAATACCGTACAAATCGTTCAATTCCTTCTGCAATTCAACTTTATACTCTTCGAGCTTCCGTCCGGCTAAAAGCTCATAAGCCAATTGTTCATGAACCTGTTTTAATTCATTGAACTCATTTTCAAATCCTGCTCCTCTCCGCAAACTCAACCCATACAACTGCCGCAAACGGGGCATCACGCCCTTTAAAGCCGATACCACTACAATACTACAACAATTCTGCTCTTTTATTCTATTTTTAATTTCTGCCAGGGTTTCCTGATTCTGAAGGACAGCACCCTTGAATTTCATGACTAACATACCTTTTGAAATTTTTAAACGATAAACTTTAGATTAGAATCCTGAAAAGCCAACCTCCGGCAGCCTCGGCCGGAATAATATACGAATATACAAATTGGTAATATGACAACTTAAACCCCCATAGGGGTAATAGTTGTTGTAGTGGTAGTAATAGTAGAAACAGCAGAGAACGAAACAGACAAAATCCGATCTTCCGGCTGACAAACAGTCCGGCAATTCAGAATAATATGTTGCTTTTCGATCTTCATAACAGGAACAAAACTAAAGGAAATATTTTCGAATAACAAATATCCTGCAATTTTTTTGACGTTACACGCTAAAATTTAACAACAAGTATATTTCTCCTTCTGAATTTAAACACGAAAAAATGGGAAATTACGTCGTGATCGTCGGGAGCTCTTTTACCTGACTATTACCGTTGCTTTGCTATTATGCATAGGCAATTATATACATATTTACACTTACAAACGTAGGTATATTTTTTCTTTCTATTCCGATTCCGGGTTTTGTGCCGTCCGACCGGTTCGCCTGGACCGGTCCGTTAAGGCTTTCGTTGATTTCATCGGTTCTTCTCCTGCTCGGAAAAACA
>ERZ838577.1386-NODE-1386-length-32888-cov-3.950446_pt1 | contig 32888 bp, 31 predicted proteins | sample MGYA00519682_ERZ838577 | MGnify/ENA primary metagenome ERZ838577 (study PRJEB31850, sample SAMEA3708838) | human gut metagenome | biome: human gut; feature: human-associated habitat; material: faeces | place: China | collected 2014 ...
CAAGAAAAGTCCCTTTAACAAGTTCAAAAAAGTCTTCATCAAAAGCTTATTTTTTTATAAGGGCATCTAACAAATATTTATTTGGTCCATACTCTTTAATTCGAAAAATAACGATTAAGAATTTCATGTTTTATCAGTCTTCTGTGGTCAGAATAAGTATGTGTAGAAAGTCCATATTTCTTTTATGAGTGTCTTCATCAATAAGCTCGCAACACAATTTCGAAAGCCTCACTATACTCCTGTCCCCACTGACCACCTCTCATCGCAGCAAGACCAGTGATGTATTCTGCTGAACGTGGATGTGGATATGGACGCATCACGCCACGATACATTGAGAGAGCCTTCACCTTAGCATCAACTCCTTCCTTGCCTACCTCTATATAGCAGTTAGGATTGAATGTTGTCATTGCATTGTTGATCTTCCACTCTGTACAACTAGGAACCTCCATATACCAAAACTCCTGCACACGCTTTACTTCTGGTCTGCGTTGGAATAGACGGATAGCCTCCTGACACGCTATAGAAGTCTGTAGGTGGTCATTGTTAGTATCCGCAGGATGATGAGTGATGATAACATCTGGCTCACTCTCTTTGATAGCACTCTCAATGAACTGCACCAGTTTGAGATGAGGCACAGTGTTCATCTCGATATTCGGGAACGTACCCTCATATATACGGTTCACACCCAGGAACTTGTTCGAGGCATTCGTATCATCGCCCAATTCTTCGTCTGAAGGTCGGAAAGCCCTTGCCTTCGCCTCCGTACACATGATGCACACGTCCACCTGATGCCCCTCACGTGCCCATTTCCACATAGACGCACCTGCGCCCAGCGTCTCATCATCAGGATGAGCCACTACAAGTAAGTATTTCATATTCTCTAATTTTTAACAATTATACAACTTGGGGGTTCGTATCTACAAGAACCAATATCAGACACAAGCTATTTACAGTAATACTTCGAAAGATTGTTTTAGGATTGATCACCTTCACTTCCCGTAAATCAATTCAGATAAATCTCCGCATTCTCTCTATCCAGTTTCTCATACACAGAATTATTCGACTTAAACTCAGGCACCACCTGTTTCATCAATCTTACCGTATCTTCAATCTTCACCGCAAGTGCCAACTCAGCCAGTTTATCATAAGAGGCAAGTATTTCATCCCGTTTGTATTCCCTCACTTTGGCTATACGTATTTTGTAATGATCCGTCGGAACCGTATTCTCCTCATTACTCAAGACCTCTTCATAAAGCTTCTCACCGGGACGCAAACCGGTAAACTTTATTTTAATATCTTCACCCGGAATGTATCCTGCAAGACGGATCATTTTCTCTGCCAAGTCTACAATCTTCACCGGCTCGCCCATATCGAAAACAAATATCTGATTGCCGGTACTCATTGTGGCTGCCTCCATTACCAAACGGCAAGCCTCGGGAATAGTCATAAAGAAACGGGTAATCCCGGGATCGGTGACGGTCACAGGTCCGCCTTCCTGTATCTGTTTTCTAAAATATGGAATCACACTGCCATTACTGCCAAGTACATTCCCAAAACGGGTAGTTACAAACTTCGTTTTTCCTTTCACCTGGCCATGTTCCATAGCAAGCCCTAAACTTTGTACATAAATCTCAGCCAGACGTTTGGAAGCTCCCATCACATTGGTTGGATTGACGGCCTTATCGGTGGAAATCATCACCATCTTCTCAACGCAATATTGTACACAGAAGTCGGCAACCAGCCGGGAACCAACCACATTGACCTGGACCGCTTCACAAGGATTCTCTTCCATCAAAGGAACATGCTTGTAGGCGGCCGCATGAAATACGACCTGTGGATGGAACCTCTCAAAAGCCATCTGAAGACGTTCTTTCTGACGGACATCGCCAATAAAAGGAACAAATGTCAGTTCGGGGAAAAAGCGTTCCAATTCCAGACGGAGTTCGTGCATGGGAGTTTCAGCATTATCAACCAGAATCAATTGTTTAATCCCGAAGGTAGCCAACTGGCGGCATAATTCACTACCAATACTACCAGCAGCTCCTGTCACCAGAATGGTTTTACCCGTAAAATTCTTGATAATTTCCAGCATGTTGATCTCGATCTCATCACGCCCCAATAAATCCTCTATCCGAATTTCTCTGATGACAGTTTTCTTCAAACCATCCCCCAAAACATCGATAGGAGGAGAAACATAGTTTTTCACATTATTATCCTGACAGAATTTCACCAAATGCCCCTGCTCCTTCTGAGCATCTTCATACGAAGGAAAAATAATGCCATTAATATTGTACTTTTCTACAAAGCATACAAAGTTGGATTCAGCTGCAAAATAATAGACCGGTGACTCTGACAAAGAGTAAGATTTGAGATTTTTATCAGGATTCACAAAACCGACTACATGAAAATGCTTACTGGTGTACATCCGTTTCTTGAGCGCAACGCTTTTATCACCGGTACCATATACCAACACCCTTGCTTTTCTGGAAGTAAACTGCAACACAGCAACATCATAAATCAGGATAAGCATTACACGGACACCCACCAGAATCCCTGTAGTTGTCAATAAATCGATAAAACAGCATACATACAGATACTTCTCCGGTAACCATGAACCGGTCAGAATGGCAACAATCAACAGCGATAATTCTTTCAGCAGGATGGCTGTCTCAATTTTACCAACACTCTTTATCGATGCATGACGTATAATGTTTCTGCTGACTCTCAGAAAATGAAAAATAAGAAAACTGATGATACCCGAACAAACCGAGATGGTTATGATAACGTCTTTTTCAATATTAGTGATAAAACTATTAACAAAAAGCAGAGTGATACATGTACCTGCAACAGATAACACGGTATCGGTAAACAAAACAGCCCGATAATTTACAAATCTCTTCTTTACAGACAGATTATCAAAAATCTTAGAAATAATACTTTTCACAATATTTTTTTTATGTTAGCGTCCAATTTTGACGTATCCCATAAGGAAAGCTGCCAGAAGTCAGCTGTCCATTAAATAAATTCAAAAAAGGAGTTGGTTTGTAAAGTTTATTATTACTCAATCCGATAGTCATTGGAAGAAAATTCTGATGGCAAGCCTTAATCTGTTCGGAGCTTAACTTGCCTTTTTCATATTCGGCTCCCAACCGGTAAGGTTCTCCAAAAGCATCCAGAAAGAAATCAGCACCTTTATCACCCCCCTGCTCTGAAGTATACTTGAATTTTGCCCAAGCATGAGTCAGACAGTAAAATGTTCGGTATCTATCAGTTTGTCATCCAAATACATATAGACATTGTACCCATCGAACTACAGTGCCGAATCTTTCTTAAGAGAGTTATCTAACAGTTGGAATTGTCCTGAAGGACTTGACTGATATGCTTTTCACAGATAACTAACAGATATCCTAAATTTTTCGGATCTATACAGTTCTAGAATATTCAACCAGCTTCTCATGCATCCACTGCGGATACTTGCCACAGGCGGTATAGAGGATGGCAAGCACCGTCCACCAAATGAGCTTGATGTCCCCGAAAAAGCTGGCGTGTTGCACGTAATAGATATCCAGCTTCAGGCGGATGGGGAGTACCTTCTCATTGTACTCCTCCTCGTCGGGAAACTGGTCGCCGTAAATGTAGTCCCAGAGGCTCGACTGCGAGGTCAGTCCACAAGGAACAGTAGCAACAATGGCATTCTCTCCACCACGGGTGATGTCCACCTGATCCACAGCAGCAGGACGAGGTCCTACTATCGACATAGTGCCGTTTAAGATGTTCATCAACTGAGGCAACTCATCAATCTTCAGACGACGCATCACCTTACCCCACCAAAAGATACGATCCTGATCCGGACGGAGCGAAGCCTCACTTGCACCACGCGCCACCCTCATCGAGCGGAACTTCCACATCTTGAACTTTTTATTGTCCTTACCCACACGGTTGGCAAAGTAGAACAACGGCCCCGAGTCGCTCACCTCCGTCAGAATAATCGACAAAATCCAAATCGGCGACGTACCGACGATCCCCAAAAGGGTACAAATCACGTCAAACAGACGCTTAAAAAAACAGTATATCATTATTCAAAAGCGAAATACTAATTTTTTACCACAAACCTTCTCTAAGCTCTAAACAGAGCTTACTTCATTTTATTCTTCGACTCAATTCCCTTGAACGACTCCTCCAGACTCACCACACGATATTCAAACGGATATTCGCTCATCTCCATATCATAGGTACTGTTCGAGAACATCTTGCCCAGCGAGCGCACATGGTCACCCAAAAGCCAAATGAAAGGATTGAAGAGCTTGGTTATCCAAATCTTCTTGCCGCTTGCCTTGGCATAATAGCGAATGATCTCCACCGTGTCGGCATACTCACCGTTCTGCGGATAGACCGTACCCTCCACCCCGTGAAGGATGAGTTGTTTCACAAACTCGCAGAGGTTGTCGATGTAGAGCATCGAACGCTTATTGTGCCAAGCAGGGAAAATAGGAGTCTTCTGTGCCAGCCATACTAGACGAGGGAAGTTTCCCTTGCAGCCAGGACCATAAATCATTGGCGGACGCATGATACACACCTTGAAGGTGTCACAAGCCTGTTCACGCACACCTGTTTCTCCTTGAAGTTTAGAGTCACCATAAAATCCGTTTGGCACTGGCTCTGTGTCCTTGTGTATCTGCTTGCCTTCGAGAGTCTTCACCTCCTTATAGACAATCATTGAACTCATGTGAATAAACTGCTTCACGCCAGCCTCCTTAGCAGCCTTGGCAATATTGATTATCATATCTCGGTTGATGGCATAATACAAAGGACCTTCCCCTTTTGCTGCTTTCACATGGGCAATACCAGCCACATTATATACTACGTCATACTGGCTGAAGTCTGCCTTCTTCCAGTTGTCATTGATGGTATCCACAGCATCCACCTTAAACTCTTTAGGCCACTGTTCCAACCATTGCTGAACCTTTGTGCCGATATAGCTTCCGGCTCCTGTTATCAATACTTTTTTCATTACTTTCAATTCTTTATTCCGTAAACGCAGTCTCTGAATCTACAGGATGGTCCACCTTCCTCTGGGTAATCTCCTTTACTACCTTAGCTGGACGGCCTACAGCCACTGTCCAAGCGGGAACATCTCTAGTCACCATGCTACCGGCACCCACTATGGCACCTTCGCCTACAGTCACTCCGGGCATTACGAAGCTCTCCATACCAATCAGACACCCCTTCTTTAGTACGATAGGCTTGATAGTATACCCCAATTGCATGTAATCATCGCCCACACAATAGTCAGAAAAGTCACGCTGGTGACAAAGTAGACGACTACCGCTAGCAATGCTCACATTGTCCTCCAACGTGATCATGTTCGCATGACCGAGATCTACACGCACATACTCGCCAATGAAACAACCCTTACCTACTTTACATCCAAAACGACGCAAGATCCAAGGACGAAGAGCACGAGGATTAATAGGCTGTAGTATAGGCCAATCCATCATCTTCTCTAGTCGTTTCTTACACATATTACCGAACACCTTATTAAGCAGTTTACCCACGGTCACATCACCGTAAGCCTCTTCCGAATAGTTAAATCCAAGAGTTCTGAGTATCTTGAAAGTTGTACTCAACTTTTTCTGTTCCATATCTTACTTTTCGTATTTACCGTTTTCTATGATCTCCACTAGATTATCCATACACATGTCCAGAGTATAATTCTCCTCATAGTACTTTCTACCCTTGGCACCCATTGCTTCAAATGCCTCCTTGTCGGTCAGTACCTTTTCACGGATCACTTGTGCTAAAGCCTTCGAGTCGCTAGCAGGTACCACATAGCCGCAACCCGATTCCTTGATGATCTCTGCGCCACCTTCGCCCAACATCGCCAACACAGGTCTTCCTGCCAACATGTACGATTGCAAACGAGCAGGTACTACCATCTCCAGATGTCGGAAACCGCCCTTCAGTGTTACCAACATCGCATTGGCTTGCATGAAGAAGGCTGGCATCGCCTCGGCTGGGTAGCGACCTACGGTTACGGCATTCTCTTTCAGTCCGTTCAGCTCAATGAACTCATCCAGCCAAGCCTTCTTGCTACCATCCCCTATAAACACCCATTTCACTTCAGGCACGTCTTTCAGCTCCATCATCACCTCTGCCACCTTGTCAAGACACTGGGCGCTTCCCAGATTGCCGGCAATCATGATTTTGAAACCCTCAGGCAACTCCGGAATCTGCACGCCCTTCTTGTCTTGGCTCATATCCACACTCCAGTTCGGGTAGTAGATAATCTTCTTGTCGTAATCCCCCTTCTCACATATGGCTCTACGGAACGGTTTGCTCGTAATTAAAATCTTGTCACTACGGTTGTAGATACCCTTCACCAAACTGTCCACCCAGTTCAGGATATGCTTATTCTTGATTCCCCCTCCCGACATCATCGCATCGGGCCACAGGTCCATAATCCAGTAGTAGAACGGAATCTTTTGCATCCACCTCAGCAGCAAAGCCGGATAGGCCTGAAAGATAGGAGAAGGCTCATGACCGATGATACAGTCATACTTCTTCCATCCCAAGTGGAACAGCACCCTCAGCAAACCAAATACCACAAATGTGAAATAGTTAACCGGTAGACGCCAACCTCCTCGTCCGCGTGGAGTCTGAAAGCATCGGTAGATGTTCACACCATTCACCATCTCGTGGCGCTTCTTGAATATGCCATATCCCTTGAAGTACTTTCCCTCGGGATAGTTAGGTATACCTACCAGCGCATCCACCTCATATCCACGCTTCACCAACTCGAAAGCCAAATCGTTACTCTTAAAGTTTTCAGGGTAGAAGTATTGTGTCACCAACAACACACGTTTCTTCTTCTGTTCAGTTTTGCTCATATATAAACCTATATTTTTTCGTACGTTGTCCTGCCATCCAGCCCCTTTACAGCCCTTCCGCTGAAGTAAAGACAATCAGCGATGGCATGATGCTGCGGAAACTCCACCGTGGCATATTGCAGTATCGACGGATAGCAATCCTTCTCAGCCTCAAAGAGTTCGTTCCACTTCCGTCCGCCACGGCTCACCCACACATACGAATACTTGTCTCGGTTCACATCCGATGGTTCCACAGTAGTCGATAGATAAGCTACATCACCCATCTGTCCTCCCTTGATGGCAGAACCCTGAATCTTTGTCAAAAATGTTATCTCCAACGTCTCACGGTCGATAGCACGAATCTCATTTTCTATATACTGCGAGTCTGTGGCATAGACAATAAAATCCTTATAAAAGAACAATTGACAGCTCCTGTACTCCTGACCTCCCCTCAGCACCTCATGCAAGGTCTCAAAACTATCCTCCGTCCAACCGATGATACACTCGTTCTCACGGTCACCTGTGGCTATCCAGATGCGATCGGTATAGGGATCTAGGAAGAGTCCATGCACATGATTGATATTACCAGCAGCAAAGGTATAAACCACCTTCCAAGTCCTACAACCATCCTCACTGCCATACACATGTACCTCAGCCTTCTCCACGTTCTGAAAGTACTCACCGAAATAAGCACAGCCGTCTTTCGTAAAACAGATATTCAGAGGTTTCGAACCGCGAGGCGTACTGAACACCTTGCGGAACGTCTGCTCGCCCTTCTCCTTTCGGAAGAAACCTTTCTTGGCAATCGCTAGCATAGCGCCATCCTCCAGTTTATACAAAGCCGTTATCTCCGCACGCATCAATCTTCGGGTCAGTTTGTGCCCCGCCCATTTGCCATATTTCTTGTCCTCCAATGTGCCTACATACCCCAGCCACTTGCCCTCCAGCGAGTATTTGTCTATCCTATACCCACAGGCAGCCAACAAATGGTCGGCATATACAGCCAACACCTTGAAATCGTATATCTTGTTCATTGTCATTATCTCGTTACTTTGTATGCCCCACGTTTCCGTCACCCAATATACCAGTACACGCGTACCAGTGGAGTCCATAGTCAAGCCTTGTAGTCGAAACACCAAAAATGGAATGCCTTACCATTCCCATACCAGAAACTCTTCCACTTGTTCATTCCCTTCGGTAACCGCTTATCGTGATGTCCGAAATTTCCTGCCAACATGATCTCCTTCAATAAGAACTCTCCATCCTTCTCATTCGGCTTCCACTCTTCCCCTCTTTGAGGCCGAAAACCACATGTATCACATACATAGTGGCTGACGCAAATCTCTCCACCTTCAGTTTCTGAACCGTAGCAAACACATCCATCTGATCTGTGTTCAAAATCAAAAAATAGTAGTCAAGCAATTACCTCAAACCAATGCCCTCCGTAAACAAATGACGGTACTACATCCTCATATCTATGGACAGAATCACCGTCTGCTCTGAATACTCTTCATAGATTCTCTGCACCCCTTGGAAACAAATAGCCACCAGTGACTGCTTTTCTACCATCTCATACAGCAACGCCCACTGCTGGGCAGTAGGTTTCACAATAAGACGGTCACGAACACCGACAGACACCTGTATGAGAAAAAAGAAAAGTTTGTTCATAATCGGGAGATATCTTACTGTCATACCTTTCGACTTTTACTTATCCAACTGGTTAGTATCAATATCCAGTCGACTTTCATCTTGTATTGTCCACAAATCATTTTCAACAGACAGTTCACACACGAAAGAACAAGGAACATAATAGGTATATGTAGTATCATCTTCGTCATTTGTCCATGTCTCCAACTCAGCATTGCAAGAGCCCGTAAGGCATACACTATTTCTCTGAATATCAATGGATCTATACTCCACATCAACGACATCCTCTACGCGAACATGAGAAGCAAATTCTCCAAGCTCAGATGGAATATCATTATTTAGGTACTCTACAAATAGAGTAGGAAAATCCTCAAACTCAATCGTCTGTTGAAGAGGCTTGAAATTAGCATAAACGATTTTGAAATCGTATCCATTATCACATGCGAACTTCCTAAGCCTTATTGTCTGATCCATCTTGGATTTGTCATGTAATATTTCTATAATGGTCTTTTTCCCATCCTTTTTCACAACCAAATCGACACAATAGTACTTGCTATTTTCAGAAAAACGACACTCTTTATCTATCACATAACCAGAAGATTCATACTCATCAATCAACTGGTCAAGAACCATATTATACCAATACTTCTTTATATATTTGTCTTTTATTTCCATAAGTCTTCCAAATTAAAATGGTGAAACTTTTCGTTCTTTCTGCCACATTCAAAATATGTACAACTGGTCCAATTACGCTGATCGGTAAACATGAAGTCTGTTAGAGTCTGTAGTGCTTCATCATCCATACCGTTGGTATCAATGGGAACTACCTTATTATCCTCTAACACGATAGCCTGACTCAGCACATAACTTATTTGGCTATCATCCTTATACAGATATTTTCGAAAACTATCTATCGTATACTTCAAGATATTGTCAATGTCTCGTCCACACCTCCTTTTACAAAAATAGAACATCTGCACATAAAGTGCTTCTCCCTTGGGTATGAGCGTCTTCTTCCCTTCTACCAACTGATATTTATTTTTTAGAAGCTCAAGGAGCTCAGCCTCATATACCGTGTGTTTTGCACTAGAGTTTACTGAGACAGGCTCGCGTATAAACATTAATGTGTATGGCATGGTGTAAAATAGTATTTTTTGTTCCGACCATCTCTATCGTACCACAAGTATATGCTCCACTTGTACGAGTGAAAATATTTATTATTTTGAGAATTTAAAAAAGAGAGTTCCACCACTGGATTTCAAACAGACAGTCTATCATTTCCTGTGAAGGAAGATATAAGATTTAGAATCCTCATGCTGTAACCCTCCATCCGCTAAGTTTGCAGCATATTTAGTTACAGAATATTACCAAAAATCGTATTTACAAGAGATTATATTTCATTATTTTTCAATCGCTTAACCATTTCTACAAACTTATCTGGTTCTTGTATATATTGGGCTACCTTGTCCAGTTGCTCATCGGTCAGTTCCCACCATCGGCTATCCAACAAGGCTGCTATAGTAGTTTCGTCAAAACGGTACTTAATAACCTTGGCAGGACATCCTGCTACTACGGCATACGGAGGTATATCCTTCGTCACCACAGCTCCAGTGCCAATAGCCACACCTGTACCAACTGTTACTCCTGCCTTTATAGATACATTATGGGCAATCCAGACGTCATTACCAATGAATGTACGCTTACCTGCAAGGACATCGAAACTTGCAAACTTCCTTGATGGTCCGCTATGTTTAACATTCTCGAATACTGGCGAAGTACTTACCCATTCCAAAGGATGCTCATCACCACCGATAAAAACATGATCGCTGAAACTACAGAAACTGCCTATTTCCGTATTGCAGATTTCGTTGTCGTACCCGATGTTGTTGTAGCGTCCAATGATACAGTTGGTGATACTACAGCCTGAGTTCACCTTGGTAGTAACATCTATCTGACTGCTGCAGACCGCCTTACCCCGAAGAATTTTCTTTACCACCTTGGCGTATATGTATGATAGCTTCATAACAATCTTAGTTGTATTTCCTTGGATATGCATCGACAAAAGAGTCACGCGTACAATTCCAGATTTTCACACCTCTCGACCTTGCATAATCGTTAATAACCCAATGTGCGTCAAACATCTTTGCAAACTGATTCAATAAATGACCGATAGAACCTTCTTTCTTGATTACCTGTACACCTGTTGCATACACATGACGATCGCCATAGCAGACCACGTTATCATCATCTACACACAGGTCACGAGTCCAAGAATGGTCAACACCATAGAGATACACATTCTCGTACCCCATATTAATAGCAGCAGCTAATGCCATATTGGTGACAGTCTGGCATCGAGGCATTGCCATATTGTGACGATACACGAAATGGCAAAGCCCTTTGAATCCCTCGAAAGTGGTGGTGTTCCATCTGATTATCTTGATATGCCTGTTGTGCAATTCCTTCATCAAGCCACCATTCACACAACTAGATGAGATACACAGATACATACCCCAATCCACCTTGTTCAAGGCTTTTGCCAATTCAGTCATCAACTCCACATGTCGCTCCTTTGTAGGTGCGAAGAAAGCCCCATCCACAATACAGTAAAACTTCGGCTTAATTATCCAAAACTCAGGCGAATGTACAAACATATTCACCACAAACGCATCCCTACCTCCGCAATATACCTCACCGTCTTCAAATGCCCTTTTCAATGAAGGACCATTAGCAAGAATGACACAATCCTTGGTAGTTTTGAGTTCTGGATAACGCTTTGCCTGTCGAGCCACACTATATCGACTCAGTACCATCATTCGCAGCAAAGAGATAAAACTCTTTACCGTATTATCCAATGTATTTCCAAATCCTTTGGACGTATTGTTCAGGGTATCTCTTAGTTTTCTATTCATAAACAATTCTTGATTGTATCTATATATTGTTGAGCAATACCATCCCACGTATATCCAGAAAGAGTTTGCGAGACTTCCTGATGATTAAAGTTGTATTCATTAACTTTCTTCAGAACATCTGCAATGGCATCGCTACTGCTATCCTCTGTTAATAATGCGTTTACCCTTGGTTTAATGATGTTCGACTCCTTGACTATCGGCAGATGCTTCGGGAGAATGACAGGCACACCACAAGCTATTGCCTCAAGGAAAACCAAACCGAACCCTTCAGTACTGCTCGGAAGTATCATATAATCTGTCAAAGCCATATACTCATGAATCTCAGATGGTGTTTTTTTGCCTACATATTCATAATCAATTCCGTACTGTTTGGCAATAGCCTTATTACGTGCAACTATATCTTCTGTACCTGCGCCTATGCAGACATACTTACAATTAATTCCCGATTTAGCAATGGCCTCCAAAACTCTATGTTGTCCCTTATTGTCACTTAATGATGCAACCGTCACCAAAGTCTGTATGTCATGTTCAATAGGTTCTACGTAATAAAACGTCCGGCCATCGTAAGCATTGGAAATTGCAACACTTTTCGACTTAATACCTTGATAAAGTGCAGCAAAATCATCCCTCAACTGATTGGCAATAAATGCTACAAACGAATAACGAGCAGATTTACATACGGCCTGCTCCATCTTCATGTAGTTTGCTTGATCAGGTATCGTCTTATCTGTACCAATGAGACCATGCATAGTAACCACCACTTTTATATTTGTTGACACTATACGGTCATATATACACGCATTCATACCATGAAGATGCACCACATCTGGCTTTACGAGATTCAAGCATCTCGAAAGATGCAGCCCCTTGAAGAAGAAGCCAGGGACAGAGATCTTACGTCCATATTTCACACGAGAAGAAAGAACGACTGCAAACCACTTTATAGAAACAAGTGGATGAGCAAGAACATATTTGACAAAAACACCCTTGCTCCAACCCATTATTATGAGATCACCATCATGGATAGTTGGCTTGAATACATCAGTGGCAGCAAGAGTCAATTCAACATCTTTACAACTTGCCATATTCTTTGCAAGCTGATAGATGACATTTGCCAATCCGCTACTTTGCCTACCTCCTGCCCATACTGGAATATGTCCGAACGATAATATTTTCATTCTCAAACTTACTATTTCTTAAAACAATCACTCATACGAGTGGGTACTGCGCCATGTGTAAGGGCATAGTTGACAAATTCATAGAAACCTTTATAGTGCTCCTCATTGTCACGCATGTGCCAATAATGCACATTGATAGCAAGTGGCATGTTATGTTTGTCGCAATAATGGAACATTTTCTTCAGGAAGTCATAGGATGTTCGATTGGTGGCGTTCAATTCCAAATGAGTTCCATAATCCATCACTCCTGGATAAGGGAAGCCGAAGAAGAGCCTGACACTCCAACGTCTGACATAATTCACGAGACTTTTCAAAGAGAAATCCCTATTGAACGACGATGCAATAATGCCAGAGTAGTTCATTCCGTTGGAGTAAACGGCTTTTACTCCTTCCTTCATAATCTGATTAGATGGGGCAACAAAACAACTAATGGGATAATCAAACGTTTCCTCCAGATACTTTTTACATCGCCAAAGATTGTCGCAAAGATTGAGCTCATTATTTCGCCAAATCATTTCAGGAATCTTCTTGCCATCCTTATCGAACTTATATCCATGATACACACCGTGCAATGTGATGTCGCACTTACCTTCTGCCAGTTTCTGCTTGAGGTATGCCACCAGTTCCTTGTTTTCACCCACAAGACGAGGGGTGGTGTTTCCCATTGTTTCTGGACAACCACCATACACATCTGTCACTTCGGGAACTACTGCAAATGTAACAGGAAAGTCGGGGATGGAGCGATAAACCTGTTCCAAATCCTCGGGACGAGTGAAGAAGTTACAATCATCGTCTCTTATTATAAGTTTTACCATATTATTTCTTCTTCGAAATCAACATATTCATTATTTGTGTTGCAACGGGAACCTTCAACATCAGAACACTAACGAGATATATTACAACAGCAATGAACCCACCTATTGAAAATACGAGGAGTGAGTTTTGCCCATTCATGAAATAATGGAATACTCCAACACCCACAAACATAATTACACCAGCAGGGATAATCCTCTTGATATTCTCAAAGAAGAGCGTCATATCTATCTCATCAAACTTTTTCATCATTTTCCACATTAATGAAGAGGTTATGTAGATAGCCGTAATCGTTGATGACAATGCAATACCCTTTACACCAAAGAAATACGGTAGTGTCAGATTGAGCACAATGTTTAGAATTGCGCCAACTGAAGCATTTACCGCAGGAGTTTTGGTATCTTTCATAGAATAAAAGACATTGTTCAGTGTAGATCTGAAAGCCATAAACAGCATTCCTACGGCATAGATCCCCAAAAGACCTTGTGTGAGTTCAATGGCATCTTGATTGAAAGCGCCACGTCCAAATGCCAACTCAATCACTTCCTTACGGAATACTATCAATCCGAAAGCCAATGGAACAACAAACAACGAGTAAGCAGAAATTGTAGAGTTAACGCGCCGATTGAGTTGTGCGATATCGCCTTTTACTGAAGACTCAGCATACAAAGGATATACGATGGTTGCAATAGCCGAAACAAACAACTGTAACAACACTGAATTAATTTTACTGGAATAGCTGATTGCAGAAATCGAACCGGCAAACAAGAAGGAACCGACCATTCTGTTGACTATCGCATTGGTCTCAGCCACACTCATACTCCATAGTACAGGAAAACTCATCTTCAATGTCTTTATTACATCAGTATGCCTAAAGTTAAAGCCTAATCTATATTTATAGAATCGTCTTGCCAGCAAAACAACGTATGCACATCTGAGACCATCACCTAAGAGTTGACCGATGCATGCAGCTGCAATACCAAATTTGCTGTGAAGAAAGATTACACAGAGAATGAGCGTAACATTTGTAAAATATATGGCAAATGAGTTGGCTACAAATTGTTTATGTACATTAAGAACCGCTATCAATACCTGACAGATTATCGCAAAGATTATTGAAGGAAATGTAATTCGCAATAAATTTGCAGACATTTCATGGGTTGGTGCATCAAATCCAGGGGCGAAGAGATAGACGATTGGACTTGCCAACAAGACTCCGACAACTGCCATTATTACCGTTCCAAAGAAAAGGAGCGTAATGAGGTTATCAATATACTTGGTAGCTTCCCTCTCTGATTTATTATAGTAGATGTCCGAGAAAATAGGTATAACAACTGACTGAACAGCAACAGAAATAAAGGAGAATAGCAATACAGGAATCTGAATAGCAATAGCATAAGCATCTACTTCAGCCGAAACGCCAAAGTAGTTTGCAATAGCAGCTTCCTTCACGAAGGAAAGCAGATTTCCTACCAGCATCACTAATGTAATACCGAAGGATGCTTTTAAGAGTTTATTGCTCATATCACTTGATTCCTAATTTGCACTTAACCTTGTGAACAAACATACTGATAGCAGTATGATGGGGGTATTTTTTGACCATAGCACAATACCCTTTTGCAATATATTCCTGCTCAAACAAGAGAGCCTTCTCAATCTCTGCCCGTTGTGCAACTTCGGTTTTATTCTCAACGAAACCGCGTAACATTTTCTTTGTCTTTTCCTCATCAACAGATAAAAGAGTGATGTTTTCAACCTTCTGAATAAAATCCAATCCTTTTTCGTTTGATGCGATTACAGCAGAAACCCCCTTAAATGTATCGGCTTCAGGTAACACATTCTGAACCCCCCAAAAATCTGCAATCGTCAGATCGGCACATCGTTGTTCACGTCGGTACATACAATGACTACATGAAGGTCGTAACATATAATGTTGCCCAAACCAATAGTGGAACTGATTTTTCCAAGCAGGTACATCTACGACCTTACCATTATCAAATGTATAAAACACTCGAAGATTAGGACTTCCAGAAGTTCGCTGCCATCCATGAGATTTTGAGCGGAAATGATAAGTCTTGAGAACTGATTTATTATCCTCTTGCAGATTCTTCACGAAGTCTGACCACACCTTAGGTGAATTTACGCCATGGCAAATAATCTCACATGTGAGTAACTGATCTGACAGACTTGGTGGCACAAACCTTTTGATTGCTTCCACCTGACATGGAGTACCAATAAACAACACCTTTCCACCACCTTTCAGATAATCATTTATTGATGCAAATATCCCAACTGTAGAGCTTTGCACATACTTACTACCTTTGAAACCTTCAAGGTCCGCTTCGCTTTTGGCAAGCGAGTGAACAACCTTAAATTCGTCATCAAATCGGACACCACAAATGGCATAAGCCCGAGATGCCGCAGCTTTTGCTAAGGCTACCCCAACACCACCCGAAGTAGATGTCTTCCGTTCAGCGTCATCTTTATTCCATGCGGCAAAATACTGTTGTTTGAATGTAGCGACCTCAAGTGTGTTAATAGAAGGACATACCTTCATGCATTTACCGCAAGAAATACAGGTCTCATGATTAATTTGGGGATAAGAGAACAGTTTCCCTTCGTCGCTCATCTTAATATTCTTCGTTGGGCAAATATCTGCACAGGCAGAACAGCCTGTACAAAAATCACGTTCTGCTAATTCGATAATCTTATCTTTCATCTATGGAGTGCAATAGATATTTTTTAGATTGTGCAATAAAATCATCCATTTTTCCCGCCTTTGAATAATCAAGTGGCATATCTTCGACTGTAAATTTGTTTATCATCTCTTGTGTCATAATCACCTTGTAACCAAACAGTTCTTCCAATGATGTCAGACGCTCGTTTGCCCAACTCTTAGGTATAAAACGGAAATTCTTTCTATACATAGACGAGAAAGCTGAACAATGGAAAGAATTGGTGATGATGAAAGACGCATGTTTAATATAGCCAACGAACTCTTTGGGAGTATAGGCGTACACCAATTTGTCACTCTTAAACTTCTCTCGACTACTCAAAACTAAATTAATAACTTTATATCCTGTGAGTTTCTTCATTTTGTTCACAAACTCTACGGCCATTGAGTCAATATTCAAGAAATAGCAAAGAATATACGGTTCTGTTTCATGAGGACCAACGGCAATCTCATCCCACTGACTTGTTAAAAGTAAGAAAACAGGATCACACACCCATTTAACATCCTTCGAAGGTGCATACTTCTGAACTAAAGAAACATGTCCAACCTCTCGGATAGCGAGCTCGGAGAATTTCTCAAGAAAAGGATTTACCTTCTTACCTTGATCTTCATTCCAAGGATCAGACAAACTGGCAGCGTATGCAATACGTTTTGCACCTGGAACCTTATCGACGAAATCGAAGTAATATGTCATGTCGTCAAAAATCACAAAGTTCCAAATCTGGTCACTACCACAAATATAAAAGTCAGCCTTTGGAGGGTTGGAGAGGATAGCATTTCTATCATACTTCTGTGGAGTGGTAACGATGTAGTTTTTTATAAACTCCCTCATCACTTTACATTTCTTCTTCTTGCCTATCATCCATTTAACATTAAATAAGGTATAGATATTCTTCAGGAATTGTTTCAACGTCTTAGGGAACTGCAACGCAACCCAACTACGTTCTGCGCCCTTAGGATAATAATCTATTACCAGACAATCCACCCCATCTACTTTGGAAAGAAAATGCTGAAGTGCATAACATTGAAGGATTGCTCCTTGGTTATTAGCAAACTGCGTTGTTAGAGTAAGTATCTTTTTCATTGCTTAAAAGTTCTTTCTGATTGACATATGTGAAACTAAATAGTAAAATAAACAAGAAATTTGCTCCGATGAAATCTGGATTTGTAAACAATACGATGACAATACAAAGCCAATATGGGAAGATGCTTTTATCTATCTTCAAAATCTGATAATACAGATTCAGATAAATCAACAAACCTATTAGTCCATATTGAATGATTGTTACCCATATTGCAGAAATAAACACGCTACCTGTTCCATCGAGAATAACCTGACCAGCCACACCGGAACCGTAACAAAAATCAGTTGCGTTGGCGTAAGGCACACCAAAAATAAAATCAGATAGCGACATAAATCTTGCAACCAAGAAGCCATTGGCTACCCGTATGTTTTCACTGAGGTTTGTATCATTCATTTTGTTCAATCCGGCCGTGGCATAGTCAGATGTCATCAAGAAATAGCCAAGTCCAACAAAGGCTACGACTAATAGAAACCTATATATAGATCCAACTTTTGTAGTAAGAATATAAGTACCAAACATGATAGCAATCATGGCAATACCGGTTGTAGAACCGGACAAAAGAATTGTTACGCTTACACACAAAGCCCAAATCAAGTTTTTTCTGGATAGAGCCAAAAATAACGGAACAATCATGTAAGACACGTACGTCTGTGGCTCTGTAAAAAAAGAAACGGGTCGTAAGACTAAATCAAAAACTCGAGAAGATTCATTAGGAACTGGCATGAACGGGAGTACTATAGTTGTTATAGAATGTCCTAACATTAGTTCAAATGCATGATATACAAGACCACAAGCACATATCACACCAACGAGATTGATACATGAGCACAACTTGTTCAAATTCAGATACGGTAATATAATAACGAGTGAGAACAATATCACAAAAAGTTGTATGTGTGAATTATAGTAATAAGAAGGCGGATTACTGATTATAACCATCCATATCACAAAATGAAGCATGAGGTAACCAATCAACATAAAAAAAGGTTTTAACTCATAGTTCATCGTCTTCGGACGGTTGGATACAAACAAAATTATACTCAAAATCAGTGGAATTGCCAAATATAGCAGAAACTTACCATAATTATAAACTGACAAAATTGGATAGAGCGCAATAATGAACTCTAACCAACCAAATTCTTGGATTCCCAAAAACTCTCGAAATTTCTTCATTTTAGTCTAATTCTCTAATGACTTTTGCTGGTACACCAGCATAAAGGCAATCTTTCTTGCACACTCCCTTTACGACACTACCAGCTGCTATCACACAACCTTTCTCGATAACTGCTCCTGGGAGAATTGTACTATTTGCACCTATCCAGCAGCCATCGTGGATTTCAATTGGAAGAGGCATATTTACCCCCCCGCGTTTATCACCACAACCAATTGAATGATTGGAAGTTGCCATAATTACATTGTATCCGATAGAACAATTTCGTCCGATGGTTATCATCGCGTTGTTATCAATAAAACAATTGCGGTTGATAAAGGATCCTACGCCAAGATGTAATTTACTTGTAAGCATTGTGCAATGTCCATGTACAGCTCCTCTCACTTTTGCTCCCATGCAATTGAACATGAAGCGACGAAAGCCAACGGGAACCAGATAAGACATTAGAAATCCATTTACCCACATATTCCACCAATACTGGTGAATACCAGCCATTCGCGAGGAATGCTTTAGCTTATATATAAAACTCATATACTATTTATTACATTGTATACCATATACTTCTTCCAAAATCTCGTCTTGGTAATCCATCAAGCAAGAATCTCTGAAAGGTAACTGTTCAATACGCATATCGGGATCAGGATTATATTCAATGATTACTACCTTTCCTTCGTCGGAAATGGTTATATCCCAACCTATAATTCCAAAGAACGGAATAGCCAGAATGAGCGCGAATAGCGGTATTAACCATATCGTCAAAACGTTCAATCTCATAGCCCGCCAACTTAATACCAGAGTCTGTTGTATCCAATATTTTGAAAGGCACAACAGACAATGAGAAATCGCTTAATCTGCCATCATTCATCACCTGACAAGTGATACCGCCTTTAGAAGCATTATCCACAACACTACCTTCTCGTCCGATTCTAATGTAAGAGCTCAAGAACACTACCTTCTGTTGCTTTGCACTACGGTAAGTGTGAATTCGGAGCGTATTGCATGACGATGGGTTAAGTACTTTCAAACATTCGCATGTTTTGATCTTTCCCTCAACACAGAAATTCTTACCATACGATTTTATCACTTCTTCAACAAATCTGCCGTTCTCATTCATTCCGTCCTTTGAGGAGAATCTAATGATACCATTACCGGAACTACTTGACTTGGATGGTTTAATAATACAGTTCTCAAGATTATAACAATAAGCTATCACCTCCTCACGAGTTTTCTCAACACTATCAACCATAGGCAAATAATAAACTCCATTGCAGCACTCTACATGTCTTAAAGGAAGATTGAAGTCTTTGAAGAGATATCTGTATAAATTTTTATCATCAAAGAATGCCTTTATCTTAAATAAAGGAATCCAATTGGCTATAACGTCTGAATATATTTCAAAGGGTAGGTAGCGTACATTATACACCCCAGTCATCGAAAACAGCAACTGATGCCAACGTGTATCAACATTTTTACCCGTTCTCTCTTTCCAGTATTGCTTGATTTCTGCTTTTTGTTCCTTAATAAGAGGTTATAAAATTCCTCCCCCCGAAATGTGTTTCCAGAATTTACGTTTACCACCACTAAGTACATACTTTGTGTGCAGATATGTATGCCAAACACGCTGTGGAAATGATCTTTGTATCATAATTCGTTATATTATTTTAAATGTTTCACTAATTCTTTCGCTCTCTCATACTCCTGTGAAGTGCCAATATCTATCCACGTTCCGTTAAGGGGATAGCGGATTACTTTCTTGCCTTGGGCAATGAGCTTTTCCACAAGGTGAGTAGCATGAAAGAAAGTATCTTCAGGAATCTCGGCAAGGGCACGCTTCTTGATAAGATAGATGCCAGCATTGGCATAGTAGTTATACTTTGGTTTCTCGATGAGACCTTTGATGTTACGACCTTCGAGGTCGAGGATGCCAAGTTCGATGCTGATGTTGTAAGGAACAGCAGCTACCGACATCTCTGCATCGTGCATCTGGAAATGAAGGAAGAAGTCCTCATAGTCGATGTTGGTGAAAAGGTCGGAGTTCATCACAAGGACGGTATCGTTGTAGAAGGTATCTACAAACTTGATACTTCCGATAGTTCCAAGGAACTTAGGCTCACGGAAGGTGCGAACCTGCACGCCATCGCGAGGAGTTGTAAAGTGCTCCTCCAGCTGCTCTCCCAGATAGTTGACCGTCACATTAACATGCTGTACGCCATATGAAATCAGACGATCTACATTATGGTCGATGATACATTTGCCTCCCACTTCGAGCAATGGTTTAGGAGTCTTCTCGGTAAGCGGACGAAGACGTTCACCCTTGCCACCAGCCATCAAAACAGCATCGATAGGAAGCTTTGACTTGAACCTCTGGAGGTCGACTACATCTGCCACATGATTCTGAGCATCAAGGACGGGGATAAACATAATACGACGGTTACGAAGGATCTTCAAATTGGCTACAGTAAACTCTTCCTGCTTTATGAACTTGAAGTCACGATGCATCACCTTGTCAAGTAAGCACTCAAGACTATATCCATTAACCAATGCACGACGAATATCACCATCTGTTAGTGTTCCAATGATTTGTGAATTATCGTTTAGTACAAAAAGAGTAAGTGTAGCATTATTCTTTAAGTTGTTTAATGCAACGAGAGCATCCTTAATTGTAAGCTTGCTATTTATACAATGAATTTCAAAGCTCATCATCCTTATAACTGATTAGTTTGTTTAAGATATTGAAGTTTGGCTTCTGTCTCAATAAAGTCCTCCTCAGTATCAATGTCAGTAGACAGAATTTCAGGCATTACATACTTCTTACGATTGAATGCACTCATTCCTTTTTCGAGAAGTGCTTTAACCTTCATAGCATAGATGGAACCATTGAACTCGTAGTACTCACCTTTGAAGTCCTGACAACGACCATAGTTCTTTTTTAGTGTAGGTGTAAGGAATCCATCCTCATTCTCATGGCACATCACTGATGCCGCATGAGACTTACATACAGATACAACCATATCGCATCTATCGTCAATCAAAGAAAGGGCATTAAGGATATCTTCCTTTCGACGAAGAGGAGAGGTAACCTGAAGTAATACTATATATTTATACTCTTTTCCTAACTTCTTATAGTAGTTGATGGCATGAACTAATACCTCATTCGTGGTTGCGGTATCTGATGCCAGTTCATCAGGACGTCTGAAAGGAACCTTATAACCATAATTACCTACTACAGAGATAATATCATCGCTATCGGTAGATATGCAGATGCCACTATCGTCGGTTAATTGACGAGCTACATCAATACTATAACAAATCAATGGCTTGCCTGCAAGGGATTTGATATTCTTCTTTGGCAAACGTTTGCTTCCACCTCTTGCTGGTATTACAAATAGTACTTCGTTTATATTGATTTCCATACGCCTGTACTTCTAGTTGAATTATAATTTAATGGTCTTCAAGACATTAATAATCTCATTAATGCTATTACCTCTGCCATAAATATACTCCTGTTGTGGGACCTGAATCTTCTGGTCGATTATTTCGCAAATAGTAGATATCAGTAAATCAATATCTGAGTCCGTATTTTTTACAGACTTTGGAGCATTCCGTCCACTCTGACGTTGGCCAACATTAATAGTAAACTTATCAAAATATGGAGCCTCGATTATACCACTGCTTGAGTTGCCAATTACAAAAAGACAATTGTCTATGGCTGCATGATAATTCTTGGCTCCTAAGTTAGGTATTACAATAACATGCTCGTTGCTTCGCCACCTATTGATGATGTCAAGAATTACCTCAGAACCATCGTCATTGTTTGGATATGTAACAAGTACTCGCTTCCCCTTTTCAATAATAGTCCGAATAGAAATATCCATAGCTTCAGGAACATCAAATGAACCTATTGTCTGAGAATGAAATGTCATCAATGCAAAAGAACCTCTTTTCAAACGAGGGTCAAGGTCTGTCAGTTCACGTGGTGATTTGATATAGTTGACTATGTTATCAACTGCCGACGAACCTACCAGGTAGATAGTTCCATTCTCAATAATAGGTATCTGCTGAAGTCTCTCATACGCATACTTATTGGTAACGAAATGAACAGAAGAGAGATTGGAGATATTGTATCGGTAGATATTATCAACAGCTCCCTTGGTTATCTGACCTCCTGCAAAGTGTGCGACAGGAATACCCAGAAAGTGTGCAGCCAATGCACCTGCGTAAGCTTCCAAACGATCGCCAATCAAATAAAGAATGTCTGGACGATTGGAAAATAGTCCTGCTGAAATAGCATCAATAAGAACTACAAAGTCATCTTTCTTATCTCTCTGTTCCTCGGTATAACAAGGCATCTCTACTATGGGTGCAAAGTTATCGGCTTTCAGTTCATTGATAGTGAGTCCATACTTCTGCTGAAAATGCATACCCGTAGCATAAATGACCGGAGTAAAGAAAGAGTCTTCAGAGACACGCTGAATGAGCTGGCGCATTACACCATACTCAGAGCGCGCTCCTGTCAGAAATCCTATTTTCATCTTATTAATCAATGAATTCTTTACGAATAACACGATCAGCTTCAATATCCACCAATAGGCGATGACCAATGACCAGATCCTGCTCAATAGGAAGGAATCCTATACCGGGGCGCTTAAAGCAGAAATCGTCTTTAGTAATAATGTCTCCAGCCTTCATAGCATGCTTAGTGATAAGGCTCTTACGTGCAACACGACTGATCTCACGCTGGCTATCGCTAAACTGACGCTCAAAGCTACCCAAAGCCATTTCGACATGACGAACTGCCGATACGAGAGAGGTAAGTTCTGGAATGTCGATAGATGCCTTGTGGTCAGGACCGTTTGCATTCTTGTCGAGAGTTACATGTTTCTCAATCATGGTTGCCCCCATGGCTGCAGCTGCAATGGCACACTCGTTACCTACTGTATGGTCAGAGAAACCAACCTTGCAGACAAACTTATCCCTGAGGGTAAGCATGTTTTGAAGATTTACTTCCTCATACTTTGCTGGATAGTTGGAAATACAATGCAATACGGTAATATCCTTCTGAGAGTGACGGTTGAGCAACGCCAATGCTTTCTCAACCTCCTCGTAGGTAGCCATACCAGTAGAAAGAATGATAGGTTTGTTCTGCTCACTGATGTAATCAATCATGTCAAGAGAGAATATCTCTCCAGATGCAATCTTGTAATAAGGCATATCAAAATGCTCATCAAGATAAAGAAGACTCTCAAGGTCGAATGCAGAACACACATAATCGACACCACATTCCTTACACTTCTCATACAGAGGGATGTGTGCTTCACGCTTGAGTTGGTAACTCAAAGACATCTCACGAACACCTTTTGCCTTATCGTTCTTCTTTTGATAAGAAGCCTTAAACGAATCATTGCTATAAAGCAAATAAGGGTCGGTCATTTGGAACTTCACGCAATCAACACCTGCTTCTGCCATCTTCTCAATCATGGAAAGTGCTGTTTCGACACTACCATTGTGGTTTGGACCTACCTCACCAATTAGATATATTTTATCCATTATTTCTTTTCGATTAGTTTTGCAGGACTACCAAAATATGTACAACCTGCTTCTGTACAGTTTCTGTTTACAAGGCTCTTTGCGCCAATCAACACATTGTTGGCAATCTGCACTCCATTCAGTATGGTACTGCCATTGCCAATGAGTGTGCCTTTGCCGATGTAACAGTCACGCCCTATGCTAGAACCTGCTACAACATGAACATATGAATCAACTATGGTATCGTGACAAACGAGTACACGATCGCCTATCATTGAGTGAGCCTTCACTACAGCTCCTGCCTGAATAACGGCACCATTACGGAGGATAACGCCTTCTTCTATTACTGCGCCTCTTTGTACAACTGAGAACTTGCCGTGGATCACGGGAAGAATAAAACCATATGACTTGACCTTATTGGTAATCTTTTCCTTGATAGTACAATCATTAAGATGGTTACCTGCTCCTACTACGGCATACTTGACACCCTCTACAAAAAGTTTTGGAAGCACATCCTCATCCTTACCAAGATACTTGTAACCAAGGATGTCACCATTATCTTCAAGATCAGTATAACCAACGATTTCATACTTCTCTTCATCTTCTATATAATTGATAGTACACTTTGCAAATGGGCCACCACCTACTAAAACAATCTTTTCCATTTTACATCAAAATTTTCGATTAAAGGTCTTCAGGACGTACGCTTGAAGGAATATTAACAACTCTATCCGCAAACCAGATGGTGTTCTCCAAGCCATCATTCTCGCAGTTCTCAAACATAGGTAGACGGTTCATGAGTTCCCAAATAGGACGAGTCATGACACCATTATCATTGGTCTGCTGAAGGAATTCAAACTGAGCCTCCTTGTCTTTCAGAATAACAACATTCAACCAATAATTTGAATATGTATTTGGAGAATCAGCGAAGAACACTATATCGGGGACATTCTTGAAATACTCGATGTATTCTGCAGCCACCTTTCTCTTGCTGGCTACATACTTGTCAAGATTCTCCAACTGAGCACAACCAAGAGCTGCATTGATGTTAGGCATACGATAGTTATAACCAATATGGTCGTGACGGAACTCCCAACGATGTGGAATCTTTGCCTGAGTAGTGATATGTTTCGCATATGCACCCAGTTCCTCATCATTGAAAAGCATCATACCTCCACCACCTGTGGTGATGGTCTTATTACCATTGAACGAGATTGCTCCTATCTTTCCGAATGTACCGGTATGTTTTCCATTGTATGTTGAACCGATTGATTCTGCTGCATCCTCTACAAGCTCAATATGCCACTCCTTACAGAGTACTGTAATCTCTTCTATACATACAGGATGACCGAAAGTGTGCATAGGCACACAAGCCTTGATACGACGACGGGTGTTCTTGTTGTAGCAAGCGAGTTCGTCGTCTTCATATGCGAAATCCTCGCTATCCGGAAGTTCTGCAATGCGAGTATTCTTGCGTACCTCTGCATTCTTGGTGAGCCATTCTTTCATAGCGTCAGGAGAAAGTCCCATAGTACTTTTGTCAACATCAATAAATACAGGATGAGCACCAATATAAGAGAGGGCATTACATGTAGCAATGAAGGTAAGTGCCTGAGTAAGCACCTCATCATCTTTTTTTACACCTGCAAGCAGGAGGGACATGTGTAGGGCATTGGTACCGCTCACACATACTACGGCACGCTTTGCACCTGTGTACTTCGCCAGATCTTCCTCAAAGCGATCAACAAATTTACCTACAGATGAAACGAAGGTTGTGTCGATACACTCATTGAGATATGCTTTCTCATTACCTGCAAATACAGGAACGGCAAGAGGAGTAAACTCCTTGTTGCCGTAAACGGACTTAATGAAGTCTACCGTTTTTTTATAATCTGCCATGATATAATTACATTTTTTGATCCAAGTTCTTACCTTTTTCCTCATGCTCGAAGTTTGGGATGAACTTCTTAATGGATTCTACTACTTCTGCTTTAGTAAAGTCTTCCTTTTGGAAGATATCCTCGAGTTCTGCAAAGAAACTATTAATCTCAGGCATTGCGCGACGAGTTGTTTCTTCTACGACACCAAGAGCAGAAAAACGTTCCATATTAATCTTCTCACCAGGGATATAAAACTCTTCGTAAGCCTTTTCCCCTGTGGTGTCGCTCTTAAAATAAACCACAGGATAGGTATCAGATTCATATGACATCTGTGTAGCGTACTGTTTTGCCTCAGGATCATTTTGACACTCTATCTTCTTAAATCCCTCTGCCTTGACAAAATCATCACAGATTGATGAGAAGGTGAGCATTTGGTCTTCACTCAACTTTGGGAAGAATACTTCACCACCATTACCGAGGATACAAGCGAGCATACAGATCTGACCTGACTCTTCTGGAGATACGAAATAGCGCTTTACATCGGATGGTGCTGCAAGAGGCTGTTTCTTCTGGAGACGATGAATCCAACCGTCAGGAAGTGAGCCGTTGGAGAAAGCAACATTGGCAAAGCGAGCAGTTGTCACTTTGAAATAGGTATTATATGCCATCACAAGGTCTTCCATAATGCGCTTGCTCGCTCCCATAATGTTCACAGGATTAGCTGCTTTGTCGGTAGACACGCAGAAGAAATGCTTAGGAGGATGTACACAAAGGAAGTCCATTAGTTTCTTTGCCTTAATATCGTTATTCTCAATGAGCGCCTGAACGGAGTATTTGTCCTTCTCAGAACGTACATGCTTATGAGCCGAGAAGTTAGCAACGATATCGAAGCCTTTCTCTTCACGGAAGATACGCTCGAAGATAGGATCTGCGAAGTTGAGCGTGTAGCAGCGGAACTCATCTGGCACATAAAGACCTTCTGTGCTTCGTACATCACGCACCAATTCTGCAAGTCCGTTCTCGTTGAGGTCAACGACAACTACAGAAGCAGGCTCAAAACGGAGAACTGCCTTGATGAAACTGGAACCTATAGAACCGGCACCACCTATGACGCATACCTTTTTACCCCTAATCTCAGCGATAAGTGTTTCCTTGTTTTCCTCAATATCTGCTGCAAACATGCTGACAGGACGCAAGGTCACCGAATCAGCAATGAATTTCTCTAAGTTGAACATATATATGTTGTTATTACGTTGATGAAAATATTAACTCGTTGCCTCAGTTACTTCTTACGTAACCGGAACATATAACTGACATTATGAGAGAATCGAACTCTGACTTGCATCCACCTATACACGTGTCCTTAAATTAATGAGTTTACTTCGCAAGGTTTGCGATTCCGTTCAACTCATTCTTGATATATTCCAAAGCGGCAATTTTAGCTTTGGTCTCCTCAAGATTCAAGCGACGGGTGTTATCGGAATTGAACTCAGTGAGTTCGTATCGCTTTTGGTCACCCTCGGTGAAAAACTTGTCATAATTGAGCGAGCGGTTATCGGCTGGAACACGATAGAAATCACCCATATCCTCTGCCTTGGAGCAATCCTCGTTGGTGAGAAGGGTTTCGTACATCTTCTCACCGTGGCGGATACCAATGACTTTGATATCTTCCTTCTTGCCGCCGAAAAGTTCGCATACTGCTTCTGCCTGAGTCTGAATGGTACAGGCAGGTGCTTTCTGGACAAGGATATCACCATTTTGTCCATGTTCGAAAGCGAAAAGAACGAGATCGACAGCTTCTTCAAGACTCATGATAAAGCGGGTCATCTTCGGTTCAGTGAGGGTAATAGGATTGCCCTGGCGGATCTGGTCAATCCATAAAGGAATGACAGAACCACGTGAACACATAACGTTTCCATAACGGGTACAACAGATCTTGGTGCTACCCGAATAGCGAGATTTAGCTACTGCTATCTTCTCCTCAATAGCCTTGGTAATACCCATCGCATTGATAGGATATGCAGCCTTATCGGTAGAGAGACAGATGACGGCTTTCACTCCTGCTTCGATAGCTGCGGTAAGGACGTTATCAGTACCGATGACGTTGGTCTTGACGGCCTCCATTGGGAAGAACTCGCACGACGGTACCTGCTTAAGGGCGGCAGCATGAAAGATGTAGTCAACCCCAGGCATGGCGTTCTTGCATGACTGGAGATTGCGAACATCACCAATAAAAAACTTGATTTTATTAGCGTATTCAGGGAATCTTACCTGATACTCATGACGCATATCGTCCTGCTTCTTTTCGTCGCGAGAAAAAATACGTATCTCAGCAATATCTGTTTTGAGAAAACGGTTGAGAACTGCGTTACCAAATGAACCGGTTCCACCGGTTATCATGAGGGTTTTACCTGCGAAAATTGACATACTTATATAATGATCTTATTGTTTATTATTCTTTTACTACTTTGTCAAAGAAAGTATCCGGACGATTCGGATCAAATATTTCGTTGCAGTACATTACTGTAACCAAATCTTGAGTTTCGCTCAGATTTATGATATTGTGGGTATAGCCGGGGAGCATGATGACGCTTTGAATCTTATCTCCACTTACCTCATAGTTCAAAACTTCATCTGTACCTTCCTTGCGAAGCTGAATCAAGCCATGACCACTTACTACAATGAACTGCTCCCACTTGGTGTGGTGCCAATGCTCGCCTTTGGTAATTCCCGGCTTACTGATATTGATACTTACCTGACCACAGTTGAGAGTGTGAACAAGTTCGGTGAAACTGCCACGAGCATCCACATTCATCTTGAAGTCAAAGATGGCCTTCTCCTTGGGGAGATAGCTGAGATAAGTGCTGTACAGACGCTTTGCGAATGAATCAGCTGGAATCTCAGGAATCATCAAGGTCTTTGGCATCTCTGCAAACTGGTAAAGGAGGTCAATGATTTCTCCAAGTTTGACATGATGCGTGATGGGGGCAGCACAATATCGGCCTTCGGGAGTGAAGACTGTATCTACGCCATCAAACTCGCAATAATGCTCTTCGTCCTTCAACGCGCAAATCATTTCCTCAACAAGGTCATCGATATAAAGGAGTTCCATCTCTACATTCGGATCATTGACTGTGATGGGAAGGTCATTGGCAATGTTGTTGCAAAAGGTGGCTACGGCTGAATTGTAATTAGGTCGACACCATTTGCCATAGAGGTTAGGGAAACGATATACCAGCACTTTTGCACCAGTCTCTTTCCCATACTCAAAAATGAGTTCCTCACCAGCCTTCTTACTCTTACCATACTCTGAAGTACCAAAGCGGCCTGCCAATGTAGCCTGAATAGAGGAACTAATCATCACAGGACAGTTGTTCTTGTACTTCTTAAGGGCATTGAGAAGGACGGTAGCGAAACCAAAGTTTCCTTCCATGAACTCTTTTGGGTCCTGAGGGCGATTGACACCGGCAAGGTTGAAAACGAAGTTACAATTCTTACACCAAGCATCTAAATCCTCTGGAGTTGAGTCTATATCATATTCGTACACCTCGGAGATAGTAAGGTTACCATAGCACTTGACCTTACCTTCCTTGATATTGTTGAGTTGAGCACAAAGGTTCTTACCTACAAAACCTTTTGCTCCGGTTACCAGTACTTTCATCTTTTATATTCCTTCTTTACGCCAGACCATCTTGTTAACTACACCTACATAAGACTGGATAATCTTAACTACTTTGGTAGAGATTGAATCGGTGTAGTCAGGAACCGGAATACCATAGTTGCCATCCTTATTGAGATCAACAGCGAGTTCTACAGACTGGAGGAGGCCCTTGGTGTCGATACCAGAGAGAACAAAACATCCTTTGTCAAGTGCTTCCGGACGTTCTGTTGAGGTACGGATGCACACAGCAGGGAATGGATGTCCTACAGATGTGAAGAAGCTTGACTCCTCAGGAAGGGTACCAGAATCAGACACCACACAGTATGCATTCATCTGAAGGCAGTTGTAGTCATGGAATCCAAGAGGCTCCTGCTGCATGACACGTTTGTCGAGTTGGAAGCCTGATGCAGCCAGACGGTTACGAGAACGTGGATGACAAGAATAAAGTATAGTCATATCATACTTCTCCGCCATCCTGTTGATAGCGGTAAAGAGTGATGTAAAGTTCTTCTCTGTATCAATATTCTCTTCACGATGGGCAGAGAGGAGGATGTACTTACCCTTCTCGAGACCAAGACGCTTGTGTACATCAGATGCTTCGATCTCTGCAAGGTTCTCATGAAGTACCTCTGCCATAGGGGAACCGGTGACGTATGTACGCTCACGTGGGAGTCCGCATTCTGCGAGGTAACGACGTGCATGCTCAGAGTAGCACATGTTGACATCGGAGATGATATCTACGATCCGACGATTTGTCTCCTCAGGAAGGCATTCGTCCTTACAACGGTTACCGGCTTCCATGTGGAAGATTGGAATATGAAGACGCTTTGCACCAATTACACTCAGACAAGAATTAGTATCACCAAGTACGAGAACCGCGTCAGGCTTGGTTGCCAGCATCAACTTGTAAGATGCGTTGATAATATTGCCACAAGTTGCACCAAGGTCATCACCCACAGCATCCATGTAAACTTCAGGATCCTTGAGCTTGAGATCATGGAAGAATACTCCATTGAGGTTGTAATCGTAGTTCTGGCCTGTGTGGGCAAGAATTACATCAAAATACTTACGACACTTGTTGATAACTGCTGCGAGACGGATAATCTCAGGACGTGTACCAACAATGATGAGTAACTTAATCTTACCATTGTCCTGAAAGTGAACATCGGAATAGTCTGTACGTAGTTCCATATTCGTATCTTTGTTTATTATTATCGTAGATCAATTATTATTGTTCTCTCGGGACGTATTAAACGTCGAATTCTACTAAAATCCTAACAGTACCGGTGATTTCCTCTTCATTAATGATCCCAAATTGGTACTAAATTTAATTTCTCAAATAACTTTTGTAGTATAAACTATTGAGAAACTATTTTGATTTTTACCATTACCATACTTAAAAATCAGAGTAAAAAAACATAGAATTTTACCAAATGTGTCGTAAACATTTGACTCTTATGAGCGTTTAAAAAACGGGAGAAAAGATTCTTCAAGCTTTCATACCTTCCGTGCTTATGACCGTGGCTTTCGTTTCCGTAACCATAGCCGTATCCATAACCGTAACCATAGCCGTATCCATAACCGTAGCCCTTATGATCCGAAGGAACACCATTCAATATCACAGACATATTGCGAAGTTGTTCCTGACGGTACATATTCTCCAACTCAGGCAACTGACGACGATCCATCACACCCGAACGGACTACGAAAATAGTCAGATCGGCCACACGGTTCACAATAGAAGCATCCGCAACCATGCCTGCAGGAACATTGTCAACAATAATATAATCATAACGTTTACGAAGTTCCGTTATCAGACGGTCGAAACGCTCACTCAACAACAATTCGGCAGGATTGGGAGGTACGGGACCGGAGAAAATGACATCCAGCTTATCATACTCCTCACTCCTACCAATGATATCATCCAACTTATCCGTACTTCCCGAAAGATAATGTGTCAGTCCCATACGGTTGGAAGAGTTAGAGAAAATACCGCTTAATGTTCCCTTACGGATATCAACGTCAACCAGAACAACTTTTTTATTCGTCTGGGCGATACTCATGGCCAGATTACTCGAGACAAACGTCTTACCCGCACCCGGATTGGCTGATGTAAACATGACCACCTGTAAGTTGGCGGCTTTCACACGCATAAAGTCCATGTTCGTACGAATAATACGGAAAGCCTCGGAGACAGAATCACGACTGTTCTCACGGACAACAATACCATCCGAATCCTCCCCCTTATTATTACCATGACGGGGAATATTACCCAAGAAAGGAATAGTAAGTACTCCATCCAACTCCTTACGGGTGCGGACTTTCGTATCCGTCACATTCAACAACCAGAATACACCCATGGGAATACCTAAACCTAAAACAATGGAAGCCAAGAAAATCATCATTGTTTTAGGTGCCACCGGAGCACTGCTACCCGAAGCAGCATCTATAATACGGGCATTACTCTCCGTAATAGCCTGTGTCAAAGCGTTTTCTTCACGCTTATTCAACAAGTAAAGATAAAGCTCCTCCTTGATCTTCTGCTGACGTTCTACTGTAAGCACATATTTCTGCTGGGCAGGCACAGCCTCAATACGTTTCGTGGTCTGCTCTTCCTGCTCACGAATATTCTTCAACTGGATATTCAGTCCTACAATCAGATTATCTACCGAACGGATAATCGTCTGCTTCATGGCACTCAGAGAGTTATTCAGATCTATCACTATCGGATTCTTACTGCTGCTGCCCACCACCAGCTTGTCACGCTTCAAGAGAATATCATTATATTCCTTGATCTGAGATTCAACACTATTATCCGAGATGCCCGTATTGGCAGGAATCAAATCTGAATTCTTTTGAGGATCAGTCAAATACTCCTTAATGTATCTGGCTATACTCAACTGATTCTCCAAGCTGAGACCTTCCTGCTGATAACGACTCGTATTGGCAAGATACATGCCAGTTTCGGAAGTAATATCCGTCAGTTGATTTTCACGTTTAAAGCTTTCGATATTAGCATCCACACTTCCCAATTCACGTTCGATGATGATCAGACGTTCGTTGATAAACTTGGAAGTATTTACGGCTATCTGGTTCTTATCATTGATAACATCCTCATTATAAACGGCAATAAGCATGTTCAAAATATCTTCCGCACGGGCGGTAGAGACGTCATCCAAGACAAGATTGATAATGGTGGCCGTCTTGCTGGCAAGAGACACTTTCAATCTGGCACGATACCCTTCGATAACACTCTCCAAATTGGATTTGACTACATTTACGGGCTTACCGTAAAATACATCCGTATAGTACAACGTAGGAGTAACAACCATCGGGCCGATCGGAGTAGAAACAGTATCGTTCAGATGTACATCCAAAACCTCTTCCGAATGAACGCCCCCACCCCCTACAGCTA
>ERZ838577.1392-NODE-1392-length-32808-cov-8.499557_pt1 | contig 32808 bp, 27 predicted proteins | sample MGYA00519682_ERZ838577 | MGnify/ENA primary metagenome ERZ838577 (study PRJEB31850, sample SAMEA3708838) | human gut metagenome | biome: human gut; feature: human-associated habitat; material: faeces | place: China | collected 2014 ...
ATGGAATCAACACACTGGCGATGGCCGACGAGATGCTGCTCAATACGTTTGCAGCCATCGCACAGGAGGAATCTGAGTCCATCTCACAAAACGAAAGGCTGTCCATTGTAAAGAGAATGGAACGTGGAGAATACATTGCAACCAACGTACCGTATGGATACCGCTTGATTGATAAGAAACTCGTAGTATACGAACCGGAAGCAAAAATTGTTCGATGGATTTTTGATGCGTATCTGAACGGCATGTCTGCAACTGAAATTGCGCGAGAATTGACAGCTCAAGGAATTCCAACCAAAGACAATAAAGCAAACTGGAAATCAAACCGACTTACATATATGCTTTCCAACGAACGCTATGCCGGTCATACGCTTCATCAAAAGTTTTATGGAGAGTCAACTGCCCCATTCAAACGGCATCGCAACTGTGGGGAGTACGATCAATTTTATGCAGAAAATACGCACGAAGCAATTTTAGCGCCCGGTGTTTATGAGACTGTACAGCGTTTATTGGCAGCTCGAAGGAAAAAGACGGAAAGCGTCAAGACAACAAATACATATCCTCTTACAAGCCGCATTCGGTGTTCCGAGTGCGGCTCTCTCTATCATCGCAAGACTTCCAATGGCGTAATCAAGTGGGTCTGTTCAAAACACGCGGCAGATACCACTGCCTGCAATTCCAGCTATTACAGCGAGGAACGCATTTACGACGGTATCATCACCATGATCAACAAGCTGCGCTTCTGCGAAGAAGATATCCTCGGTCAGACGATTCAGAAGCTTGAATTTGCCGCCGCAGCCTATAAGCGGAACAACAGAGCGGCCAGCCAGCTCAGCCAGAGCATCGCTGAACTGAATGCAAAGCTGCTCGCGCTGGAACGGCTGCGATCAAAGGGATACCTCGCCGCAGATATTTACCATACGCAGGCGCGGGAGATCCGCCAGCAGCTCGGCAAGCTGAAAACAGAGCGGTACAGCAGCTTTGAATCTCGGATCACAACGATGTTGGAGGATGTGCGGAAGCTGAAATCCCTGATTGACGAGCTGGAACAGCCGCTGGAGGTGTTCGACGAGAAGCTGTTCCATGAGGTCGTCACAGACATTTGCATCAATAACCGCGACGAAATGACAGTTACCTTGCTTGGCGGGCTCAAATTTACAGAACAGATTTAAGAGGGACAGGTATGAAAAAGATTCGATATTTACCGTTTGGCTACACGATCCGCAACGGACACACCGTGGTTGAACAGCAAGAGGCCGACATTGTCCGCAATATTTTCAAGGCGTACATTCAAGGTGCATCCCTTAAAGAGATCGCAGAGGATTTGACGGCAAAGCAGATCCCATACACAGAGCGGACCTGTGTATGGGATAAGGCGCGGATTTCTCGGATTCTGGAGAATGCGAAGTACACCGGCGATGAAGAATTCGAGACGATCATCGACGAAAACATCTACGAAGAAGCCGCTGCAGTCAAAAGCGCACGGCGCTGGAATCAGGCAGTCGAGGAAAGCGAGGGCATCCGGCAGATCCGCGACCGTATCCGCTGCGGGCAATGCGGTGCGACGATGCTCCGGCACATCAATTCCAAACGTGCGATTCGGGAAAGCTGGACATGTAGCAATGCAGACTGTGGCATTCGGGTGCGGATCAGCGACGGCGAGCTGCTCCGGAAAATCACGCTCCTTATGAACCGCGTCATCGCAAATGCCGATCTCATGCTCCCGCATCCAAAAATAAAGCACAGGGATTCCGCAGTGGTGCTGAATTTGCAGCAGCAGATCTCCGACGAAATGGAGCAGGGGCGTCCCAGTGAGGAACGGATCGCTACGTTGCTCTGCGAAATTGCAGGTCAGCTTTACAAAGAAACAAACGCCAAAACGCAGATCGCCGCGCAGATTGCCAGAAAGCGTGCCTCTCTGATGAAGCTGCAGGATGCGTTCAACGCCGCATATTTTTCCGAACTGATCGACGCCGTCTCCCTTCATGTGGGAGGCGGCGTCGTTCTGCATACAAAAACAGAAACCGATATTTGCGAAAGCGAGGATAAACCGAATGGAAGTCCAGAGAATTCCGAAACGGACAGTTTCCATAATTGAACCCCAAAAGTCCATCCTTGTGGACAAGGAGAAATATCACCAAAAGCGGGTGGCTGCCTACTGCCGCGTCTCCACAGATTCCGAAGAACAACTTACATCCTATCAGAACCAGATGCGCGTTTACACGGAAATGATCGCTGCCAACAAGGAATGGGAGTTTGCCGGCCTTTATGCCGACGAGGGCATTTCCGGCACAAGGGCGGACAAACGCCCGGAATTTCAGCGCATGATCCGCGACTGCCATAACGGGAAAATCGACTATATCATCACAAAATCCGTCTCCCGATTCGCCAGAAACACGGTGGAGTGTCTGGAATATGTACGATCCTTAAAAGCGCAGGGCATTGGCATCTTCTTTGAAGAACAGAACATTGACACGCTGAAAAACGAGAGCGAATTATACCTTGTCATTTACGCGGGCTTTGCGCAGTCCGAATCCGAGAGCATCAGCAAGCACATCACATGGACCTACCGCAAAAATTTCGAGGATGGGAAAGTGAGCTTTCAGTACAAGCGGCTGCTGGGCTACCGGAAAGGCGAGGATGGCAAACCGGAGATCGTGCCGGAAGAAGCAGCCATCGTGGAGCGGATCTACGAGATGTTCCTCGCCGGTCAGCCGGTCAAGATGATCGCGCAAACGCTGCAAGCGGAAAAAATCGAGATTCCCGGAAAGAATCTCAGCTTCAGCAAGAACATGATCATGAATATTCTACGGAACGAAAAATACTGTGGCGACTGTATCCTCCAGAAAACCGTTACGGTCGACTGCATCTCCAAAACGCGAAAAGCGAATCAGGGCGAAGCACCCATGTACATTGTCGAGAACAATCATCCAGCGATTATCAGCCGTGAGGTGTTCAACCGCGCACAAGAAGAACTGTCACGCAGAAATTCACTGCGGCTTCAATCGGATAAAACCGCAGTTACGGCAAATGGCCGATACTCAAAGTATGCTTTGACGGAAGTCCTCCACTGCGCAGAGTGCGGCAGCCGGTACAAACGTGTCACATGGAATATCCGCGGAAAAAAGAAAATCGTCTGGCGTTGCGTCAGCCGTTTGGACTATGGCAAAAAGTATTGTAAGAACTCCATCACCGCGGAGGAAGAAGCCCTGCATGGGGCCGTTGTCCGAGCGCTAAGACGCTTTCACGCGGAGGACGAGTCCACATACCTGACGCTTATGAAAGCCACCATTGGAGAAGCCATCGGCATAAATGGCGGTTCGGAGGGAATCGACCTGCTGACCCGCCGCATCGACACGCTGAACAAACGGATGCTGGATCTGGTCAACGAAACCGTCGCGGCCGGAAAGGATGTGGAGAGCAGCGAGGATGAATTCAAAGGCATTTCCGATCAGATCGAGCAGCTTAACCGCCGCATTGCCGCAATTCAGGAGAGCATCCACAAGGACGGTTCCCGCCAAGCGCGGCTGGAGGAAATTCAGAACATCATCGCCAAGCGCAATGCGAATGAAACGCAGTACGATGACAGCATCGTGCGCCAGATGATCGAGTGCATCAAGGTACATAACGATGGAAAGCTGACGATCATTTTCGGCGGCGGGTATGAGATCGAGGAAACACTATAGAAAGCCAGATCGCAAGACACAGAAAAAACTGGAGGTATGCGCACACTTTTGCAAGAGTTTTCTCTGAGAGGTTGGTATCACATTTTGATACCAGTCTCTCAGAGAAAACAGATAAATATTTTTCACAAAGTGAACTTTTGACGGATTACCCTGTATAATAAAAAGGAAACTGACAAAGGAAACAGAAAATATGATTTATTACATTGCAGATATGCATTTTGGACATACGAATGTGCTCCGTTTTGATAATCGCCCATTTCCAGATACCGCACAGATGGACGATACTCTGATTCAAAACTGGAATGAGCGCGTCACGTCAGAGGATACAGTCTATGTGCTCGGCGATGCGTTCTGGAAAAACGAAGAAAACAGTATTCGGATTATGGAGCGGTTGCAGGGACATAAGCACCTGATTCAAGGCAACCATGACCGCGTGAAAGGAAAGCTCCGCCCTTATTGGGAGAGCATCGAGCAGTACGCGGAGGTCAACGATGAGAATCGGCTGGTGATTCTGAGCCATTACCCGATTCTGTTTTATAAGAACCAGCATTATGGCGCGGTCATGCTGTACGGGCATGTACATAATACGCGCGAATGGGAACTCGTTGAGAAGTGGAAGAAAGAGCAGTGGGCGATGGGCATTCCAAGCAGATTGATCAATGTCGGCTGCATGATGGATTACATGAGATACACACCGCGCACACTGACGGAGCTGCTGGACGCCAACCCGATGCCGGAGATCGCCAGAGATCGCAAGGACGGAAGCGCAGTTGAAAGCGCGGAGCAGCAGAACAAGCGGGAAAGGACGTGGGATCTGAATGAAGGTTACACCGCTGAAAAAACAGAGTAAGAAAAACCAGCGCAAATTTCATGCAGCCAAGCGCGGCACATGGAACGGCGTTTCGCCGGTCACCCGCATTGTGCAAAGCAAGCGGATTTATGACCGGAACCGCACAAAGCAGGAAAGCCGTCAAAGTGGAGATCGTTGACAGAATCGTACAGACCGCACAAAATTCCATAAATCCCACAATATCTTTTTTGGTTGCACAGCAGCAACCAGCAGTATGAAGCAGCAAGCTCCAAAAACCTTGCCCCAAAAAGCTGAAACCATTGAAAACACTAGAAAAACCGCTGATATCTTAATTGGTGCAGCTTGCCAAAAAGAGATGCCATCCATTCGGATGGCATCTCTTTTTGGAGTACGGACCCCGCAATGAACCTGTGGTTCGACCGTCCGGCAATTCTGTGCGAAGCACAGCGTCTGCGCATAGCGCAGACGGTTTTGTCTGTCTGACAGAACAATTGCCGGGGCGGCACTCCGCCAGCTTTGCTGGCGGAGTATTCCCGCCTATTTTTGAAATGTCTGTTGATCCATAGTGTTCACACGACCCAAAGAGAAGAGCCATCCATTCGGATGGCTCTTCTCTTTGGCATATTGACTCCGGTGAGCGCACAGTTTGAGCCGGATAAACACGCCCCCAACCAGTCAGGCTGGTTGGGGGCGTGCATATTTTCTGCGAAAAATGCTTACTTCTTCTTTGCCTTGATCGCAGCCTGCGCGGCAGCGAGGCGGGCGATGGGAACACGGAACGGGCTGCACGAGACGTAGGTCAAGCCGATGTTGTGGCAGAACTCGACGGTCGAAGGATCGCCGCCCTGCTCGCCGCAGATGCCGAGCTTGATGTCCGGGCGGGTCTGACGCCCCAGCTCCGATGCCATCTTGACGAGGCGGCCGACGCCAGCCTGGTCGAGCTTGGAGAACGGATCGGATTCGTAGATCTTGTTGTCGTAGTAGGATGCGAGGAACTTACCGGCGTCGTCGCGGGAGAAGCCGAAGGTCATCTGGGTCAGGTCGTTCGTGCCGAAGGAGAAGAACTCTGCCTGATTTGCGATGGCGTCGGCGGTCAGCGCGGCGCGCGGAATCTCGATCATGGTGCCGACCTTGTAGGTCATATCGGAACCGGCAGCCTTGATGATCTTCTTCGCGGTCTGGTCAATGATGGACTTGACGAACGCAAGCTCCTTCTCTTCGCCAACCAGCGGAACCATGATTTCCGGGGTGATCTTCCATGCCGGGCGACGGCTGCGCACGGCAAGCGCTGCCTTGATGATCGCGGCGGTCTGCATCTTTGCGATTTCCGGGAACGTGACGTCCAGACGGCAGCCGCGGTGACCCATCATGGGGTTGAACTCATGCAGGCTGGAGATAACCTGGTTGAGGTGCTCGACGGAGATGTTCATCTCCTTGGCAAGGTCTTCGATGTCCTTCGGGTCGGTCGGGACGAACTCGTGCAGAGGCGGGTCGAGAAGACGGATGGTGACGGGGCGGCCCTTCATTGCCTCGTAGATTGCCTCGAAGTCGCCCTGCTGCATCGGCTCAAGCTTCGCCAAAGCCTTTTCGCGCTGCTCGGAGGTCTCGGAGACGATCATTTCGCGCATCGCCTTGATACGGTCGGTTTCAAAGAACATATGCTCGGTACGGCAAAGACCAATGCCCTGTGCGCCGAAGGCAAATGCCTGCGCGGCATCGTTCGGGGTATCGGCGTTGGTACGCACATCGAGAACGCGGAACTTGTCTGCCCAGTTCATCAGGCGGTCAAAGTCGCCGGAAATTGCGGCAGCAGCCGTCTTGATCTTTTCGCCGTAGATGTTGCCGGTGGAGCCGTCGATGGAGATCCAGTCGCCTTCTTTGAAGGTCTTGCCGGAGAGCTCAAACTTCTTGTTTGCCTCGTCCATCTTGATTGCGCCGCAGCCGGAGACGCAGCAGGTGCCCATGCCGCGGGCAACGACAGCCGCGTGGGAGGTCATGCCGCCGCGAACGGTCAGAACGCCCTGTGCGTAGTGCATGCCCTCGATGTCCTCGGGGCTGGTCTCCAGACGGACCAGGATGACCTTATGACCAGCCTTTGCCCAGTCGGTCGCGGTCTCTGCCGTGAAGACGACCTTGCCGCATGCCGCGCCGGGGGAGGCGGCAAGACCGGTGCCGATAACCTTTGCCTTCTTGAGGGCAGCTGCGTCGAACGTCGGGTGCAGCAGCGCGTCGAGGCTCTTCGGGTCGATCATGGCGACGGCTTCTTCTTCGGTGATCATGCCCTCGTCGACCAGATCGCAGGCGATCTTCATTGCGGCGGCAGCGGTGCGCTTGCCGTTACGGGTCTGGAGCATGTAGAGCTTCTTGTCTTCGATGGTGAACTCCATGTCCTGCATGTCGCGGTAGTGATACTCGAGCTTTGCGCAGATGTCGGTAAACTGCTTGTAAGCCTCGGGCATGACCTGCGCCAGCTGGTCGATGGTCTGCGGGGTGCGGACGCCTGCGACGACGTCTTCGCCCTGTGCGTTCATCAGGAACTCGCCGAACAGCTTCTTCTCGCCGGTCGCCGGGTTACGGGTGAAGGCAACGCCCGTGCCGGAGGTGTCGCCGGTGTTGCCGAAGACCATGGACTGGACGTTGACAGCGGTGCCCCAGTCGGAGGGGATGTCGTTCATGCGGCGGTAGTAGATTGCGCGGGGGTTGTCCCAGGAGCGGAAGACCGCCTTGATGGCACCCATCAGCTGGACCTTCGGGTCCTGCGGGAACTCTTCGCCGAGCTTTTCCTTATATTCTGCCTTGAACTTCTCGGCAAGCTCCTTGAGGTCGTCTGCGGTCAGCTCGGTGTCGAGCGTGACGCCTCTGGCTTCCTTCATCTCGTCGATGAGCTGCTCGAAGTACTTCTTGCCGACTTCCATGACGACGTCGGAGTACATCTGGATGAAGCGGCGGTAGGAGTCGTAGGCAAAGCGCGGATTGTTGGTCTTCTTGGCGAAAGCGACGACGACCTCGTCGTTCAGACCCAGATTCAGAATGGTATCCATCATGCCGGGCATGGAAGCGCGCGCGCCGGAACGGACGGAAACCAGAAGCGGGTTATAAAGATCGCCGAACTTCTTGCCGGTCATCTCTTCGAGCTTTTCGACATACTGCATGATTTCCGCTTCGATCTCGCTGTTGATCTGGCGGTCGTCCTTGTAGTACTGCGTGCAGGCTTCGGTGGTGATGGTGAAGCCCTGCGGAACCGGCATGCCGAGGTTGGTCATTTCGGCAAGGTTTGCACCTTTGCCGCCGAGCAGCTCGCGCATGTGTCCGTTGCCCTCGGAGAACAGGTAAACATATTTGTGAGACATTTTGTACCCCTTTCCTGTGGTGACCGCTTCGTCACTCGACGCGGTCCAGCATGTTTGCTTTATGATTTTCAGACAGTTACATACTATAGCACAAAGTTCGATTTTTTCAACCATAAAATGTGGAAAGCGGGAACATTTTTTGAAATTTGTTAGATTTTTCGAGGATTTTACGCAAAACACACAAGACCCAACTTTTTCGGACATTTATTTTGCCCGAAATAAAAACAACACAACGCGGCAGTCCAAACAGACCCGGCGCGCCTTTGTGAAACTTGACGGATTCGCCTTACCGGACGCAGGCGGATTTGGGAATTCGGATGGTGAGAACGATTTCGTGTTCGGTCTCCCGCTGCTCGGTTCCGGCGTCGACGCCGGCGGCGCGGATGAGATCGAGCTGATGATTGATGGTGTTGAAAAAAACGCGCATATCGCGCAGGACGAAGTGTCCAAGCTTTGCCTTCTGCGAAGATTTCGCGCACAGCTCGTCGATATAGCGCTCGGTTTTCGCGACCGTCCAGCCGTTTTCCGCAATCAGGCGCACGAGGCGCAGCTGCGCCGCTTCGTCTTCGATGCGCAGAAGCGCCCGCGCGTGGCGTTCTGATAGACCGCTGGCTCTGAGAAGCGCCAGCACCGGCTCGGATAATTTCAGCAGCCGCAGCTTGTTGGCAATGGCGCTCTGGCTTTTTCCGACGCGCCGCGCTGCCTGCTCCTGCGTGAGATGGTACTGCTGCATCAGCCGCGCCAGTCCCTGCGCCTGTTCGATGTAGTCCAGGTCTCGCCGCTGCAGATTCTCCACCAGCGCCAGAAGCCCCGCGTCCTGGTCATCCGCCGATACCAGCAGACACGGCACCTCCCGCAGCCCGGCAAGACCCGCCGCGCGCAGCCGCCGCTCGCCCGCGACCAGCTCAAAGCCGCTGCCCTTTTTGCGCACCGAGAGCGGCTGCAGCACGCCATACTGCCGGATGGAGGCGGCAAGCTCCTGCAGACCTGCCGCGTCAAAAACGCTTCTGGGCTGCGCCGGATTTGGGCGAATGGCGCCGAGCGGCAGAAAGAGAACCCTTCCGGTTTGCAGAACGGACGGACCGGACGTTTTTTGTGTGAGCATGACGCGCCTCCTCGCGGTTTTTCTGCCTCCAGTTTACAGAGCATCCGGCGAAAAAACGCGCGAAACAGGTGCGAGGCACAAGAAATTGAAGCGAAACAGGTGCGCGGCACAAAATGTGGAGAAAGCTGTGGATAATGTGCACAAATAAGTGCCGCCGCACAGGCTGTAAGCTGTGCGGCGGCGCCGTTCTATGGAATCCGGTCTGCGAAAAATAGCGTATGGAATCTCAGCTTGCCCGCAGCCGCGCTCGCCATGCGGCTGGAAGGCAATCCTGCTTCTGAAAATGCCTGCGCGAAAGCCCGTCCGTATGGAATCTCACAACCCCGGAAGGGCTTTGCGTGTCAGGCGGCGGGGTCGTCCGTGCGTTCCAGGTACAGCTCTTCTGCCGTCCGCTGTGCCTGAAGCAGCGCTTCTTCCAAACGCTGCAATTCCTGCTGCGTTCGTGTAATGGTATTGAACAAAAACAGGTACTCTTTTGTCAATTCCTGCATTGTCTCTTGCATCCTTTCTTTCTGTATTTGCCAGGACCACAAGATCTTGTGGTTCCTTAGCTGGCTTTATCATACACGTTTTGAAGCGGGAAGGATGTCGAACGGTGTCGAACAGAAAAAATTGACGAAATCAACAGAATTTGTCAAATATGTACGTAAATTTTGTGGGAAAAGACGAAGAACCGCGCCTTCACTCGGCTTCTGTCAGCCCATATTTGCGTTTGACGCGCTCGAGCTTCTCCAGCATCGGCTCCGCGCCGAACCAGAGAAACAGCGCTGTCGCTGCCGCGTGGACCAGATCGAAGGGAAAACCGGTCAGATAATACGCCTTCAGAACGGAAAGGCTCAGATTCGGCTGGTATAAAATCGCAGATGCCGGGTTCATGATGCCGCCGTAGACCAGAACGACGCTGACCGCGCCGAAAATCGCAAGCGGCGCGCGCCCGGCGCGAAGCAGACCCTTCTGAAAGCTCACGCCTGCCAGAAAGCCGATCAGCCCCATCGCGAACATCTGAAACGGCGTCCAGGGACCCTGCCCGAACAGCACGTTGGACGTCAGCATGCTCATTGCGCCGACCAGAAAACCCGTCTCGCCGCCGAAGGCGACGCCCGATAAAATCACCAGCGCGGCGACCGGCTTGAACCCCGGCAGCATGAAAAGCGCGGCGCGTCCTGCAACGGCAAGCGCACAGAGAGCGGCAATCAGAACCAGCTCGCGCGCCTTCGGCTTGCGCCCTTCAAAGATCAGCGCGAACGGCGCCATGCATTCGAGCAGGACAAGAAGCGAGATCACGCCGTAGATTCGTTTGCCGAAATAGACGATGCCGATGAAAATCGTCAGCGGTACAAGCAGAAGCGAGAGAACGCTTGCAAGCTTTGTCCTGCCGGAAAGCGGTCTTCCGCCGAGGCTGGAATGGACCGGCTGCGGCGCGGCGCGGCTGAATGAGACAGCAAGGACAAGCAGGCACGCAAGCATCGCAAGGTACAGCCGGAAGGTATCACCGGCAAGACTTGTCAGCCCGCCCTGCGTCAAGAGCTCTGACAGATCGCTGATCGATAGAATCCTCCACAGGCAGATCAGCGCGCCGAGCCCGCCGAGCGCGCCCAGAAGCTTTCGCCAAAGAGGAAGCGGCGCGGTCTGGCTCGGCAGAAGATACGTCTTTGCCTGCTCCCGGGCTTCCTCCTGCACCTGGATTTCCGCTGCGTCATCGCCGTCTGCCGGAAGGTCCGGCTCCGGGGGAACCTCGCCGCCGCAGGCGGCAATCACGTCCTCCGGGGTAATCGCGCCCGGCAGAAGCCCGCGCGCCATGCGGCTTGCCGAGGTCGTGTAGAAGCTGCCGGAGGAGAAAAACTCCCGCGGCGTGCCTTCGGCGACAATCGCGCCGTCAAAGAACATCGCGCAGCGGCTGGCGTAGCTGGCGCAGAACTCGGCGTCGTGGCTGACCATGATCACGCACACGCCGCGCGCACAAAGACGCTTGATAATCCGGGCGAACACGCGCTTGAATTCCGCGTCGAGTCCCTTCGTCGGCTCGTCGAGCAGCAGCACCGACGGCTCAAGCGCCATCACGGAGGCAAGATTCACGAGCTGCTTCTGCCCGCCCGACAGCTCACAGACGGGCTTGTAAAACCAGTTCTGGATGCCGAAAAACGACGCAATCTCCGCCACGCGGCGGCGAATGACCGGCGTGCTGAGCCCCAGAGATTCCAGCCCGAACGCCAGTTCATGCCAGACCTTGTCGGTGACGAGCTGCGCGTCCAGATTCTGCAGGACAAAGCCGATGCGCGCGCTCTGCTCGCGCTGGGAAAGAGAGGAAAGCGATTTGCCTTCAAAGAGAATGGTTCCCGTCTGCGTGCCGTGCGGCTGCAGGATGGGCTTTAGCTGCCGCAGAAGCGTCGACTTGCCGCAGCCGGATCTGCCGCACAGGACCGTAAACGAGCCTGCCTCAATCGAAAGAGAGACGTTCTGGAGCGCGGGCACAGACTCGGTCGGATAGGTGAAGCTCAGATCTGTGATTGTAAACGTCTGCATACAGCTGCCTCCTTTCCGTCCAGAATTGCCGGGATCAGATTCAAAGCAAGATAGCTCAGCCAGCACAGCGCGCTGGTCCATGTCAGACCTGCGCCCCTGCAGCTGGGATAATAGCGCCAGGAAAGCGCGCCTGCGGCATAGCCTGCCGCGACGATTGCGCCCAGGAGTGATAACGCCGCGAGCAGCCGTTTGTCGCGCTTCGTGAGCGTAAAGATCGAAAACGCGCTTCTGCCGGGAAGTCCGTAGCCCCGGGCGCGCATGGAGTCCGCCGTGTCGACCGCGTTCTCCAGAGACCATGTCACGAGAATCGAAAAGACCATCAGCGCGCATTTGATGCGGTGCAGCAGACTTCCCGTGTGCATGTCGTTGCCGACTGCCGCCTGCGCTTTGGAAACGCGCCTTGCCTGCGCGGAAAACCGCGGCACAAAGCGCAGCGTCATCGACAAAACGAGACTCAGTGCGGGCACGATTCTTCCGAACAGATAGACGAATTTATCGGACGTCATGATGCGCGTGTAGCACGAGAACCAGACCAGCGCCGTGCAGAGTGTCAGCCCCGCGCCGATGCCGTACAGAATCGATTCCAGCGTCAGTGGGTTTCCGGACGGCAGATAGCGCAGAATCGTCCGCCCCTCGTGGCTGAACGCCGGATTCACGGCGGCGGTCACGGCAAACAGCGCCAGCGCGTACCACAGCCGGAATCCGCCTGGCTTTTCACCGCCGAGCGTGCAGAAGCAGGCGATCGCGCCAATGAGCGAAATCGCCTGACACACCGGGTGCTGCAGAAGCATTGCGCCGAGCAGCACGAGGGCAAAATAGAGAAAATTCACCAGCGGGTGGCAGCGGGAAAAAGCGTCGTTGCGGTTCATGGTTCCCCTTTCGTAAAAATAGAGCCGCGCGAATGCGCGGCTCTATAAAGAAGCCAAAAAGTTATCACGATTCCGGTTAGGGTTTTCGTGCGCCGAGAAGCAGAATTACTGAAGCAGATTGGCGCTCAGGAGCAGACCATATAGCATCTGCGCGATCTCTCCGCGCGAAATCCGGCGCGAGGGTGTGAGCGCAGCTTCGCCGGATGCCCAGAGACCGGACGATACGCAATACGCGACGGACGCCTTTGCCCACGAAGAAACGCGCGAGGCGTCACGGTAGGCGGAAAGCGGCGTGTCTAGACGGTCCAGCGCCGTGTCAATGCCGCAAAGAGCAGCGGCGCGCGCGGTCATGGTCGCCGCCTCCTGCACGGTGATGGCGCCGTCGGGGTGAAACTTCCCGTCGCCCACGCCGTTGACAATGCCGTAGGCAGCGGCGGTATCGACGAACGGTGCATACCACGCCGCTTCCGCGACATCCTTGAACGTGCCGCGGTATTCCGGGGCAAGCCCCAGAGAGCCGACGACGATCTTTGCAAACTGCGCGCGCGTGAGCCCGGCATCGGGCGCGTAGGTCGTCTTCGTCATGCCGTTGATGATGCCGTAGGCGGCAAGCGCTTTAATCGCCTGTTCGTTTGCATGTCCGGAAATGTCGGAAAACGCCGGAAGCGCTTCGACCTGCGCCGTGTGGGCTGCAACGCCGGACTGCGGGGCATGCGTTTGCTTTGCAGCGTCCGTCATGGTAAAGAACGCGCGTTTGCCGGCTTGCTGCCGGACGGCTGCCGACAGGGCGCACAGCGCCTGCATGGTGGCGTAGGCATCGTAGCTGTCTTCGTGGCAGAAGCTGCCGTCAGAGAGCTGATAGGTCAGGAGCTTGTCGAGAACGCTATGACCGTTTTTCACAAAGCGGCTGTCGTCCATGGAAATCCCCAGCGCGCAGAGCGTCAAAACAACCTGCGAGCAGGACTCGGAGCTGGTGTAGCCCCAGGAGGTGTAGCCGCCGTCGTCGTTCTGCAGTTTGGACAGCCGCTGCACGCCGAGCGAGACTGCGTTCTTGACCGCCGTGTTCGACTGGTAGGGCGCGAGCGCCTGCAGAACCATTGCGGTCACATCGGGGTCGGCTTCTTCCGCGCCGATTGCCCAGCCGCCGTCGGAGAGCTGCTTGCCGAGCATAAAATCGACATACATTTCGCGCGTCGCCTGCGTTTTGCCTGCTTCCGTCTTCGGAATTTCATAATTGCCGCAGTCGAGCGCCAGCAGCACGTAGGCGGCAGATGTGACGCCCGGCTGGGTTGCAGCGTCGTAATCGGACAGCGCGGCAAGCAGATGATAGCCTGCCACGTTCGCAGGGTCTTCTCCGATGGCGGTGAGCCCCAGAATCACGCGGGCGTATTCGGTCAGGCGGGTTTTGGACAGCACGCCGCCGGTGCTTAAGACCTTCCCGGCAAGCGCGCGGTAATACGAATCCGTCCAGTTCTCGGGGCAATCGAAGCCGCCGCGCACGACGCTAATTACTGCCCAGTCGTCTGCCGCGCCCGGATGGGGCAGCTCGGAGACTGCGAACGCCGCCGCCTTTTTTGCCGCAGTGTCCAGTGCCGTGTCTGCCGCGCCCGCCGGAATAGCAAGCAGCCCGGCAAGAAGCGCAAGCGTCAGAAAAATCGTAACAAACCGTTTCATATGTGATACCTCCGTTTCCAAGCGCCGCGCTGAAAAACCGGCGCAAAAAAGCGAATCGTGAACTGACATAATCATAACACAGAAAACGAAATCTTGCAACGCAATCAACCGGAAATTGGAAGATAAGCGCGATTTACCAGATCGATCGTATACCCGAAGCCGGGCTTCGGCTGCCAGGCATAGCCGTCTTTTCCTTCTTCGGGAAACAGGCGCTGCATCGCGGTGAGAATGGTGCCGCCGTGGCAGATGCAGATCGTGTTCTCTTCGCGCGCGAGAAGCTGCTCCAGCCCGCGCGCAATCCGTGCCTCCGAGGCGCGGAACGACTCGCCCTGCGGTGGTGTGTTGGAAAACCAGTCGCCCGCGAGCCACGCCTGATAGGAAGGCTCCGACTTTACCTCTTCGTAGCTTTTCATCTCAAAAATTCCAAAATTGACCTCGCGCAGGTCCTCCAGCACGGAAAACGGCACGTCGCCGTAAATGACGCGCAGCGTCTCGGTGGTCCGCCGCATGCCGGTGGTGACGAACGAAAAGCCGTCCGGCGCGGGATAGACGCCGCGCCTTGCCGCGTCTTTTAACTCCCGCACGCCGTCTTCCAGCAGCGGAAGATCGGTCGCGCCGTAGTATAAATGCCGCTCGGTGCCCTCGGTTCTGCCGTGCCGCAGAAGAACGAGCCGGTTCATGGCTTGACCTCCAGCGGCAGCCCGCAGAAAATCCTTGTGACGGTGTCTGCCTGCGCCGCGAGGCTGGAAAGAAGCCTGCCGGATGCCTCGCGCCAGGTCCGCTCCGACCGGTCCAGCGGCACAATGCCGCAGGAAATGTCGTCTGCGATCAGCACACAGGCACGGGGCGAGCGCCGCGCAAATTCCTCACGCGCGTCGAGCCCCGCTTCCGTGCACGCGCGCGCAAAGCGTTCAAGATGGCGGATGCAGCGCGCGTCCGGGTCCAGATCAAGATCCTCGCAGGTGAAAATATCCGCGTCCGTCAGATCATATTTCTGCGCGGCATACTGCGTCTTTCCCTGATATGCGCCGCCGAAAATCAGCTCCATAGTGCCCCCTGTCCGGCAAGCAGCAGCAAAAGCCCTGCCAGCTCGCCCAATGTCATCGAAAAGCCCGAAATATCGCCCGACATGCCGCCGAGATTTTTCCGTGCCGCGCGGCAGACGAGCAGCGCGAAAAGCTCTGCGCCGATTGCCGAAATCGTAAACCATGCGGATTTTAACAGCAGCAGCCCTGCGGCAGCGGCAAGCACGTTCAAAATCGCAAGCGCCGTCAGCTGGCGCTTGTGCTGCGCCGCTTCAAAGCCGGAAGCGTACTGGCTGGTCTGCATCGGGCGGCAGGCGAACACGCAGAAGCTCGAGGCAAAGCGCGAAAAAACCGGAAGCAGAAGCAAGCCCTGCCAGCCTTTTTTCGCGTCAAAATCCCAAAACGCCGCGAATGCGGCAAGCATCAGGAAAATCGTACACACGACGGCAAACGAGCCGACGTGCGAGTCCTTTAAGATTTTCTGCCGCGTGGGAAGATCCCGCCGGGATAAAATCGCGTCGCAGCAGTCCATGAAGCCGTCGAGATGGAGAAAGCCTGTCAGCAGAAACGGCAGCGCCGCCAGAACCGCCGCACGCAGCGCCGGAAGCCGGTCGAAAGACCCCAGTGCATATGCCGCCAGCGCCCAGAGCGCGCCGACGAGCAAGCCGGCAACCGGCAGATACACCAGCTGCCAGGGGCGCGCTTTTTCGTCCCAGATTTTGCACGGGCACGGGATGGATAAAAACATGCCCCACGCCATAAAAAAGGCGGTGATCTGCGTTTTCAAGGCTGCCAGCCTCCTTTGTACCAGATGGGAATCGATGCGCTCAGCTCCGCGACATTGCCGCACGCCTGCGCGAGCTTCACGCCGATGTGTCCGAGCGCGCTGCGGTAATCTTCCGTGAGCGCGCCGTAATCGCGTCCGTCGGAAAAGACGAAGTCGGCAACGAAGACGACGCTTCGCGCCAGCTGCGAAAACCGGACCAGATCGTTTGCCAGCCGGTCGCCCGCAGTCCAATCGACCGAGCCGTCCGGGCGGAACATCTCATTTGCCAGCAGCGCCGTGACGCTGTCGAGCAAAAACGTGCCGTTTTCCGGCGCAAGCTCCAGCGCCGACAGAATGCCGCATTCGCACTCGAGTGTTGTAAAGCCCCAGCCGTCGCGCTCTTGCAGGTGCCTTGCGACGATGGCGCGGTCCTCGGCATCCGTCGGGCGAAGGGTCGCGAGATAATAGTGCGGCGCGGGAAGAGCTTTTGCAATTTTCTGCGCAAGCATCGACTTGCCGCTCTTCGAGCCGCCGGAAAGAAAATATGTCATACCGTAAAGCTGTCCTTTGCGCGGATTTCGGTTAAGTATGTGTCGTCGATTGCCGCCTCGGGGAAGGTCGCCATCGTGTCCATGACGGCGCACGCCGCCTCCACGACGCGGAAGGCAATCGGGCAGCCGCTGCCCTCTCCGAGCCGCATGCCCAGATCCAGGCACGGCTTCAGCCCCAGCTCCCGCTCGGCAAGCCGGAAACCGACCTCAAACGAGCGGTGCGAACCGAGAAAATAGCCCTTGGAAAGCGGCGCGAGTCTGCCTGCGCACAGGGCGGCGACAATGGAAATAAACCCGTCGACCACGACCGGAATGCGCTGCTGTGCCGCGCCCAGAAACACGCCCGTCATTGCGCACAGATCGAAGCCGCCGACTTTGGACAAAACGTCAATCGGGTCGTTGGAGTCCGGCTTATAAAGCGCGAGCGCGTGCGAGATGACCTCTTTTTTCTTCAGAAACGCCGCATCGGTCAAGCCGCCGCCGCGACCGGTGACATCTTCAATGCCTGCGCCCGTGAGCGCGGCAAGAACTGCCGACGAGGTCGTCGTGTTGCCGATGCCCATCTCGCCGACACCTAAGATAGACACACCGTCTTTCTTTGCCTGCGCGGCAAGCGCCATACCGGCGGCAATGCCGACTACCGCCTGCTCCCGCGTCATGGCAGGCTCTTTGTAAAAATTCTTCGTTCCTTTGCCGAGACTGCGGTTTACAATCTCCGGGCAGTGGTACGGAAGCTTGATGCCCATATCGACCACGACCAGCTCGTCTCCGAAGTGCTTTGCCAGACACGACGCGCCGGTCAAGCCCCGCGTGAGATTGATTGACTGCGCCAGCGTCACCGACTGCGGCGCGGAGCTGACGCCCTCGTCGACCACGCCGTTGTCGGCGGCAAGAACATAGATGCGTGTTTTCTGGATGGTATTTTTGACGCTTCCGGTGATGCCAGCGAGCTGGACGGAAATATCCTCCAGAAGCCCGAGGCTTCCGGGCGGCTTTGCCAGCTCTGCCTGCCGTTTGCGCGCGGCGTCCATCGCGCCTGCGTCAAGGGCTGTGATTTGCGAGATTGCCGACAAAAGCGTCTGTTCCGATTCCATGATGTGCTATTCCTCCAGAAGGTTCTGCGCGGCAAGCCATTGGACCGACTGCCGGCATGTGCCGAGTTCGAGTGTGACGGTAGTGCACGGGCAGAGTGCGGAAAGCTCGGTGAGAAGCCCCGCGATGTCCATCGCGCCCTGATCGAGCGGCGCGTGCAGATCGCGCACGCCGTCGTTGTTGTGTAAATGTACGTGAGAAAGATACGGCGCACAGGCACGCAGCCACTGTACAGGCGGCTTTCTGCTTGCCGCGGTGTTTGCATGCCCCAGATCGAGGCAGAGCTTCAATTGAGGGCTGTCTACCTGCCGCAGAATTTCCAGCAGCATCGTCTCGTCCGGCTCCATGACGTTTTCCAGACACACCGTGAGCGTTTCCGGCACCTCCCGCATCAGCCGCTTCCACACAAGCACCGAACGCGAGACGAACCACTCCGGGTGATACACCAGCGGCACAAAGCCCGCGTGCAGTACCAGCTTCGGGCAGCCAAGTGAAACTGCCCTGTCGATTGCCTGGCGGTAGCGCTTTTCTGTGATTTCCAGCACGAGCGGGTCGATTGCGGCGGGGCAGAGCTCGTTAAAAGGTCCGTGCAGCACGAACCGGTCGGACGAAGACAGGCAGGCGGCAAGGGAAGATTCCAGATAGCGGGCGCAGTCCTGCGGGAAAAGCTCGGTTACTTTGTCCGGATTGTCCAGAAATGCCGCCGTGCAGAACTGGGCAAGCTCCAACCCGAGTCCGTAATCCTTCGCCGTCTGCGGCGCGTCGTCCGCGATGGACGAGAGATACAGCAGCTGTTTTTTCATGCGCCCTCCGATACACCCCAAAATAAAAGCCTGCATCCGAAAACCGGATACAGGCGCAAAAAGGCTGTATGTTTCCGGTTCCGGCAGAAACAAGAATCCATCGGGCAGCAGTCTGGCTGAGCCGGAAGGACCGGCTTCACAGTGACCGACTCGCGGGGAATTGCACCCTCTTTGCCGGACCCGATTCCTATGTAGGAAAAAAATCAGAGCCTGCCCTGCTGGCGCAGAAGCCAGACCTTCAGAAGCGCAGTCTGGGTCTTTGCATCCCAGATCTCACCTGCAAGGACCTTCTGCACCGCCTGCTCAAGCGGCATCGTAAAGACGTTCAGAAATTCGTCGGCGTCCAGCTTCTGCTCGCGGAAGGTGAGACTTTTTGCCGCGTACATGTGGATTGCCTCGTCGCTGTAGGCGCAGGCGGGAAGTAACATCCCAAGCTCGATCAGCTCTTCTGCGACCGCGCCGGTCTCCTCCAGAAGCTCGCGCGCGGCTGCCTTCCGGGGGTCTTCGTCCTTGCTGTCGAGCTTGCCTGCCGGTATCTCCATCAGAACCTTGCCGACCGGATAGCGGAACTGCCGCTCCAGAAGAACGCTGCCGTCATCGAGCAGCGGCACGACGCACACTGCGCCCACATGGCGCATATACTCGCGCGGGGCAAGCTTTCCGTTCGGAAGCTCGACGGTGTCTTTGAAGACGTGCATGATATAGCCGTCGAAAATTTCGCGGCTTTCGACCTGCTTCTCAGTTAAATTTTCAAAATTCTGCATGCGTTTCACCTCTTGCTGCTATTCATCTTACCCGTTTGACTGCGGAAAGTCAATGCCGGAAAGAAGGCAGAATCTAGCGCGCATGAACCGCGCACGTCTGCACACACTATCCCCAGAGCTTACAGCCGCGCGCAAAAAGAAATTTTTCTTTCGTTCCATAGAAACATCTGTTTCCGGCGGAGCGCAGCGCGCGAGAATCCGCTGGCTTTTCCGGTTCCGGGGCTCTGCATGCGGAGCTTTGCCGTGTGTTTTGCCGGGCGCGGCGGAACCACGAAAGGCAGATACCCGCCGGTGGCTTTCCGGGGGATCACGGCGGATGAAGCTGCAGCTCTGCCCGACGCCGGAGGCGCATGGTGCGTCCGCGTTTTTCCGGCAAAAGCCGCCCGCAGATATTCTGCGGGCGGCTTTGTGATCCTTCAGCCAAGACGTTTGTCCTTTTCGATGACGGCGTTTACCGCTTCGATGACGGCGGACTCGAAGCCCGCCTTTTTGAGCGCATGGACGCCCTCAATGGTTGTGCCGCCGGGAGAGGTGACTTTATCGACCAGCGCCATCGGATGCTCGCCGGTTTCCTGGCAGAGCTTTGCCGCGCCGAGCGTCGCCTGGCAGGCAATTTTCTGCGCTAGCGCGCGCGGAAGCCCGGCTTTTACGCCCGCGGACGAGAGCGCGTCAATGTACATCTGCACAAATGCGCCCGAAGCGCCGCCGAGCGCCGAAAACGCGGCAAACTGCGCCTCTGGAATGTCATAAACCTCGCCCACGGTGCGGAACATTGCCCGCACCAGTTCTGCCTGCGCGGGGCTGCACAGGCTGTTCGGGCAGACGGCGCTTGCCGAGCAAAGCACCTGCGCGCAGATATTGGGCATTACACGAACAAGCGGAACATCGCCCAGATAGGAAGCGTAAAAATCGAAGCCCTTGCCGGCAGCAATCGTTACAACGAGCGTTTTCGGCGTGACGGCGGGCGCAATCAGGGGCAGCACGTCCGGCAGCATCTGCGGCTTGACGCCGAGTACCAGAACGTCCGCTTGTTCTGCGATCTGCCTTGCGCTTTCGCACGGGACAAGCCCCGTTTCCTGCGCAAGCCTTTGCGTTTTTTCCGGCGAGCGGTTGAAGCCGCAGAGCGTGTCGGAAGAAAAGCTGCCGCTTCCTGCCATGCCGTGGATAATCGCGCCTGCCATATTGCCGAGACCAATAAAGCCGTAGACCATCGTAATACCTCCCGTTGCCTCGCAGAGTTTCACGTCCGCAGACGTGAAATGAAATCAAAATTCATATTTTCCCGCGACCTGTGCGTGGGAAAATATTCCCTATAGCCCGCAAGTGTGGAATTTTGCGCCTCCGGCGCAAAATTATGCGCGCAGTCGAGGTGCAATTTCAGGGGAAAGGCGCAGCCTTTCCCCTAACGTATTAGCAGAGTTTCGCGCCTGCGGGGATCGAATCGTCGATCATGATAAGGTGCAGCTTTTCCTCGCCCTTTTCCGTGTGGACGGCGGAAAGCAGCATGCCGCAGGACTCGAGACCCATCATCTTTCTGGGCGGCAGGTTCACAATCGCAACGAGCGTCTTGCCGACGAGCTGCTCGGGCTCATAGAACTTGTGGATGCCGGAGAGAATCTGGCGGTCGGTGCCGGTGCCGTCGTCGAGCGTGAACCGGAGAAGCTTGTCACTCTTTTTGACCGGCTCGCAGGCTTTGACCTTCACGGCGCGAAGATCCGATTTGCAGAACGTGTCAAAATCGACCTTCTCGGATGCATACGGCTCGATTTCCAGCGCGGGAAGCAGGCTCTTGAGCTGCTGCTGATGGAGCTCTTCCAGCTTCGAGAGCGCCTTCTCGGCGTTTACGCGCGGGAAGACCGCCTCGCCCTTGTGGACCGTGACGGTTGCCGGGAGCCTGCCCCAAACTGCGGCGGCGTCCCAGGTTTCGACATCCGCATTTGCGCCGATCTGCGCGAAAATCTTTTCGCAGGAGTCCGGCATGAACGGCAGCAGCAGCGTCGTGCAGATGCGGACCGTCTCCAGCAGGTTATACATCACGCTGGCAAGTCGCGGTTTGTTCGCTTCGTCTTTTGCAAGACTCCACGGCATCGTCTCGTCGATATATTTGTTGGCGCGCTGGATGCACTTGAAGACCTCGTCGAGCGCGTTCTGGAACTGGAATTTTTCCATCTGCGCCTCATACCGGTCGCGAAGACCGGAAACCTGAGAAATCAGGCTTTCGTCGAACTCGCCTGCCGCGCGGGATTCAGGAAGGGTGCCGCCAAAGTACTTTTCGACCATCGCCGTCGTGCGGGAGACAAGGTTGCCGAGATCGTTTGCCAGGTCAATGTTGATCGTGTTGATAAGCAGCTCATTGGAGAAGTTGCCGTCGGAGCCGAACGGGAACGTGCGCAGCAGGAAGAAGCGCAGCGCGTCCACGCCGAACATCTCAGCAAGCACATAGGGGTCGACGACGTTGCCTTTGGATTTCGACATCTTGCCGCCGTCCATGACGAGCCAGCCGTGCCCGTAGACCTTTTTGGGAAGCGGCAGATCCAGGCTCATGAGCATTGCCGGCCAGATGATCGAGTGGAACCGGACGATTTCCTTGCCGACGAAGTGAACGTCTGCCGGCCAGTATTTTTCCAGATCGTGATACTTATCGTTTTCAAAGCCGAGCGCTGTCATATAGTTAAAGAGCGCGTCAATCCATACATAGACCACATGACCCGGGTCAAAGTCGACGGGAACGCCCCATGTGAAGCTCGTTCTCGAAACGCAAAGGTCCTCGAGACCGGGGTCAATAAAGTTGTTGACCATTTCATTGACGCGGGACTTCGGCTCGAGGAAATCGGTCTCGGTCAGAAGCTTGCGCACACGGTCTGCGTACTTGGAAAGGCGGAAGAAATACGCCTCTTCTTCTGCATCGTGGACCTCGCCGCCGCAGTCGGGGCACTTGCCGTCCTTGAGCTGGCTCTCGGTCCAGAATGACTCGCACGGCGTGCAGTATTTGCCCTTGTAAGAGCCCTTGTAGATGTCGCCGTTTTCATACATTTTGCGGAAAATCTTCTGGATTGCCGCGACATGATAATCGTCCGTCGTGCGGATGAAACGGTCGTTGGAGATGTTCATCAGCTTCCACAGATCGAGAACGCCCTTCTCGCCCGTGACGATGTTGTCGACGAACTGCTGCGGCGTGACGCCGGCTGCCTTTGCCTTTTCTTCGATTTTCTGACCGTGCTCGTCGGTGCCGGTCAGGAACATGACGTCGTAGCCCTGCAGGCGCTTGTAGCGCGCCATCGCGTCGGACGCGACAGTGCAGTAGGTATGACCGATGTGAAGCTTTGCCGACGGATAATAAATCGGCGTTGTGATATAAAAGGTTTTCTTACAGGTATCGCACATGGGAACTTCCTTCTTTCTGCGCCTGCGCCGAATGAAAGCGCGGCGGAATTTTAGCAGAACTAGCATACCCGTTTTTCAGGTTTTTGTCAACAAATACCGCCGCAGGCGATTGACAGATCGATTGACAGATGTAGTATACTAAATAGTAGACACAAAAAAACAGAACAAGAGGTTTTTATGCTGAATTTTCACAAACCGTCCATTGCCGACTACGGCTGGATTCATGACATCACGTATCCTGCAAACCTTCCGGGTGTGGACATGTCCTTCCACAATATGTACTTCTGGGAGTGCTACTACGGAGAGGTCGCGCAGGCGGCAGGCTTCGTGACGCAGCGGCTGTCGAAAGACGGCGTTTCGACGTATCTTTATCCCGCGGGCGCGGGCGACGTAAAACCGGCGCTGGAGGAAATCCTGAACGACGCGAAGGCGCGCGGAGAAAAGCTGGTGCTGCGCGGCGTGACAGAGGACAAAAAGGCGCTTCTCGAGGAGCTTTATCCCGGAAAGTTTTCGTTTACCGCCTACCGCGACTCGTTCGACTATATCTACACCGTCGAGGAGCTGACCGAGCTGCACGGCAAGAAGCTGCAGGCAAAGCGCAACCACTGCAACCGCTTCGAGCAGGACCATCCGGATTTCAAAACGGAAATCGTCACGCCGGAGAATCTGCAGCGCTGCCGCGATATGGTGAGCAAATGGTACGAGGTCCACGAGTGGAACGAGCAGATTGAGCAGGAAAAAACGGCAATTGCCCGTGCGTTCGACCATTTTGAAGCGTCGCACATGGATGGTCTCATGCTGATCGATGCCGGCGAGGTCATTGCGTTTTCCATGGGCGCGCGGATGAACGAGCTGTATTACGATGTGTGCTTTGAAAAGGCGTATTCCGCCATCAACGGCGCCTACGCCATGATCAACCGCGAATTTTCCCGCATGATCGCGCAGAAATATCCGGAGCTTCAATTCCTCAACCGTGAAGACGATATGGGAGAGCCGGGGCTGCGCAAGGCAAAGGAGTCGTATCAGCCGACGTGCCTGCTCGAAAAATACAACGCTTGCTTACAGGAGGAAGGGTAAATGCGCACCAGAAAGACCGGCAGGGAGGATATCCCGGCGTTAAAAGCGCTCTGGCAGGAGGCATTCGGCGACGAGCAGCAGGACATCGATCTGTTCTTTGAGACCGTCTACCCGAACGCAACCGGCTTCTGCGCGGAAGACGGCGGAGAGCTGGTGTCCATGCTTTTCGCGCTGCCGCAGACGATTGTCAAAGAAGAAAAGCAGCTCAAATGCGCCTATCTCTACGCTGTCGCAACAAAAAAGGACCGGCAGGGCGAGGGGCTTTGCAGCGCGCTGCTTGCCTATGCGGAAAAGGAGCTTCGCAAGCGCTATGTTGAGGCGCTGCTTTTAAGTCCGGCAAGCGAACGCTTAGCAGATTTTTATGCAGAGCGCGGCTTTACCCGGCAGACGGGCGCAAAAAAAACGCTGCTCGACTGCGCGCAGCCGACGGGGCAGGCGACGGAAATCGGTGTGCAGGACTACGCAGGTCTGCGCGAGACGGCGCTGTGGGATATTCCGCATGTGCGCTATGACAGAGCGCAGCTGGAATACGCGATGGCTGGCGGCAAATTTTACTGCCTGATGGCAGGCTACGCCATGGGCTGCGCGGCGGTCAAGGACGGCAAAGACGGCGTGCAGGCGGTTGTCTGCGAGCTGCTGCCCGGAACGGAAGGACTCGGCGCGCTGGCAGAAAAGCGCGGCGCGGGAAAGTATGAGGTTGTTTCGTCGCTTCCCGGAGAAGACGGCGAGACATGGTGCATGCTCAAGTGGCTGGGCAGAGCCTATCCGGAGCTGGAGCCTGTATACATGGGCTTTTCCCTGGAATAAGGCGCGCGCGGGGATTGCGCGAAGAAGCATGTGTTTCACATAGACGGAAAAGAGGAACCGATTGATGCACGACGCAGGCATTACCATATCGAATAGCGATCTCAAGAGGCTTCTTGCCTGCGCGAACGCAGACGCGGCGCTTTTGTATCTGTATCTTGCCGCCGGGAACGATCCGGCGCAGGCGCAGACGGCGCTTCGCATGAGCCAGTCGCGCGTGGATCTCGCCGCAGCAAGCCTGCGGCAGATGGGACTGACGCAGGACGAGCCGAAGCACCTTGCCCCTGCCGAAGCGCCCGGCTACACCGAGCAGGACGTGACGCGCGAATACCGCACGAACCCGGAATTTCCGAGCATGGTCGGCGAGGCGCAGCGCAGGCTCGGCAGACTTCTGAGCACGGAGGAGATCAAGATTCTTCTGTCCGTCTACCGCTATCTCGGGCTTCCGCCGGAGGTCATTTCCATCCTGATCAACTATTGCATCCAGAGAAGCCGCGCGCGCGGGCAGACGCGCATGCCGTCGATCCGCAGCATCGAAAAAGAGGCGTACCGCTGGGCGGACCTCGGCGTCGATACGATGGAGGAGGCGGCGGTGTACATGCAGAGTCAGCTGCAGCTGCAGGCAAACGTCGGAAAGATCCAGAGTCTGCTCGGCATCGAGGGGCGCAAGCTGACCGCGGGCGAGGAAAAGCTGATTGCCGCATGGCTTTCCTGGGGCTTCGGCGAGCGGGAAATCCGGCTGGCATATGAAAAGACGTGTATGAACACGGGCGGACTCAAATGGGCGTATCTGAACTCGATCTTAAAGAGCTGGCACGAGCAGGGGCTGACCACGCTCGAACGCATCGAAGCGGGCGACCGCCCGCCGGAAAAACCGGCGCGCAGCGCGGCAAAGCCCGGCTATAACGTGCAGCATCACGACGACGCGCTCAGCGACATCCAGCGCGCTGCCATCCGGCGGATGCTGGAAAACGGGGAGGAATAACGTATGGCGTACTCGAAGGAGGTCCTGCACCGCGCCGAAGCGCGGCTCGAGCAGGCGCGCCGCCAGAACGAGCTCGACTGCGAGCGGCGGATATCCGCGATCTATGAAAAGCTGCCGCGTCTGGCGGAAATTGACCGCGAGCTGAGAAAAACCAGCGCAAAGGTCTATGCCGCCGCCTTCCGGGAAAGCGAAAGCCCCGAGCAGGCGATGCAGAAGCTCAAGGAGGAAAATTTATCGCTGCAGCGCGAACGAGACTGGATCCTGGAGTCGGAGAACATTGACCCCGAGGATCTGGAGCGCGAGCCTGTGTGCAGACTCTGCGGCGGCAGCGGCTGGCGCGGGGCTGTGATGTGCGAGTGCTTGCAGGAGCTTTGCCGGCAGGAGCAGAAGAAGGTGCTGCTGCAGTCGTTCGGCACGGGAAAAGAGAGTTTCGAGAAATTCCGGCTGGATGTGTATCCGGACCGGCTGGACCCGAAGCTCGGCATTTCGCCGCGCGCGCTCATGAAAAGGGTCTATGAAAGCGCCGTAAGCTACGCGAGGACGTTTTCTACCGCCAGCGAATCGCTTCTGTTCATGGGCGCGACAGGACTCGGCAAGACGCTTCTTTCCGGCTGTATTGCGCGCGCGGTCGCAGACCGGGGGTATTCCGTGTGCTACGTGTCGGCTGGAAAGCTGTTTTCCGATTTTGAGACGGAGAAGTTCCGCCTGAAAGAAGACGGCGCGCTGACGGGCGAGTATCTGCAGACCGATCTTCTGATCATCGACGATCTGGGGACGGAAATGACGACGCAGTTTACCGTGTCGGCGCTCTATCAGATCGTCAACGGCAGGCTGCTTTCCGGAAAACCCACGATTGTCTCGACAAATCTTCCGGACACGGAGCTCGAGGCGCGCTACTCGGCGCAGATTGCCTCGCGGCTGCTGGGGGCATATACGCTCTATCAGTTCTGCGGGACGGATGTGCGGCTGCTGCGGAAAATGGAAAGCAGGGGCTGACGAACCGGCTCGCCGGAACGGGCAACTGCAATTTTAACTGGAATGGCTTGGGGGCTTCCCTTCGGGGGAGCCTCTTGTTTTGAAAAAGGAACAAAAAGTTTACAAATAAATTGCAGAACTACTTTCTTCTTTCGCCCGCTTGTGATATACTGTACTGTACTATTGCTATGCCCGTATACAAATGGGGCTTGAATACAGACGAAGGAAGAACGACATGCTCGAATTGCTTTCCCCCGCGGGCTCGATGGAGGCGCTGCGCGCTGCCGTACAGAACGGAGCCAATGCGGTTTATCTTGGATATGACCGGTTCAACGCCCGCATGGGCGCGCAGAATTTCTCTGCCGACGAGCTGCAGGAGGCGATTGTCTACTGCCATGTGCGCGGCGTGCAGGTGCATCTGACGCTCAACACGCTTGTTTCCGACCGGGAGATGGCGCGCGCGGCGGAGGTCATCCGGGCGGCGGCGGTCTTCGGCGTCGATGCGTTTATCGTGCAGGATCTCGGCATGGTGCAGCTGTGCAAGGAAATTGCGCCGTCGGTGCCGGTGCATGCGTCCACGCAGATGTCGATTCACTCGCTCGAGGGTGTGGTTGCCGCGGCGGAGCTGGGCTGCAGCCGGGTGGTTCTGTCGCGCGAGCTTCCGATGGAGCAGATCCGCCATATCTGCCGCAGAAGCCCTGTGGAGATCGAGGTTTTTGTCCACGGCGCGCTTTGCATGTGCTACTCGGGGCAGTGCTATTTATCCAGCGTCATCGGCAGGCGCTCGGGAAACCGCGGGCAGTGCGCCCAGCCGTGCAGGCTTCCGTATGGCTACGGCAGATTCGAGGCGACGCGGTATCCGCTGAGCCTGAAAGACAATTGCCTCATTGAGCATGTGCGCGAACTCGAGCGCATGGGCGTTGCGTCGGTCAAAATCGAGGGCAGAATGAAGCGCCCGGAGTATGTCGCGGTGGTCACAAAGGCATACCGCGCCGCGATCGACGGCAGGCGCGTCACGGAAAACGACATGCAGCAGTTGGAGGCGGTCTTCTCCCGCCAGGGCTTTACACAGGGCTATTACGAGGGAAAGACCGGGCAGAGCATGTTCGGCACCCGGCAGGAGCCGGAGGACAACCGCGAGCTGTTTTCCGCTGCCCGCGCGACGTATGAATCGGGCGAAAGACCGCGCGTGCCGGTCAAGTTCTACGCGATGGTGCGTGCAGGAGAGCCGGCGCAGCTTGCCGCGCAGGACGAGGACGGGCATGTCTGCAAGGCGGTCGGCCCCGTTCCCGAGCAGGCGCTGGTGCATTCTCTGACAGCGGACGATCTGGAATCAAGGCTCAAGAAAACGGGCGGCACGCCGTATTATTGCGCGATGGTGCGCTCGGTGGTGGACCCCGGGCTGATGCTCCCGGCGTCGGCAATCAACGCGATGCGGCGCGAGGTGCTTGCCGAGCTGACCGCGCGGCGCGGCAGAGTGGCGCTTCCAAAGACGAACGCCTACAATCCGCCTGCGCTCTATGACGGCATGTCCGGCGAGCCGCAGCTGACTGTGGCGGTCCGGTCCGCCGCGCAGATTACCCCGCGCCTGATTGCGGAAAAGCCGGCGGTTTTGTATGTGCCGCTGTCGGAGCTTTACGAGCATCCGGAGCTGACGCGCATGATCGGCGTCGAGACGCAGCTGGCGGCAATTCTGCCGCGCGTGGTGTGGTCGGGCGAAAATCCGGGGCTTGCCGAGCAGCTCAAGAGCGTCTATGTGATGGGTGTGCGGCAGCTGCTCGTCGGAAACCTCGGGCAGATCAAGATTGCCAAAGCGGCGGGCTTTGCCGTGCGCGGCGATTTTGGTCTGAACATCTACAATTCGCGCGCAATGCACTATCTGCGCGCCAACGGCATCGATTCGCAGCTGTTATCGTTTGAAATGACGCTGCCGCAGATTCGCGATGTGTCGAAGGCGGTGCCGGCGGAGGTTTTGATCTACGGAAGGCTGCCGCTGATGGTCATGGAAAACTGCGTGATGAAAAACAGAACGGGCACCTGCTCGTGCCAGACGACGCAGACGAAGCTCATTGACCGCATGGGAGAGGAATTTCCGATCGTCAAGGACCCCGGCACGTGCCGCAATGTCCTGCTCAACGGGAAGAAGCTGTATCTGCTCGATAAAAAGGAGAGCTTCCGCGGCATGGGGCTCTGGGCGCTGCGGCTGCAGTTTACGACGGAAAACGCGGGCGAGGTCGACCGGGTTCTGTCCGAGTACCGTTCGGGCGCGCGCTTCGAGCCGGGCAGCTGCACGAGAGGACTTTACAATCGCGGTGTAGAATAAGAAGGCGAAAAAATGATTGTTTTGGCATCCAAATCCCCCAGAAGAAAGCAGCTGCTTTCGATGATGGGGCTGGAATTTACGGTGCAGACGGCGGATATCGACGAGACCATGGACCCGTCGCAGACGCCTGCGCACGAGGTTGCGGCAGTGTCCGCGCGCAAGGCAGAAAAAATTGCCGCGCTGCACCTGCAGGACGTGATCGTTTCGGCGGATACGATTGTCGTCATCGACGGGAAAATTCTCGGGAAGCCGAAAGATGAACAGGACGCGGCGCGGATGCTGCGCCTGCTTTCCGGCAGGACGCACACGGTCTACACGGGGCTGACGGTCCATGCAAACGGAAAGGCAAACACGCAGGTCGTATCGACGGGCGTGACGTTCCGGGACCTTTCCGACGCGGAAATTGCCGCGTATATCGAAACGAAGGAGCCGATGGATAAGGCGGGCGCCTACGGCATTCAGGGCTACGGCTCAATGTTCGTCTCGCACCTGGACGGCGACTATTTCTGCGTGATGGGGCTTCCGGTCTGCACGCTGGCGGGGATGCTCCGCGATGCGGGCGTGCGCATTCTGGGGCAAGCCTGACTATAAGAGCGCCGGCATACGGCGCGGGGAAGTGATCGATTGAAAAAGAATTTCTGGACGGCGCGGCTGAAGACGATCCTGATCGTGGCTGTCGTGCTTGCCGTCATTGTCGCCGTCATTCTCGGCATCACGAGCGGGGCGAGCTTCGGAGAAAACGTCGTCGGGACGATTCTCTCTCCGATCCGCACCGGCATTGCTGCCATCGACCGGCAGGCAGAGCGGTACTATAACTATATCTTCGGCTATGAGGCGCTGAAGGCGGAAAACGCGGAGCTGCAGAAGAAAATCCTCGCGATGGAGGAGGACGTGCGCACCGCCGAGCAGTATCAGCGCGAAAACGAGCAGCTCAAGACGCTGCTGGGGCTGAGCGAGGAGCATGAGGACTACAGCTTCGTTTCGGCGTATATCATCTCGTGGGACTCGTCGGACTACAAAAGCGCCTTTACCATTGGCAAGGGCACGAACTCGGGGCTGGAAGAGGGCATGTGCGCCGTCACCGAGAACGGGCAGGTCGTGGGTCTGATTACCAAGGTCGGCGTCAACTGGGCGACGATCACGACGATCATGGACTCGTCTCTGGAAATCAGCGCCTCGATTGCGTCCTCCGGCTACACCGGCGTCGTGCAGGGCACGTATCTTCCCGACGGCAGCAGCATCCTTCGCATGAACTATCTGCTGACCGACGCGATCATCAAAAACGACGACCAGGTCGTCACAACCGGCTCGACGCTCTATCCCAGAGGGCTTCTGCTCGGCTATATCACAAACGCGAGCCAGGACGAGACGGGCGTTGCAAAATACGCAACCCTCAATCCGTCGTGCGATCTGGATAACCTCGAACAGATCTTTATCATCACCGAATACGCAAACAACTGAGAAACAACCGGCGAAAGGCAGGCAGACGGCATGCGCGAACGATACAAAAACGCCCTCATGTGGGCTTTATATGCGGCGCTCGTGCTGTTTGTGCTGGTGGTGCAGACGGTGAGCTTCGGACGCCCGCGCTTCTTTGGCGTCAAGCTCTGCTTTGTGCCGGTGCTGGTCGCGTGCGTTTCGATGCACGTGGGAAGCGAGGCAGGCGGGGTCTTCGGCATGGCGTGCGGGCTTTTGTGGGCGCTGTCTGGCGCAGACGGCGGCGCGCTTCACATTGTGCTGCTTGCCGGCTGCGGCGCGGTCTGCGGGTATCTGTGCGACCGGTATCTGGTGCGCAATCTCGTTTCTGCGCTTCTGATGAGCCTGCTGTGCCTGATTTTCTGCCAGCTGGTGCTCTTTTTCTTCAAATGTATCGTAACTTCCATCGGCATGCAGGGGCTGCTGCCGGTGCTGGCGCAGGTGGGGCTGTCTCTTCTTCTGTGTCCGCCGGTCTACCTTGCCGCATGGGCAATCCGAAAGGCAGGTGCCTGATTTTTGGCTAGACGTTCCAAATTCCGCATGGTGGTGCTCATCGGCGTCATCGTTTCCGTGATGTGCGTGTTTCTGCTGCGCATGTATACCCTTGCCGCGGTCAGCCCGGACGAGCGCGCCGTTGCCGACGCCGACTCCATGACCTATCAGACGACGGTCGAGGGTGCGCGCGGCTGCATTCTGGACCGCAACGGCAACGTGCTGGTCTCCAACCGCGCAACCTACAACATTGTGATTATCAACTACGTGCTGGCAAACACTGGCGCGCCGAATGAAAATATTTTAAAGCTGCTGCAGATGTGCCAGCAGCTCGGCATCGAGTGCCAGAGCCACTTCCCGGTGACGAAGACGAAGCCGTATGAATACGATATGCAGAGCCTGAACACCACCTGGCAGAACTATTTCCGCATGTTCCTCAACAACCGCGACTACGACCTCGACATTTCCGCGTCCACACTGATGCGGAACCTGCGCGAGGCATACCGGATTCCGAACGACTGGGACGCGGACGATGTGTATAACGTCATCGCCGTCCGGTACGAGCTGGAGCTTCGAAGCGTCGACAATACGGGTCTTGAAAACTACATGCTGGCAAAGGACGTGGACGCGGAGTCTCTGGCGGCGGTCGCGGAGCTCGGCATTCCGGGCGTTATCATCCAGTCCGGCACGGTCCGCGAATACAAAACCGCCTACGCCGCGCACCTGCTCGGCACCATCGGCGCGATGGGACCCGACGAGTGGGCGGAGTATCAGCAGAAGGGCTACGCCATGAACGCCATGATCGGCACGTCCGGCATTGAAAAGGCGTTCGAGGAGTACCTGCACGGCACGTCCGGCACGAAAATTACCACGGTTTCTACGACGGGCGATGTGCTCAACGAGTACTACACGAGTCTTCCCCAGCCGGGCAACAACGTCGAGACGACCATTGATATCTCCCTGCAGGCGACCGCCGAGCAGGCGCTCGAGAAGGTCATTGTCGACCTGCGCGAAAACGGCGTCGGTAAACATAAGGAGGGCAAGGACGCCGTGGGCGGCGCGGTCGTGGTCCAGCAGGTGAGAACCGGCGAGGTGCTTGCCTGCGCGAGCTACCCGACCTTCAACCTCAGCACCTATTCCGAAGACATCACCGAGCTGAGCCAGGACGAAACGTCGCCGCTTCTCAACCGCGCGCTGCTCGCAGCGTATCCTCCCGGATCCATTTACAAGATGGTTACGGCGATTGCCGCCATCGATTACGGACACTACAGTCCCTACCACCTCATCACCGACCAGGGACTTTATACGTTCTACGATTCGTTCCAGCCGAAGTGCTACGTCTGGTCGCGCGCAACCGGCGCGACACACGGACAGATCGACATGCGCCAGGCAATTGCGCATTCGTGCAATTACTATTTCTATGAGGTCGGTCGCGTGACCTACGACACGGCGCAGAAGGAAGTCGGCTTCAACCCGTTTGACGTGGTGGCAAAGGCGCTGGGTCTCGGAGAAGCGACCGGCGTGGAGCTCGATGAAGAGACCGGCATGCGCGCCAACGCCGAAAACAAGGCAAAGCTCTATGAAAACGACGACGCCGGCTGGTATGGCGCGGACGTTCTGCAGGCGGTCATCGGACAGAGCCTGAACCGGTTTACGCCGATGCAGATGTGCTCTTACGTGCAGGCGCTTGCCAATCAGGGCACGCGCTATGAGGCGACGTTCCTCTCTCGCGTCATCTCCTGGGACTATCAGGATCTGCTTCTGGAGCATGAGCCGGCAGTTGCAAGCAAGCTTGAAATGTCCGACGATGCAAAGCTCTGTATCTCCGAGGGCATGTACATGACGACGCAGGAGGGCACCGCGGAGGAATATTTCAAATACTACCCCGTGAAGGTTGCCTGTAAGACCGGTACTGCGCAGTGGCAGGGCACGACGTCGACCGGCGCGTTCGGCGGCTCAGACCACGCCTCGTTCGTTCTCTACGCCCCGGCGGACGATCCGCAGATCGCCATCGCAGTCTATGTGGAAAAGGGCTCGAAGGGCGGCAATCTGGCAAACGTCTGTATTCCGATTCTGGATGCCTATTTCTCCTCCGCCACACATTATGAAACGGTTATGACGGAGAACACCGCCGACTGACCGCACATAGGGTGTATTCTTCCAACTGCCAACGCACCCGGACAGCGGACCTTTTCGCGCTGCGTCAGCGCCATTTTTCCTTGGGAACCTCTGAATAAATCCCCGACCGCGGACGACGGATCTTTTCCGCCAATCCG
>ERZ838577.1395-NODE-1395-length-32752-cov-5.074319_pt1 | contig 32752 bp, 30 predicted proteins | sample MGYA00519682_ERZ838577 | MGnify/ENA primary metagenome ERZ838577 (study PRJEB31850, sample SAMEA3708838) | human gut metagenome | biome: human gut; feature: human-associated habitat; material: faeces | place: China | collected 2014 ...
CGGGAGGAAAGCAGATTTTGGCCTCGGCGGAGCGATGACCTGGTAAAGAGGGATCCACGGAAAGCTATTCCCTGTTCGAGCTATAAAAGGAGGTTGCCCGATGCCCCGCTTTTTTCACGAAGTACCCTCCGGAGATTCTCTGATAATCAATGGGCCCGATGCCCAGCACATTCGCCGGGCGCTGCGGATGCAGCCGGGGGAGCACCTGACCGTCTGCGACGGGCAGGGGACCGATTATGCCTGCCAAATCGCCGCCTTTGAAGGGGAGGGGGTCCGGCTCTCCGTTCTTTCCCAGGCCCCGAGCTGCACGGAGCCCTCCCTGGCCGTCACCCTGTATCAGGGGTTACCCAAAGGGGACAAGATGGACTGGATCATCCAGAAGGCGGTGGAGCTGGGGGTGACGGCGGTGGTGCCGGTCGCCACCCGGCGCAGCGTCGCCCGCCTGGAGGGAAAGGCCGACAAAAAGCAGGAACGCTGGCAGCGGATCGCCGCCGAGGCGGCGGGCCAGTGCGGCCGGGGGATGCTGCCGTCCGTGGAGCGGCCCCTGTCCTGGAGTCAGGCCCTTTCCCGCCTTTCCGGGGAGCCCGCCCTGGTGTTTTACGAGGGAGGCGGCCGGCCTCTGCGCGAGCTGGTGACCCCTTCCACCCGGCGGCTGTCGGTGTTCGTCGGCCCGGAGGGCGGCTTCGACCCGGAGGAGATCGACGCGATCCGCCGCCAAGGCGGCGGCGTCGCCACCCTGGGTCCCCGGATCCTGCGGTGTGAAACGGCCCCTCTGGCGGCCCTGACCCTTCTGATGCATCTGAGCGGCAATATGGAATAAACCTTTTCTTCGAAAGGATGACTGGACGATGACGACGGCGTATCTGGTGGTTCCCTGCTACAACGAAGAAGCGGCGTTGCCGTATTTCCTGCAGGAGATACGGAAGGTGGCGGACAACATGTCCACCACCTTCCAATTGGACTTTGAGATCCTTTTTATAAACGACGGTTCGCGTGACAAAACTTTACAGATCCTGCGTCAGGCGGTGCAGGAGGACAAGCGTATCCGCTACATATCCTTTGCCCGTAATTTCGGCAAGGAGGCTGCAATGTATGCTGGTTTCCAGAATTGCACAGGCGACTATGCTGCGGTTATGGACGCAGACATGCAGGATCCGCCGTCTCTGCTGCCGGAGATGTATCAGGCATTACAGAGTGGAGAATACGACAGTGTTGCGACACGCCGTGTTACCCGCAAGGGTGAGCCGCCAATCCGCAGCTTTTTCGCGCGGTGCTTTTATAAGCTGATTAACCGCATTTCGGACGCAGACATCGTAGATGGCGCTCGAGATTTCAGGCTGATGACGCGCCAAATGGTGGACGCGATTCTGTCTATGACGGAGTATAACCGTTTCTCCAAGGGTATTTTTGGTTGGGTTGGCTTCCGCACAAAATGGCTCCCGTATGAAAACGTCGAGCGGGTTGCTGGTGAAACCAAGTGGTCGTTCTGGAAACTGTTTCTGTATTCGTTGGAAGGTATAACAGCCTTTTCGACCGCACCATTGGCCATCGCCTCGATTGCTGGTATTCTGCTTTGCATAGTTGCATTGTTGTTCGTATGCGTCGTCCTCGTCAAAACGCTTGCATTCGGCGATGCAGTAGGCGGTTGGCCGAGTATGATGTGCGTTATTCTGTTTCTGGGCGGTGTGCAGTTATTCTGCATGGGTATTCTGGGACAATATCTCGCAAAAACGTATCTGGAAACAAAGAAACGCCCGATTTACATCGTGCAGGAAACGAATGAGGATCGAGTATGAAAGAGAAAATTATTCAAAATACAGTCCTTCGTTTCATCCTGGTAGGTGTTATAAATACGCTGGTAGGCACGGTAATCATGTTCGGCTTGTATAATCTAGCGCATTGCAGCTATTGGGTCTCCTCGGCATCGAATTATATCCTGACAAGTATTTTGAGCTTTTTCCTGAACAAATTCTTCACTTTTCAGAACAAGGAAAAGAGCATTGGACAGGTTGTGCGATTTGCGGTGAATATTGCGGTATGTTATCTGCTGGCATATGGTATCGCAAAGCCGCTGTGCCTCTATTTACTGAGCGGCGCGGCAGCTTCGGTGCGTGATAATGTTTCGATGTTCGTAGGCATGTGCCTGTTCACCGCGTTTAACTACTGCGGTCAGCGATTTTTTGCATTCAAAAATAAAGAGTAATATGTAGGATGAGTTTATGAAAGGTCTAATCTTAGCAGCCGGCAAAGGCACGCGCCTTTACCCGATGACAAAACCGATGAGCAAGCCGTTGCTTCCGGTTTACGACAAGCCCATGATTTATTACCCGCTTGCAATTCTCATGCAAGCGGGCATTTCGGATGTCATGGTAATCGTTCCGCCGAACGAAACAGACACATTTCGTGCGCTGCTCGGCGACGGAAGCCAGTTCGGCATCAGTATTTGCTATGCAGAACAGCCTGTCGCGCGTGGTATTGCGGATGCACTGCTGATCGGCCGTGAGTTCGTGGGCGATGACTCGGTATGTCTTGTGCTGGGCGATAACATCTTCCACAGCGATACGCTACGTGAAGTGCTCTGTAAGGGCGCACAGCAACAGAACGGTGCAACGGTGTTCGGCTACTGGGTCGAAAATCCGCGGCCGTTCGGCGTGGTAGAGTTTGACGAGGATGGCCGCGCAATTTCGATTGAGGAGAAACCGCGTCATCCGAAGAGCAACTACATAATCCCCGGCATTTACTTTTATGACAACCAGGCGATGGAAATTGCGGCAAACCTTACACCATCGCAGCGCGGCGAACTGGAAATCACAGACGTAAATCTGGAGTATTTACGCCGGGATCAATTGCAGGTGCTCCCGCTCGAGCGGGACGTCGTGTGGCTGGATGCCGGTACAGCAGACAGCCTGATGGACGCAGGACAGACTATTCGAAATATCCAGGCTGAGACAGGACGTTATGTTGGTTGTCTGGAAGAACTGGCATTTAATCAGGGATGGCTGACGGAAGAACAGGTGCACAAGGCTGGGCAGGAGCTCGGCATGACACTTTATGGACAGTACTTGCAGTGCTTATAATAGGCAATAAGATAAGAAAAAGTCTGCGCATGTTTTACTTGCAACAGCATACGACTTTAAAAAACTAATAAATTAGCTTAGTGAAGCGTACCGAACCCCGACTGCATCGCAGCCGGGGTTTTTTCTGCCCCTTGCCGTCCTTACAAAAACCGCCTATAATAAATCTATCAATTCACGGCGGCGTGGCCGCTGCGCGGGAAGGCGAAGGAGGGGCAGCATGATCAACAGGGACAAGTTGAAGCCGGTCATAGAGGAATACAAAACATACTTTCCGATGCACTGGAGAAACTCAATCAACGGCGGCGTAAGCTGCAAATGGGAAGCGGTCAAGTGCTTTCGGGAGCACTGGGACATCGACGCGCCGGATTGTGCGGACATGCTGTCGCAGGCTTTGGCGAAGACAGGCAGCCTGCTGAACGCCGCACATTTCTTCGCAGACGGCATGCTGATCGCCATGGCGAGAGCGGAGGGCGAGACCGTGCGGCAAATGTTCCGCAGTCTGTTTGATGAAACGCAGGATCTGGCGCAGCGCATCACCGATTTTGAGACTGCTGCCGAAAAAATCCGTGTCGCACACGATGACGGCACATGGAACAGCCATTATCAGCACGCTAACGCGATCAGCACCTATCTGTGGCTGCGCTATCCGGAAAAGTACTACATCTACAAGTATGCGGTCTGTCACGATGTTGCCGCGACGCTGGAAGTTGACTTTCAGCCGAAGGAGAACGGTGCTGCTGAGAACGTCGTGCAGTGCTATTGCCTGTACGATGAAATCCGCGGGGAGCTGTGCGCCGATGCTGAGTTGTCGAAGCTGTTCGCAGATACAATCCCCGATGCAGCCAACGCGAGTGAATATCTGAACACCGTGACCATCGACTTCTGCTATTATCTGAGTCAGGTTTACCGCAAGGAAAAGTCCGCGCCGCCGGCGAACGATGCTCCGGCTGACAGCGCCGCGCCGTCCATCTGGAAAATCAGCGAGGGGACAGACGCGACTGGCCCCTCGAGCGGCAACAAGAAAATCTTTATGGAGCACGGCGTTGTGGTCGTCCACGGCGAAACCAAAGCGCTTGGAACCTCTGGTCAGACACAGGGCGAGGCGTTCCGGCTGGAGATCAAAAAGGGCGATTTCTTTTATCTCTGCTACGCCAGCAGTGTACAGCTTCTGGGACAGTTCACGAGCGATGAAGCAATCGAAAACCCGGAAATGGGCGGCGGCTGGTACGAACGGCCGTACCGCGTCATCGCGAAAAGCAAAAGCACCACGCTCCCTTATAAGGACAAGCTAAAGTGGTGGACACCGAATGCGAACACAACGTGTGTGCGTGTGCCGGACGATGAAGAAAACCGCGGACTGTTTGAAAAGCTGCTGCTCATGCCGTATTTCGGCATGACGCTGTACGAGCTGAAAACAGCTTCGACAAAGCCGGACAAAACATACGGCAAGACGGAGTTTGTCCGCGAAGTATACATGAACGAGCGGGAGTTCGATATTCTTTCTGCGCTGCTCCGCGAGAACAAAAATCTGATTTTGCAGGGCGCGCCGGGCGTCGGCAAAACGTTCGCCGCGCGCAGACTTGCGTATGCCATGATGGGAGAGAAGGACGACAGCCGGGTCAAGCTGGTGCAGTTCCATCAGAACTACTCCTACGAGGATTTCGTGATGGGCTACCGTCCGGACGGCAGCGGCTTCAAGCTGACCAAGGGCATTTTCTACAATTTCTGCCGCGAGGCGCAGGAGCACCCGGACAAAGAATATTTCTTCATCATCGACGAGATCAACCGCGGCAATCTGAGCAGGATTTTCGGTGAGCTGCTCATGCTGCTCGAAAAGGATTACCGCGGAACCGAAATCTCGCTTGCATACAACGGCGAGCCGTTCTCTGTGCCGAAAAATCTCTATCTGATCGGCATGATGAACACGGCGGACCGCAGTCTGGCCATCATGGACTATGCGCTGCGCCGCCGCTTCAAGTTCTACGACATGTACCCGGCGTTCGGCTCGGAAGGCTTCCGAACCTATCAGAAGCGTCTCGATAACGTGCTGTTTGACGCACTCATCGAGCAGATCAAGTCGCTCAACCGCGAGATTGCCGGGGATGTTTCGCTCGGCCGCGGCTTCTGTATCGGACACAGTTATTTTTGCGGCCGCACGCCGCAGACCTGCACGGAGGAATGGATGTACATGACGGTGGAGTACGATATTCTGCCGATGCTGCGCGAATACTGGTTCGATGAGCCGGAAAAGGTGCAGAAATGGGAAGAGCGTCTGCGTGGTGTGCTGAATGACGAATGACAAGGGCATTTTCATCAAGAACGTCTATTACATGCTCAGCTATGCCTTTCGCGCGCTGCGGCAGGACGGTTGGAAAAGCGTTGCCGCCGAGGACTTCGCCTCCGCACAGGATCTGCTTGCGGCAATTTTAGCGAAAGCCACCGCGCAGCAGCTCAAGCAGGGACTGCACCGGGAATACGTGACGCAGCGCGATACGCTGCCGGTGCTGCGCGGAAAGATCGACCTGCCGGAGACTGTACGCTGCCGGACGCAGTGCAGGCCGGTCATGGCGTGCGAGTTTGACGAGCTGTCCGAGGATAATCTGTTCAACCGCATTCTGAAAACCACGCTGACCCTTCTTCTGCGCGACAGCACGGTTTCGGATACGCACAAGGCCGCGGTGCGCCGAGTGCTGCGGTTTCTGGACGGTGTGGCGGTCGTGCAGCCTGCGGCCATTGCGTGGACGCGGCTTCAGTATCGCCGCGATAATCAGAATTATGAGCTGCTGATGGGACTGTGCCAGCTGGTGCTGGACAGCATGCTTCAGACGACGGAAAACGGCTCGCACAAACTTGCGATGTTCGACGATGCGCACATGGAGCGGCTGTACGAAAAGTTCATTCTGGAATATTATCGGCGGCATCATTCGTATCTGTCGGAGATCAAGGCATCGCAGGTGCCGTGGAACTTGACCGGGACGCACGATGCGCAGTCGCTGCGGCTGCTCCCGGTCATGAAAACCGATGTGCTTCTGCGGCAGGGCGAGAAAATCCTCATCATCGACGCGAAATACTACGGCCAGATCATGCAGAGAAATTTTGATAAACTGTCTCTGCGATCGGCGCATTTGTACCAGATTTACGCCTACGTCAGCAATGCGGACAGGCAGCACACCGGAAATGTGTCGGGTCTGCTCGTGTACGCGAAAACGCAGGAAGAGCTCCTGCCGGACTGCATGTACAACATGGGTGGCAGTCATATCGGCGCGGTCACGCTGGATCTCAGCCGCGATTTTTCGAAAATCGCAGCGCAGCTCGATGCTATCGCCGCCCGGTTCTTCGAGAGAGGGGCAGAATGAGGTCGGGGGATACATCGAATAAAAAGCTCCGGCTCTGTCGCCTTGACAAAGCCGGAGCGCACGTTATAATAAAAATAGAGAGGGACGCTGTTACAGCAGCCAGCCCCTTGTTAAGTATCGATTTTAGTCGATGACCGTTCGGGGCCTAATCTGAGCGGTCATCGCGCTTTTATACAGAATTATACAGAAAATGTACAGCAGGATGACTGCACATATAAAAAGCTGAAACGGGAAGGACCATATTTATTGAGGATGGTCCCTCCCGTTTGTTTTTTTATTAATCCTCTTTATGATTCATGGCGCTGATAACCGTTTTCAGCACGTTTTCCAGATAAGGAAGCTGACTCGGTGTTACGCTCTCGATCATCGGGGAAAGCGCCTTGAATGCCCAGAATTTATCCTTCTTTTCCTGCTTTCCGAACAGGATATAGTCGGTGGACAGGCTGAGCGTCGAGGCGATACGGCACAGCGTCGGGACAGACATACCCTTGATGCCGAGCTCGATATCTGAACAGAATTTCGGCGTGATATCCAGTTTTTCAGCAAACTGCTCGCGCGTTAGTCCTAAATACTCGCGCTGCTTGCGGATTCGTCCGCCAATCGCTACCCAGTCCATTCTGTTCCTCCGTCAAGTCTTTTCATTTAGTGTACCCCGGATAGTTCCTGCAAAGAATAAACTATTAGGGTGGAAATAAGAGAACTTTGGGTGTATAATAAAGACAACTGAGGGGGGGACTGCCGATGGAGTACAAGGAGCATGCGTTTACGGTACACGGAAGGGAAATCCGTTTTTCACATGCGCAGGATATCTATAATGCAATCGAACAGCAATTCTGGCCGCGATATAACGAGACGGTGAAAGATTTCGACCGGTTTTACTCGTCTAATATTTCTTCGTTTGAAGACATCTTTCGATACCTGCCTGAGGGAGCGGACAGCCGCATACGGAACCTTGTGATATCGTCCGTGGGCATTCTGCCGAGTGCTGGTGTTCTGTCCTATACGCCGGTGAGCTTTTACGGGGAGTACGAAAACGACCTGATTTACGAACCCTGCATGAAGGAGCTGTACGAGGCACGGGAGCAGATTGAACAGGCTCGTGAGCAGCAGGAGCAGTACCGTGCCGCGCAAAAGGCAAGCCGGAGACACTGGCAGGGCGGCGGATTTGGTTTTTCGGGTGCGATCAAAGGTGCCGTGATGGCCGGTATGCTGAACGCAGGCAGCGGACTGATTCATGGTGTCGGCGACTCATTTGCCGCGGCAGGAGACTGGGCTCAGATCGCAGGCACGAAACGCCAGGTCTTTCAGCATGTGCAGAAGAGCGGAATGCTGAAGGAGGCGTTTTATCTCCGCTGCCAGCGCATCTTTTATGAGGTTTTAGAAACCGTCGGGTATGAACTGCATGTTGAAATGCCGGATTATGATGAGGAGAAAGCAAACGCGACGTTCAAAAATGCGGCGGCGCAGCACCGGAAGGGACAGCTTTCGGACGAACAGTATTTCGACTATCTGATAAAATGCGTGCAGCTTTATCCGTACAAGCCCAGCATATATGGAGAACTGTATCGACTGCATCCGGAGGACGATAAGGAACTACAGTCGCTGTCCGAATATTTGCATTTGCGGGAAGAATATCTGAAGCAGAGGGCGGCGGTCATTGAAGCACGGCTTTCCTATATTGCAGACATGCCGAGCGATACGATCATCGCAGTACAGAAAAAAATACAGGCGCTTGACGAGCTGGCGGAACGCTATCACGCAGCGGATGATAACGACTGGCTGAGCGAGAAAAACAAGGCGCAGACAAAGCTGCAAGAGCTGCTCCGGCTGAAGGATGAACAGGAGCGCACCGCACTGGGCGTTCTTCTGCCGACGAAAGAGGAAGCGGACCTCGTTCGCATGGAATGGAGGCAGGTATCTGCTGTTCTGGATGACTATCCGTACCTGTCAGACGTTGGTGCGGCACGAAAGTGCGTCGAAGCGCTGAAGGAAATTTCGGTCACGCATCCTCTGGTGCGCGAACAGGTCGAGCGGGTAGAGGATCAGGTGGTCATTTTACAGGCGAAGCAGGGTTCGTTCCAGGAGGAGATGACGCGGCAGTACCGGAAGATTTTCGGCAGTGCAGAACTTGGGGAATCCCTCGTCAATATCGACAGCGAGTACGATAAGGACTCGAATGCCGAGATTGACCCGGAGAGCGAAAAGTTTATCAATATGATCTGCGATATGACGGTCGAAAGAATGCTGCTGTACAGCATGACAAGGCAGGTGCTGTGTCTGACTGACACCATGCTGCACATCGCCACATTCGAGAACGAGCAGGCGCATTTTGTCCATTTTCCGCTGTACGGAGACAGAATTGAGATCGAATTTCCGTCCAGTACCATGATGGAGCTGCATACGCGCACGCAGAGAGCGCAGTTTTCACTGGAAGACCTCGAAAACGTGCCGCAATTCAAGGAAAAGCTGCAAGTATTTCTCCGCGAAGCATCGATTTGCAGACTGCCGCCGTTTTCGGGTGCACTCAGCTGCAAACGTCTGCTCAGCCGGTTCGCGGCGGAACTGCCGCAGATCGATACCGAACGCCGAGACCGGATTGCGGAGCGGATGCAGCTGCTGAAAGATGCCGTGCTGTGCAGCAACCCATTCCCGGGGCAGGTACAGCAGGTGCTCCCTAATCCGATGTCTCGGTGGCAGACCGGAGAAGATGCCTGGCAGAGGATGCGCAGCATTGCGGAACAGCAGGAGCCGCCTGAAATCCCGACGGTGCTTTATCGGGACGCACCAGAGGGCGCACAGAAACTCACGGCTTTCTTTACCGATCGGGCGGTGTACCGGCTGGACGGTGATGCGTGTGAACGGCTTGCGCTGAATGAGATTACGGAAATGACAGTGCATGCCACGTTAGCTGAACCGTATCTTCAGCTGAGCAGTACGGTCGTTCTTCCGGCGGAAGAGATCGGTCCGCATCATCTCGGCGAGTTCGCACAGCTGGTCGGCAATATCGTGCATGTGCTGCTTGGCGGCGTGATTGCGGAAGCGCTCTGCGAGCCTCCGCAGGAAGAGCCTGCGCTGCCCGCATCGCCGTCTGCATCGTCGGTTCGGTTTTGCCCGTCCTGCGGCGAGGCGGTAGAAGAGGGCGCACGGTTCTGCGGCAGCTGCGGTGAGCCGCTCTTCCGGTACTGCGCTTCGTGTGGTGCGGAAAACGATATAAGCGCCATGTTCTGTATGGAATGCGGCGAGAAAATGATGTAAACAGAGGAGAATTACAATGGCAATCAAAGATGCAACCTGTCCGGCCTGCGGAAAGTCGATCAAGCTGAATGATGAGAAACCGTTCGGCTTTTGCAGCTTCTGCGGACATAAGATCGATACGGCAGAGTATTTCAGCGCTAAAGTGCCTAAAGCGTCTGCTGTTCAGGCAGAAACGGATAAGCCGGAGCCTGCGGCAGCACCAATCTCGGCTCCGACTCCAACTCCGGCAGCAGCGCCCTCCATCAAGATTACGCAGGATGCGCAGAGCAGCGCAATCAGCCAGATCGAAGCGATGTATACGCTCTGCTCGACCGAACAGGAATACATGGGCCTGCGTCAGCGCGTACTTGATGGAGCTTACTCCGACCAGGACAAGGCGGTCATGGTATCCGAGCTGGACCGGCTGATGAGCAAGCGGCTGCACGACGAACTGGCACTGGAGGCAGACCTGCCTGCGGCAAAAGAAGAGGTCTCCAAACTCGCGATGGGAACGGTATTGATCGCCGTTATCGGCCTTGTCGTGACGATGTTTTTCCCGATTGCGCTGCTGATTACCGCCGTTCTGGTGCTGTGCTGCATCGCAGGCGGCGCGAAGGACCGCAAGAGAAAGAAACAGTGCGTCCGGGCGCATAAGCATCTGGCGCAGTACCGCAAGCTCGGATATAAGCTTTGATTGAGACGCTATCAATGTAAAAAGTTCCGGCCGTGTCGTATTGACAAAGCCGGAGCGCACGGTATAATCAAACAGAGAGGAACGCTGCTGCCGCAGTTAGACCCTAATTGATCAAAACTTAAAGTAGTCATTGACCGTTTCGGAGTCCACCCGAGCGGTCAATGCGCTTTTGTGCAGAAAAATGCACAGCAAAAATGCCTCACAGTGCGCCTGCCGAGACGCTTCATGACATCCTGCGGCTTCACGATACGCAAGCCGTGCTCGCACTCTGCGTAGTCGTTCGAGCACGGTTCTGTAAAGAGCCTTACGAAAAAATAATGAATATTTATATAGCTGATTGTACGATAATGCCTTATATGCTGGGGATATGTCGGTTTACTCCGGCTTTGTTAATTTTCATGAAATTTTCGAAACACTCTGGTGAAAATTCTGATGTGAAAAATCAGCAGATTTTCAGGGGATGGAGGGAATGGACGCGCGGAAATCTGTCACCAAGGCGAAAAACCAGCAAACGCTTTTTTGGAATAGGAAAAATATGACAAAATAGTGCCGGCCGTGTTCGGACGATTTCCTTAACGACATCTTAACACGGAGATGCAAAATTCGGGAAATTATTTGTATAAAATGCTGTCTGGAATACGGAATTTCGACGCGATAGGGAAATAATGGATATTACACGAAAAAATCATACTTTATTCCTTTGAAATCTTATGATATAACTTTTGTATAGGCAGGAAGTAAGCTGGAAATACAGAATCAAAAGGAAGGTCGTGTATAAGATGAAGAATAGAATTGAGCGGGGAACTGGGCTGTATGCGGAAAATCTGCGCACGATTGCTGCGAGAGAAATTGAACTACGCTTAACGCCATATATCTATAATCTCGGCATTCCGCCGCACGTTTCGGGGTACGGTTATCTGCGTGACGCGGTGATTGAGCTGCTGCTCGAGCCTGCGGCACAGGTCGGAGTGACAAAATGTGTATATCCGAGCGTTGCCGCCATGTACGGCACAACGGTGCACGCGGTGGAGCGTTCGGTGCGGCACGCGATCACGTCGGCATGGAATGGCGGCGGCCTGCGTCGGGTGAAGGGCGATCCGCAAAATACGATTCTGAGATTTCACAGCAGACCGACAAACAAAAAATGTATCATGGCGCTCGCACAGATGATGCAGGAGCAATATGGGAACCAGATTCCTGACTGGTATGGCGAAGCGGTATGTAACGGAACAGAATGACAGGGACACACCATCGCCCGTAAAACGGATGATCTGACAGAACCGAAAATCCCTCCGGAACCACTCGAACAGGGTGGAGCCGGAGGGATTTTTTGCTGTTATTCAGCTGCAATTTTTAGCGGGAGAGATTAAGCTGGCCTGCTCTCAGTCAGAGTCTTGACTTCGTCAACACTGATTTCCAGCGCATCGGCAATATCTTCATAGGTATATTTGCCGGAGTTCAACATACGCCGCGCAATCCTGACCATTCTGGCTTTATCGGCTTCACGCGCCGCTTCATTTCTCATATCTTCCATAGCCTTGCACATAGTCGCAACTCCTTCCGTATCTTCTTTGAAATAGCGAACTCTGTCCGCCAGAATTTGATAGTGCATCTCCTCGGCGCTGGTGCAGGAAAAGTCGTGCATGAGCTGCCCCAGAGCCGTATCGCCTTTGATCTGGGCGTTTACATACAGGATATGCGACTCGTCCCCGAACAATGCGCCGGTTTCTCTGACCGTTCGGTCAATGTGATAGATTGGGTGGCTGCCGTCCAGTACATCATGCTCCGTGATGAAAATGACATAGGTTTCGTTCAGCTTCTCATATTCATCGCCGGGCTCGGTCACATTGGCATCGATCAGGCTGCTGTTATACCGGGCACGTTTGACGCCGGCGCCTTTATCGCTGCGCTGCACCTCGATATTGTAGACGCGGCCTGCTTCATCGACGGCCAGAATGTCCAGCCGCACAGAGCGTCCCTGCAAATTCTTAATATCGTGCTGACCATGTACGCGCTGTACGCGAAGATCGGTGCGCTGTAAGATGATCTGGAGCAGGAACTCGGCACAAGCCTTGTCCTCAAACACCTTGTTCATGAAATCATCGTCCAGCAGACGAAAACCGCGCAGCCGCTGCAAATCCTCTGCGTGCTTGCGCTCGAAATCCAGGTCGGACATAACGTCACATCCTTATCTATAATATACCATGGAAATCCGGGCGGTTCAAGCTGTGACGGCGGCTGTTTTCCCCGCTTTCTGCCCTTTTTCTTGTTTCCTTTTGTTTGGCGAAAGGTGTATCTCACGAGCGACCTCCATCTGGGTGCGGCCCTCGAAAAAGCGCAGGCGGATGATGCGCTTTTCGCGGTCATCCAGACCGTCGATGGCCTCGCGCAGGGCGATGGCGGCGAGCCAGTGGTCGTCCGTATTGCGCGTGTCGCCGACCTGATCCATGACGCAGACCGTGTCGGCGCCGTCATGAAAAACCGGCTCGAACAGCGAGACCGGGTCGAGGATGGCGTCGAGCGCGAAAACGACCTCCTCCTTGGGCACGTTCATCGCCCGGGCAAGCTCGACAATATCCGGCTCGCGCTGGTGCTCGCGCACGAAGGCCTCCTTGGCCTGAAGAGCACGGTATGCCGTGTCGCGCAGACTTCGCGAGACGCGCAGCGTGCTGTTGTCGCGCAGGTAGCGGCGGATTTCCCCAATGATCATCGGCATGAACGTTCAAAGGGGAAAAACAGCTATCCGGCGCGGACCTCCGAGCGTTCCGCGCCCTCGATGGCGTAAAATATTTCGATGCGGTCATTTCGGAGCACGATCCTGTCCACGCAGGCGCGGACAAGCGACTGCTTCTCTCTCGCGTCCAGACTGTCCCACTGCGCGCCGACCGTGCGCAGTGCGCCGAGCGCGTCCTCTTTCTCTGCGTCCTGTCCGGCACGCTGCTGCGCCGCGAGAAGCGCCTCTGAGGCGCGGTCTCTGTCGTGCTTCGCGCGCGCGATCGTATCGCGGAGCGTGTTGTCCTCGTCCTCGGCATACAGCTCGTACAGCCGCCGCAGCTTTCGCTCTGCACGGGCGAGCGCCTTCCGGCAGTTCTGCTCGTCCTCGGCCGGGGCGGACGGCGGACCTGGCTGCGCGGCAAGCCGGGCAAGGTCTGCGGTCACGATGCGCTCGACCTCCTGCGCCATGATGCCGCGGTTCGGGCAGTTTTCGTCGTGGACGAGGTGCGGCTTGGACTTGTCGCGCGAGTAGCAGACCAGCCGGTCTCCGGCGCGGCCCCATTTCTGATAGCGCATTTTCGCGCCGCAGTGGCCGCACGCGAGCAGCCCGGTCAGCAGCTTCCCGCCGTCGGCGGCGCGCGGTCGGTTGGGGCGGTGCAGACGGCGCTGCGCGCGCAGCCATGTCTCGCGGTCGATGAGCGGCTCGTGGCGTCCGGGATAGCGCTCGCCCTTGTACAGGATAATGCCGGTGTTGCTCTCACGGTCGAGGATCTGCCGCACGAGATGCTCGTAGCGCAGACCGAGCGCCCGGGCGATGCTCCCGGCGGACTCGCCGGCGAGATACCGCGCGTAGATCTCGCGCACGGTGTCCGCGTCGCGGTTGGGCACGAGGATGCCCTTTGCGGCGTCGTAATCGTAGCCGAAGGGGATCTTGCCGCCGCCCGGCCAGTAACCCTGCCGGACGCGCTCGACCATGCCCATGCGCGTGCGCAGGAAGATGTTCTCGCGCTCGAGCTGTGCAAAGGCGGACAGAATGCCGATCATGGCGCGGCCGTAGGGCGTGCCGGTGTCGATGTTTTCGTTGATCGAGACGAAATCCACGCCGTGCGGCGCGAAAACGTCCTCGATCAAGTAAAGCGTGTCCTTCTGGCTGCGGCTCAGGCGGTCGAGCTTGTAGACGACCACGCGCTCGACCTCGCCGCGGCGGATGCAGTCGATGAGCTGCGTCACGGCCGGACGCGACAGGTTCGAGCCGGAAAAGCCGCCGTCCACATACTGTGTGAAGCGGCCGATGCCCTTCATGCGGCAGTAGGCTTCGAGCTTTTCGGCCTGTGCGGCGAGCGAATAGCCCTCGTCGGCCTGCGCTTCGGTCGAAACGCGCAGGTATAAAGCGGTGTGTTTCATGGTTTTCCCTTTCCGGGACTGCGTTCCTCCGCCTTCAGTATAGCAGAGCGCGCGGGGCGCGGCAATGGAACATGCTGGCGCGGCAGGGGGAAGGACAGGACGAGCGGCGGCATCGCGCCGGAGAGCGGGACGCCGTTCAGATAGCGGATGATCTGCATGGAAGAGCTCCTTTCCGCAGGGGAACATTGCCCTGCATCGGAAGTTTCCCCCGAAACGGCCCGCTGCAACCCTGTGAGAGCCGGTTTTTCAGCCTTTCCGACAGCCAAGGCTAAATTTTGTCTTGTGAGCACGCCTGCACAGGTGTATAATGTATATAGAAAACATTTGTCTGCGGGCGAGGTATGCCTGCACGGACGAGATAACGAAGGAGAATGAAATATGTTTGAGAACCTGATTTCGGCTCTGAAGGCTGAAAAGCGTACCATCGTATTTACCGAGGGCGAGGATGCCCGTATTCTTGAGGCTGCTTCCCGCCTGAAGAAGGACGGCCTGATGGACTCCATCCTGGTCGGCAACGTAGAGGCTGTTAAGGCTGCTGCTGCAAAGGGCGGCTTTGATATCGAGGGCATGGAGATCATCGATCCGGCAACCTATTCCGAGATGGACGCGATGGTCGAGAAGATGGTCGAGCTGCGCAAGGGCAAGATGAGCGCAGAGGACTGCAAGGCTGCTCTGGCAAAGGGCAACTACTTCGGCACCATGCTCGTCAAGATGGGCAAGGCTGACGCTCTGCTCGGCGGCGCTACCTACTCCACCGCTGATACCGTTCGTCCGGCGCTCCAGCTCATCAAGACCAAGCCGGGCGCACACCTCGTAAGCTCCTGCTTTATTCTCGTCCGCGAGAAGGACGGCGTCGAGGAGAAGCTGGCGATGGGCGACTGCGCAATCAACATCGACTACCCGGACTCTGTCGATAAGGAAGGCAACGTAACCCTGAAGGGCAGCCAGAAGCTGGCTGAGGTTGCAATCGAGACCGCAAACACCGCAAAGGCTTTCGGCATCGACCCGAAGGTTGCCGTTCTGTCCTTCTCCACCAAGGGCTCCGGCAAGGGCGGCACGGTTGCTCTGTCCCGCGAGGCTACCGAGTACGCAAAGGAAATGAACCCGGATCTGGCGATCGACGGCGAGCTGCAGTTTGACGCTGCTGTATCCCCGGTCGTTGCTGCTACCAAGTGCAAGGGCTCTCCGGTTGCAGGCCAGGCCAACACCTTCATCTTCCCGTCCATCGAGGCAGGCAACATCGGCTACAAGATCGCTCAGCGTCTGGGCGGCTTCGCAGCTTACGGCCCGATTCTCCAGGGCCTGAACGCTCCGATCAACGACCTCTCTCGAGGCTGCAACGCAGACGAGGTTTACCAGATGGCGATCATCACCGCAGGTCTGAAGTAATTTCAGCTTAAAAACCGTAGTATCAGCCGCCGACGTGAAAACAAACCTTCGCGCCGGCGGTTTGTTTTTTCAGTGAGGAGGGAATGCAGTGAAACGAGGACTGATTTATGCGCTCGCCTCGTCCGTGGCGTGCATCGCGCTTGCGGCGTGGCTCGTGCCGTATGCGCCGACGCCGAAGGCGGAGGGCATCGGCAAGATCGAGGTGCTGGGCACGATACAGGGACAGTATTCGGCATATGTCACGCGCTGGCTCGATACGGACGAGGTGCGGCAGCTGCTGCCGCAGATCAAAATGAACAGCATTCCCGAAATTCTGGGCCGATACCCGGAGGGACGGCTGACCTACCGGCTTGAGACGGATTATAACGGCCAGCCGCTCTATCTTTATTACTATCCGCCGGAATTCTATGTCACCTATAACGGAAGATGGATGCACAGGCTGTGCGGCAGCGAGGACGCCGTGCAGCGCCTGCATGAGATATGCCTCGACGCCTGCGAGCAGGAATTGGCAGATACGATATACTGGTAGTAATATAATGCACAGATATAACAAAAGCACTCCCGTTTCGGCGCGAAAGAGGATTTTGTGGAATAATACGAACTGTAATATTATACGAAACGGAAACAAAAAGGACGCTCTTTTTTAGAGCGTCCTTTGGTCTTACATTTTGAGAAAATACTCGTGGATGGCGGTGCTGCTGTCAAGCTCGGGATGAAACGCGGTGACAAGCTGATTATCCTGCCGCGCCGCAACGATCTTGCCGCCGACAACGGCGAGCGCCTTCGCGCCGCCCGACACCGACTCGATATAGGGCGCGCGGATGAAGGTCATCGGCAGCGTGCCGAGTCCCTCGAAGCTGTCGTTCGTGAAAAAGCTGCCGAGCTGACGGCCATAGGCGTTGCGCTTGACCGCGATGTCCATGGTCGCGAAGCACGGAACGCCGCCGTCGACCTGCTTTGCGAGCAGGATGAGTCCGGCGCAGGTGCCGAAGACCGGCATTCCCTCCGTGATGCGCGCGCGGAGCGCATCGAACAGGTCAAGGTCGTGCAGCAGGCGGCGCATGACCGTGCTCTCACCGCCGGGGATGATGAGGCGGTCGAGCGGCTTTTCGAGGTCGCGTGCCTGCCGGATCTCAAAATGCGGCTCGCCCAGACGGTCGAGCATGGCGGCATGCTCCGCGAACGCGCCCTGAAGCGCTAAAATTCCGGTTGCCATGGCTTACTTGCCGCGCTCCGCCATGAGCAGAGCGATCTCGTTCTCGTTGATGCCGACCATCGCCTCGCCGAGGTTGGTGGACAGCTCTGCGATCAGCTTTGCATCGGTGTAGTTCGTGACCGCCTTCACGATCGCCGCCGCACGCTTTGCCGGGTCGCCGGATTTGAAGATGCCCGAGCCGACGAATACGCCTTCCGCACCGAGCTGCATCATGAGCGCGGCGTCCGCCGGGGTAGCAACACCGCCGGCTGCGAAGTTGACGACCGGCAGACGGCCGTTTTCGTGGACATACTGCACCAGCTCGACCGGAACGGCCAGCTGCTTCGCTGCTTCATACAGCTCGTCCTCGCGCAGGTTCTGCACGCGGCGGATCTCTGCGTTCATCGCACGCATATGAGTGACGGCCTGTACAACGTCGCCCGTGCCCGGCTCGCCCTTGGTGCGGATCATGCTCGCGCCCTCTGCGATGCGGCGGAGCGCTTCGCCCAGATCACGTGCGCCGCAGACGAACGGCACGTTGAACTTGGTCTTGTCGATGTGGTAAACGTCGTCGGCCGGGGAGAGGACCTCGCTCTCGTCGATATAGTCGATCTCGATCGCCTCGAGGATCTGCGCCTCAACAAAGTGACCGATGCGGCACTTTGCCATGACCGGGATGGAAACGGCCTCCTGAATGCCGCGGATCATGCCGGGGTCGCTCATGCGGGATACGCCGCCAGCCGCGCGGATATCCGCCGGGATGCGCTCGAGCGCCATGACCGCGCAGGCGCCGGCCTCCTCTGCGATCTTTGCCTGCTCCGGGGTGGTAACGTCCATGATGACACCGCCCTTGAGCATCTGCGCCAGTTCCTTGTTGAGTTCGTAACGTGTAGCCATTTTATTGTTCTCCTCTCGGATTATCGTTCTTTGCTGTGATGCCGTTATTATACCGCCTGAGTGACATGAACAAAATAATCAGTTTGCAAATATTTCATAAGGTCAGATAAAAAATTCACCAAATTGGCGGACGGCTCTTGATTTTCGGCTCGCTGTCTGGTATTATACTGATATTATTTCGCAAGGGCGCGGGACGGCACAGTCTCGCGCCCTTTTTGCTCTCCGCTGCGGCGCGGAGGGCGACGAAAGGATGGGAATAAAAATGGAGAAATTCACCGAGATGATCAACGCTCTCGACAGCTGGCTGTGGGGTCTTCCCATGATCGTGCTGCTGCTCTCGGGCGTCATCGCGAAGGAGACACGCCACTATCTCGCGAACCTCGACGAGAAGGATACAACGGAGATCCCGGTTGTACGCCGCTGAACTTATAAAAACACCTGTCTCCGATGAAAAAACTTGTGTCACAGGGGGGAATATGTTATACTGATAAGGCGTTTCGCGTATTATGACACTAAGCTGTCGCGCGGACGGCTCCCGTTTCAGAAGCTCGGGGGGCGAGGCACTATGCTTCGCTCCCTTTCTTTGTCTGAAAACGGGGGAGGAGTGTATGCAAGGCAGCACTGCATAATTGAACAGGAGCAATTTGCGGAAATTATGCAGTATTGCCGTAAATCTGGCGGAAACCGTTTCCGCCGAAAAAAAGGAGACAGAAAAAACATGGAGGCATTCTCGAGCATCATCACCTCGCTCGAAAACTGGATCTGGGGCGCGCCCATGCTCATCCTGCTGTGCGGCACGCACATTTTTATGACGCTGCGCACCGGATTTATCCAGAAAAAGACGTTCACGGGCATTCGCCTGTCCGTGACTAAGGACCCGGACTCTCCGGGCGACGTCAGCCAGTTTCAGGCGCTGACGACCGCGCTCGCGTCCACCATCGGCACGGGCAATATCATCGGCGTCGGCACGGCGATCTATCTCGGCGGCCCGGGCGCGGTGCTGTGGTGCTGGCTGACCGGCGTGTTCGGCATCGCGACCAAGTACGCGGAGAGCCTGATCGCGGTCAAGTACCGCGTGCAGACCGCAGACGGCCGTATGATGGGCGGCGCGATGTACGCGCTCGAGCGCGGGCTGAAATGGAAGAAACTCGGCAAAACGCTCGCCGTGCTGTTCGCGCTGTTTGCGATGCTCGCGTCGTTCGGCATCGGCTGCGGCACGCAGATCAACGCCATCGCGGAGGTCATCGAGACCAACCTGCCCATCGGCATTCCGCGCATCGCCATCGGCATCGTGTTCGGCATCGTTACCGCCATCATCATCCTCGGCGGCATCGAGAGCATCGCGACCGTGTGCGAAAAGCTGGTTCCGGTCATGGCGCTGTTCTACGTGCTCGGCTGCATCGTCATCCTCGGCATTAACTTCGACTACATTCTCCCGGCCTTCCGGGCGATCTTCACGCTTGCGTTCCGGCCGGGCGCGGTCGCGGGCGGTCTGGTCGGCGGCGGTATCCGTCTCGCGCTCCAGTACGGCGTGGCGCGCGGTCTGTTCTCGAACGAGTCCGGCATGGGCTCCGCGCCGCTCGTTGCATCCGCCGCGCAGACGCGCAATCCGGTGCGTCAGGCGCTCGTCTCCGCGACCGGCACGTTCTGGACGACGGTTGTTGTCTGCCTTATGACCGGTCTCGTGCTCATCTCGACTATCATGAAGAACCCGGCGGTCGATATGGCGAGCATCGCCAACGGCGGTCAGATGACCACGATCGCGTTCGCGCAGATCCCGTACATCGGCCCGGCCATCCTTGTGTTCAGCATTATCACCTTCGCCTACTCGACCATCCTCGGCTGGTCGTACTACGGCGAGCGGGCGGCGGAGTATCTGCTCGGCCGAAAGGCGATTCTGCCGTACAAGCTGGTGTTCCTCGCGGTCGTCGTGTTCAGCCCGGTGCTCGCGCTCGACCTTATGTGGTCTATCGCGGACATTCTGAACGCGCTGATGGCGATCCCGAACCTGATCGCGGTGCTGCTGCTCTCGGGCGTCATCGCGCAGGAGACAAGGCACTACCTCAAGAACCTCGACGAGGAAGATATGACGGAGATACCGGTCGTAGACCGGTGATCTCCTCTAAGGGGGACAGCGTCCCCCTTAGAATGATGCCGTTTTACGGCATCATAATTCTGCCTTCGAACTCGGCGCGGCGCTTGATGTCGGACATGACATGATCGAACTGGTCGAGGTCGAGCGACTGCGCGCCGTCGCACAGCGCGTGCTTCGGGTCGTTGTGCGCCTCGATGATCAGGCCGTCCGCACCGGCAGCGATCGCGGCGCGGGAGAGCGGCTGAACCATGTCGCGGCGGCCTGCTGCGTGAGACGGGTCGATGATGATCGGCAGGTGGCTGAACATCTTGACGAGCGGAACAGCCGACAGGTCGAGGTTGTTGCGGATCATCTTTTCGAACGTGCGGATGCCGCGCTCGCACAGGATGACCTGCTTATTGCCGCCGGCGAAAATGTACTCGGCAGCCATGAGGAACTCCTCCATTGTCGCGGACAGGCCGCGCTTGAGCAGGATCGGCTTGTTGCAGCGGCCGAGCTCCTTGAGCAGCATGAAGTTCTGCATATTGCGCGCGCCGAGCTGGATGATGTCGACGTCCGCGAACAGGTCGAGGTGCTTTTCGCTCATGATCTCGGTGACGATCGGCAGGCCGGTCTGGCGCTTTGCCTCGAGCAGCAGCTTGAGGCCTTCGGCCTCGAGACCCTGGAACGAGTAGGGGGAGGTGCGCGGCTTGAACGCACCGCCGCGCAGGAAGGATGCGCCGGCTGCCTTGACGCGCTCCGCGCACTCGACGATCTGCGCCTCGTTCTCGACCGAGCACGGACCTGCCATAACATTGAAGTAGCCGGCGCCGATCTTGCGGCCCGCGACCTCGATGATCGTGTCCTCGGGGTGGAATTTGCGGTTGACAGCCTTGAATGGCTCGGTCACGCGCTGTACGCGCTCGACCACGTCATACGCCATAATGTCCCCTTCATCGAGCCGGGTCGTGTCGCCCATCAGGCCGAGAATAGTGGTATCCTCGCCCTGGGAATAGTTGATCCGCAGCCCCATATCCTTGAAATGCTGCATCAGTCGCTCGACACGTTCCTTGTCGCTGTTCTGTTTGAGTACAACGATCATTTCAGTTCACTCCTTCACAATGTGATAATTTTAATCGATCTGCTGTCTGCCGCTTTCTCATCTGAAGCAGACAGCGTACATTTTGCAGTATACCATAGCGGGCGGCAAAAAGAAAGAGCGATTTACGACAAATCGCCCCTGCTTTTTACGGTTCTTTTTTACACGGTTGCGCTGTGCTAACTCTAATTCTCTGCGTCGGCGGCCTTGAGCTCTGTGTATTTCTGCTTGACGGCGGCGCAGAACTCGTCCCAGCGGCCCTCGTTGATGAGTCTCGCGGGGCAGACCTTTTCCATGAAATCCTGATGCTTTTTGAGCGCCTTGTCCGGGTTCAGATTGTAGGCAAGGCACAGCTGCGCGCACAGCTTTTCCGTGTTGATGAGGGTCTGCTCGTAGTTTCCGCCCTCGTTGACGCACATTTCGATGCCGATGCCGTTCATGTTGCCGCCGCCCTCGGTCATCATGTCGCCGGCATGGTAGGCGGTCTCGGTGTCGGGGAGGTGGTGGTAGATCTCGTGGTCATCCACTGTGTAGTGCCACGAAACGATGCCGCTGTCCGCGTCGGCGTTCTGATGGATGAAGGAATTGTGCGCCGCGGCGTCCGCACCGGCGGAGAAGTTGTCGGTCTCGTGAATGACGAGATATTTGATCTCGCGCGTCTGACCGGGGCGCGCACGGCTGCCCTCGGGGATGAAGTCGGTGTAAACGGGGATGCCGTCTATGTAGCTGAGGTTCGCGTCCTGCTGCGGCGTTTTCGTGAGCGCGCGCTGGGTGAGCATGCCGCCCATAAAGGAAAGCAGCATGAGCACGGCGACGGCGATCACGGCGGGATTTACGGCGCGTTTTCCCTTCTTTCTGCGGTGAAAAGCGGAAGTTTTCAAGCGTTATCTCTCTCCAATCCTGTCTTGTAATCTTATTGTACTACGATCAGCGCGGATTTTCCACCCGAAGGGGTGTAAACTTTTTATGACAAAAAAAGCAGGCTGCTTTTACCCTCAGCAGAGGGGAGACCCTCTGCCGATACAGCGGCGCAGCCGGTGGAGGCGACTTGACGCTCAAAGTGAGCGTGTGCAATGGCCGCCTTCGGCGGCCCGAGGAAGGCCGTACCCACGGCCGGGGGCAAGAGGGGAAAGACAACCAAGGTTTTCTTTCCCCTCTTAACTCCCCAAACTTTCCTTTAAGCCGCTCAGCGAAGCATTCGCGGCTAAACGGGGGTTACGGGGGCTCGGTTCCGTGCGTCGTTTCGCTCATGGGATGCTGTGCCGCCCTGAATTTACTGAGCGCCACCTGCACTGGCTCTGCTTCCATCAAGAATGAAGCCTTGGAGCACCAAACGCATCTGTGGGCCCCTCGCTTTTAGACGCGCAACCGAAGGGCGTCGCGTCCGAAGGAAGGTAAGGGGAGTCAAGAGGGGACAGGAAACCATACTTGGTGTCCTGTCCCCTTTTGCCCCTGTCGGTGGGCACCGACATCCCTCGGCCGTGGGGACGGCCAATCTCGCCTCCAGCGGCGCGCCGCTGTATCGGCGGAAGGTTTACCCTCTGCTGAGGGTAAGGAAAGAAGGGGCCTCTGCCGCCGCCTGGCGGCAAAAGGGGGCGCCCTCTTTCGAGAGCGCCCGACAGGTAAATCGCTGATTTACTTGAAATACTTTACGCCGTTTGCGAACAGCGGCTGATACTTTTCGCCGTAGATATTCTTGCCGACAAACGGGCTGTAACGCTCGGTATGACCCATCTTGCCGAGAACACGGCCGTCCGGAGAGGTGATACCCTCGATCGCGCACATCGAACCGTTCGGGTTCCACGCAATATCCATGGACGGCTCGCCCTGAAGGTCGGTGTACTGGAACGCGACCTGACCGTTCTTGACAAGCTCATCAATGACGTGCTGCGGCGCTACGAAGCGGCCCTCGCCGTGCGAGAACGCGATGGAGTGCAGGTCGCCGACGTTGCAGGAGGACAGCCACGGAGACTTGACGGACGCGACGCGGGTGGTCGCGTAGCGGCTCTGGTGACGGCCGATAAGGTTGAAGGTCAGGGTCGGGTCGTCGCCGGTCATCTCGTCGCGGATCTCGCCGTAGGGCACCAGACCCAGCTTGATGAGCGCCTGGAAGCCGTTGCAGATGCCGAGCATCAGGCCGTCGCGCTGGCGGAGCAGCTCGTGGATGCTGTCCTTGATGCCTGCGTCGCGCAGGAAGGATGCGATGAACTTGCCCGAGCCGTCCGGCTCGTCGCCGCCGGAGAAGCCGCCCGGCAGGATGACCATCTGCGCGCGGCGGATGGCGCTCTCGAGCTGCTCGGCGCTCTCACGGAGCGCGTCTGCGGAGAAGTTGCGGACTACGACGATTTCAGCCGCGCCGCCTGCGTTCTCGACCGCACGCGCGGTGTCGTACTCGCAGTTGGTGCCCGGGAATACCGGGATGACGGCCAGCGGCTTTGCGTTCTTGACCGCCGGAGCGGACGCATTGCGCTCGGTGAAGGAGACCTTGGTCAGGTGCTCGTCGGAAGCGGCGGCCCTGGTCGGGAATACGCTCTCGAGCTTGCCCTCAAAGGCGGCGGTCAGCTCGCCGATGGCGATCTTCTCGCCCGCGATGGTGATGGTCTCGTCTGCGGTGGTCTGGCCGACATACCACTGTGCCGGCAGCTCGCAGGAAGCCTCGACGAGGATGCCGCCGAAGTTCTTCATGTAGAGCGCGTCGGTCGGGAAGCCCTCGTCGACCGCGAAGCCGATCTTGTTGCCGAGGGACATCTTCGCGATGCCCTCCGCGATGCCGCCGGTGGTCAGAGACCATGCGGAAACCGCCTTGCCGGAGGCGATGAGGTTTGCGACCTCGTTCCAGACGTGCTTCATGGTGACGTAGTCCGGCGTGCCGTCCTGATTGTACGGCGCGTCGAAGAAGTAGACCGGATGGCCGGCTTCCTTGAACTCGGGAGAGATCAGACGGGAAGCGTCCTGCGGCGCGATAGCGAAGGAAACGAGCGTGGGCGGTACGTCCATGTCATCGAACGAGCCGCTCATGGAGTCCTTGCCGCCGATGGCCGCGAGGCACAGGTTCTCCTGCGCGTCATACGCGCCGAGCAGGGCGGACAGCGGCTTGCCGAAGCGCTTCGGGTCCTTGCCCAGACGCTCGAAGTATTCCTGGAAGGTCAGGTATGCGGTCTCGAAATCGCAGCCTGCTGCGACGAGCTTGGAGACCGACTCGATCACGGCGGCGGAAGCGCCGAGATACGGATTCTGCTCGGTGAAGTACGGGTCGAAGCCGAACGCCATGACGGACGCGGTCTCGCACTGACCGTTCAGTGCCGGCATGGTAGCTGCCATGACCTGAGTCGGGGTCAGCTGATACTTGCCGCCGAAGGGCATGAATACCGAGGACGCGCCGATGGAGCCGTCGAAGCGCTCGACCAGACCGCGCTCGAGGCAGATGCCGAGGGTGGAGGCGAGGTTCAGCAGCTTTTCCTTTTCGGAATCGCCCGCCGGTGCGCAGGAGATGGACGGGGTCGGGAGTGCGCCGACCTCGGCGTCAACGTGCTTGGAGCAGCCGTTGGTGTTGAGGAAGTCGCGGGAAACGTCAACGATCGTGTTGCCGTTCCAGGTCATGCACAGACGGTTCTTGTCGGTGACGGTGGCAACGACGACAGCCTCGATGTTCTCCTTTGCAGCGGCTGCGATGAAGGCGTCGGCGTCCTTTGCGCGGACAACGACAGCCATGCGCTCCTGCGACTCGGAAATCGCAAGCTCGGTGCCGTCGAGGCCGTCGTACTTCTTCGGAACGGCGTTCAGGTCGATGTCAAGGCCGTCGGCCAGCTCGCCGATGGCGACCGATACACCGCCCGCGCCGAAGTCGTTGCAGCGGCGGATCATGCGGGTAACATTGCCGTCGCGGAACAGGCGCTGGATCTTGCGCTCCTCGGGCGGGTTGCCCTTCTGCACCTCAGCGCCGCAGGTCTCGAGCGACTCCTCGGTGTGCTTCTTGGAGGAGCCGGTAGCGCCGCCGCAGCCGTCGCGGCCGGTCTTGCCGCCGAGCAGGATGACGATGTCGCCCGGCTCAGGGACCTCGCGGATGACGTTTTCGATCGGAGCCGCGCCGACGACAGCGCCGATCTCCATGCGCTTTGCAACGTAGCCCGGGTGGTAGATTTCATGCACAAGGCCGGTGGCAAGGCCGATCTGGTTGCCGTAGGAGGAATAGCCTGCGGCAGCGGTCTGGCACAGCTTGCGCTGCGGCAGCTTGTGCTCGAGCGTTTCGGAGAGGGGAACGGTCGGGTCGCCCGCGCCGGTCACGCGCATCGCCTGATACACGTAGGAGCGGCCGGACAGCGGATCGCGGATCGCGCCGCCGAGGCAGGTGGCTGCGCCGCCGAACGGCTCGATCTCGGTCGGGTGGTTGTGGGTCTCGTTCTTGAACATGAGCAGCCAGTCCTCGTAGTGGCCGTTCACGAGCGCCTTGACCTTGATGGAGCAGGCGTTGATCTCCTCGGACTCATCAATATTCTTCAGATAGCCGCGCTTTTTGAGCACCTTGGCGGCGATGGTACCCATGTCCATCAGCGTGACCGGACGCTTTGCGGCCTTTTCTTCGCCGTAGACCTCGACACGTGCCGCCATGTAGCGGTCGAAGGCGTCCTGAACCATCTGGTCCTCGAACTTCACGTCGTCGATCTGGGTGAGGAAGGTGGTGTGGCGGCAGTGGTCGGACCAGTAGGTGTCGACCATGCGGACCTCGGTGATGGTCGGGTCGCGCTTTTCGGTGTCGCGGAAGTAGGTCTGGAGGAACTTGAGGTCGTCGAGATCCATCGCCAGACCCATGTGGTGCAGCATGTCGGAGAGGGCAGCCTCATCCATGTGCGTGAAGCCGACAACGCTTGCCACGCTCGTCGGGATGGCGTACTCTACCTTGAGGGTCGAGGGCTTGTCCATGGAAGCCTCACGGGTGTCGACCGGGTTGATGAGGTAGCCGCGGATCTTGTCCATGTCCGCGTCAGTCAGCTCGCCTTCGAGGACATAGATCTTCGCTGCTGCGACGGTCGGGCGTTCGCCGCCGGTGAGCAGCTGGATGCACTGGGCGCAGGAATCCGCACGCTGGTCGAACTGACCGGGCAGCGGCTCTACCGCGAGGACGGTATGCGCGCCTGCCGGACGGGGGAAGTCCTCGTCGTAGCACACATCAGCCATCGGCTCGGAGAAAACGATGCCCTTGGCCTTTTCATAGGTCTCCCCGCTCAGACCCTCGGCATCGTAACGGCACAGGTACCGTACATGCGTGAGGTTTTTGATCTCGAGGAGGTCGTGCAGACTGGAAAACAGGCTGCGCGCTTCGACATCGAAGCCGGGTTTCTTTTCGGAATAACAACGATTAACGCTCATTTTATCGTGTCCTCTCCTTTATGTTGCAAGATAATTTTATTCTACCTGTTTTTACGAAATAAATCAATCGCCAAGGGGTACAAAAACTGAGGATATTCGACTGTTTATTTATACCTCGTAGGAAAAAGGAAAAATACGTTTGTCCCAAAGAGAGAAACATGATATACTGGCTCTGTATAGAAATAAGGCAACACCGCACAATTAAAGCTGCGGCGCTTTGCGGAAATTTCGCGCCCTGACTTTGTTGCGATTTCACGGTAATACGTCAAGTATTACCGCAAAACCGCGCCTCGTCAGAACGCAAAATTTACTCGCAAATCGCTCTTGTCCAATTATGCGGTATTGCCATAAAAAACGAAGGGACGGACAGCCTGTGAACATCAGAAGGGCAGAGGAGCGCGACGTTTCGCGCATTACGGAGATATATGCGCACGCGCGCGCCTTCATGGCGGAAAACGGAAACGCGACGCAGTGGAGCGGCGGCTACCCCGGCGAGGACGTCATCCGCGCGGACATCGCGGCCGGCACGCTGCATGTCTGTGAGCGGGAGGGCAGGATCGCGGCGGTATTCGCGTTTATCCTCGGCGGAGATCCGTGCTACGCAGTCATCGACGGTGCATGGCACGCCGCGCGCCCCTACGGCACCATCCACCGCATCGCCTCCGACGGCACGGCGAAGGGCATGGCGCGCTTTGTTTTCGACTGGTGCGCGCAGCAGATCGACTATCTGCGCATCGACACGCACGAGAACAACAGGCCGATGCAGGCGGCTGTCCTGCGCTACGGTTTTCAGCCGTGCGGCATCGTACAGGTGCGCGGCGGCGCGAGGCTCGCGTTTGATTATGAGGTGAGAGCATGAAAACAAAGGTGATCGTCTGCACGGAGTACAGCGAACAGGCGCGGGCGGAGCTGCTGACGCGCTTCGGCGACAGATTCGACATCACGTTTGCCGAGCACGCGAGCACGCTCGGTGACGCGGAGATCTGCATCGGCGAGCCGCCGCTCGCCCTCGTGCAGCAGGCGGAAAAGCTGCGGTGGGTGCAGATGACATGGGCAGGCACGGATATTTACACGCGCCGGACAGGCTTTCCGGAGCGCGTCACGCTGACCAACGCTTCGGGCGCGTTCGGCCGCACGATCTCGGAGTACGTTCTCGGCGGCATCCTCACGATGTACCGCAACTTCCCGGCCTACCGCGAGCAGCAGAAGCATGCGGTATGGCGGACGGTCGGCGCGGAGCGCACGCTCTACGGCCGCACCGTGCTCATCCTCGGCACGGGCGACCTCGGCAGCAATGTTGCAAAGCGCCTGCGCGGCTTCGGAACGGTGAACATCGGCGTGCGCCGCGCGGCAGGGGAGACGCTGCCGTATTTTGACGAGGTGCGCGGCATCGCGGAGCTCGACGAGCTGCTGCCGCAGGCGGACATCGTTATCGGCTGCCTGCCGAATACGCCGGGCACCGCGGGCCTTCTCACCGAGACACGCCTGCGCCGCATGAAGCAGGACGCCCTGCTCGTCAACGTCGGCCGGGGTACGCTGCTCTCGACCGCTGAGCTCGCCGCCGTCCTTGCGGACGGCTATCTGAGCGGCGCGGTGCTCGATGTGTGCGATACCGAGCCGCTCCCGCCCTCTTCGCCGCTCTGGGGCATGGAGAATGTGCTGCTCACGCCCCACGTTTCGGGACGCGGCTTCGGCCACGACCGCGGCACCGAGCGCCTCATCTGGGAGATCGTCATGGACAACCTCGCGCGGTATCTCGAGGGCAAAAACCTGCGGCATATTGTAGACATTAACCGAGGTTATTAAGGCAACACCGCACAATGAAAGCTGCGGCGCTTTGCGGAAATTTCGTGCCCTGACTTTGTTGCGATTTCACGGTAATACGTCAAGTATTACCGCAAAACCGCGCCTCGTCAGTACGCAAAATTTACTCGCAAATCGCTCATATCCAATTATGCGGTATCGCCTAAGACAGGAGGACTTTTTATGACTTTCACTGTTGCTTTATCCACATTTTTCTCACTGCTGAGTATCTTCTGCGGCGCGGCGGCGCTCGCGCTGCCGGTCATCGCGCTCGTAAGACGAAAGAACGCGCTGCCGTTCGCGGCGGCGAGCATGGGATTGTGTGCGATTTCGCTGCTCGGACAGATATTCGAGTACAATAACCGTGTAAACGTGCAGGACTGGAGCGCACTGCTCGATACCTCGTATGCCGTGCTGTTCTGCGCGGCGGTGCTGGTCGCGCTCGCGCTTGTGCTCAATATCGCGGCCTGCCTGCGCGCCGGGAAACAGTAAATTTATACTTAAACTTTTACAGGCAGTATGTTATAATGGAAAAAGAAAACTGCCGTGCCCTGCCGGCACGCTCGACCACACTGCGGACTGTCTCCGCGGTCACAGGAGGAAAAAGTTATGGAAATCAAGCTCTCACCGTCTATTCTGTCCGCTGACTTCGCCAATCTGGCACGCGACATCAAGATCGCGACCGATGCGGGCGCGGAGTACGTTCACGTTGACGTAATGGACGGTCATTTCGTACCGAACATCACCATCGGCGCGCCGGTCGTCAAGAGCCTGCGCAAAGCGACCGACAAGGTCCTCGACGTACATCTGATGATCTCCGACCCGGATCAGTACCTCGACGACTTCATCAAGGCAGGCTCGGACATCATCACCGTGCATTATGAGTCCAACGGCGACACCCTCGAGCAGCTGAAGAAGATCCGTGCGGCAGGCGTCAAGGCGGCCTGCGTCATCAAGCCGAAAACTCCGGCAGAGGCGCTGTTCCCGCTGCTGCCGTACTGCGACATGGTGCTCATCATGACCGTAGAGCCGGGCTTCGGCGGCCAGGGCTTCATTCCGGAGTGCATGGACAAGATCAAGGCCGTCCGCGCGGAGATCCAGAAGCACGGCTATCAGTGCGAGCTTGAGATCGACGGCGGCGCAAAGCTGACCAACACCGCAGACATCGTTGCAGCCGGTGCAGACGTCATCGTCGCAGGCTCGGCGGTATTCGGCGGCGACATCGCGGACAACGTCAAGAAGTTCCACGAGGTGTTTGAGGAAGGCGCAGCCAAGGCGGTCTGGACGAAGTGAACGAAAAATAACAGAAAAAGCGTGCAGAATAACCAAATCTGCGCGCTTTTTTCTGTTCCTGTTGACAAACAGAGAGCAATGGGTTATACTGAAGATAGTTTTTTTAACACACTATTAAAAACTATGAAGAAAAGAGGTGCACCATGGCAGATGCAGGGCTTCTCCGGCAGGAGAATACGGCGCTGCTGCGCCGGGCCATGCAGGACGGCGTTTTCAGCAAGAACGAGCTCGCGCGGCAGACCGGATTGAGCTTTCCGACGGTCGGACGCATCATCGACGATATGGTCGAGCGCGGCGAGGCACGGGAGGCAGGCGTGGCGGCTTCGACCGGCGGCCGATGCGCGATGCGGTACGAGCTGGATATGCATTACCGGCTGTTCCTGTGTCTGCGGCTGGAGCAGGATACGCTGCACTGGTTCGTGTGCGGCCTCGACGGCGTGCCGCTCGAGCAGGGAGAAGAGACCTGTCCGGGCGATGTGCGCGAACTGCTGGACACGCTTCTGATGCGTGTCAGGGCGCGTTACCCACAGCTGGCGTCGGTCGCGTTCGGCTTTGCCGGCGCGATGCATGACGGCGTTGTAATGGAGTGCTTCGGCTATCCGGAGCTGCGGGGCGTGAGCCTTAGTACGCATCTTCACGATAAATCCGGACTGCCGAGCGCGGCGGCACGCGACATGCAGATCGTCGCGGCCGGTTATGCGGCGCAGTGCAGCCCGGCGCCGCGCGCCGCGGTGTGCATCTACATCGGCAGGATGGGTGCAGGCGCAGGCATCGTGCTGGACGGCAAGGTCTGGAGCGGCGCGGCCGGTTTCGCCGGAGAGCTGCACTTTCTCCCGATCGAGCACAATATGGAATACGCGCAGACGCATTTTGCGGATGCAGATATGACGGCGTATATGGCGCAGGTGATCTGTGCGTGCGGTGCGCTCATCAACCCGGACCGGGTCGTGCTCTACACCGATCCGCTGTTCCGGAACAGGGTGGAGGACATCCGCGCCGCATGCGCGCGCATGCTTCCGCCGCACGCAGTACCCGAGATCGAGCTTTCGCGGACGTTCACCGAGGACTATGACCGGGGCCTTTTCACCATGGCACGGGATCTGATGGAGGGAAACGCATGAAATACTTCGTTTTCGATGTAGACGGAACGCTTCTCAATTCGGCGGAGGTCGATCAGCAGTGCCTGAAGCAGACGCTGCACGAGTTCGGCCGCGACTATACCTTTGAGGAGCTGCGCCCGTCCTTCGGCAAGCCCGGACGGCAGACGCTCGCCGACCTCGGCTTTACCGGAGAGACCGCCGAGCGCATCATGGACCGCTGGGAGGGCCTGTCGAAGGAGCGCGCTTCTGAGGTGCTCGCCTTCGACGGCATCGAGGCGCTGCTGCGCGAGCTGCACGCACGCGGCTGCCGCTGCGGCATCGTGACCTCGCGCACGCATTATCAGTTCGACTACGGTTTTTCGCCGCTCGGTCTGGACGGGTATTTCGATGCGGTCATCTGCATGGAGGACGCGCCGCGCCACAAACCGGCGCCCGACCCGCTGCTCGAATGCCTGCGCCGCATGGGCGGCACGGCGGCCGAGGCGGTCTATATCGGCGACAGCGCGTGCGATATGGAGTGCGCCGCCGCGGCAGGCGTAAAGTCGTGCCTTGCGCTCTGGGGCATTCCCGAGGGCGCGTGCATCAGGGCCGACATCGAGCTTGCAGCTCCGGCTGACGCACTAAAACTGATATAAAAAACGAAAAGGGCGGTATCCGACGAGAAATCGGATACCGCCCTTTGACTGTACTGTTATGCTTTCTGTGTTTCGGCAGGAGCCGTCTCGGTCTGTTCGGCGAGGCGTTCCTCGAGCCAGCGCGAAATATCGCCGAAGGTCTCGATGCGGCCGAGCTCGTTGAGCAGCTCGTGACGGGCGTTTTTGTAAAAAACTGCGTCGACGTTGCGGGAGCCGCCTGCACGATAAAGACTGATGACGCGGCGCACGCCGTCGCCGTAGCGGCCGACCGGGTCGCAGTCGCCTGCGAGGAAGAACAGCGGCAGGTCGCTCGGGGTGCGGCGGAAGGTTGCGTTGCTGTTCGCGCGCGCGCAGAGGATGAACAGATCGCGGAAGGCGGAGGCGGTGAAGATAAAGTTACACTTTTCGTCCGACTGATAGAGAGAAACGACCTCTTCGTCGCGGCTGAGCCAGTCAAAGACCGAATTGGGGTGGTCGATCCTGCGGTTGTAGGCCTTGAAGGCGATGCTGTTCAGCAGGCCGCTGCGGAAGGTCACGCCGCGCGTGCGTGCGATGGAGTCTGCGACATGAGCCGCGCTGAGGGCGGCGGCGTTCGGGCCGGCGGTGCCGATGAGGATCGCGCCTGCAAGCTCCGTGCCGCACTCGGACAGGCACAGGCGGACGATGAGCGAGCCCATGGAATGGCCGAGCATGAAATAGGGCAGGTCGGGATAGCGGCGGTGCATCAGCTCGCGCAGATGGAGTACGTCCTGAATGAGGTATTTCCAGCCATCGTGCGCGGCGAAAAAGCCGAGGTCGGCCGGCCGGGAGACCGAAGCGCCGTGGCCGATGTGGTCGTTGCCGCAGACGATGAAGCCGAGGCCGCAGAGATATTTGGCAAAGGCGGTGTAGCGCGAGAAATATTCGCACATACCGTGGCTGATCTGAACGATGCCGCGGATATGGGAGTCCTCGGGCACGAGAATGTAGTAGGCGACATTGGAAACGCCGTTCGCGCTTTTATAAATATTCTGAGTGCATTTTATATTCATAAACCCACGTCCGATCGCAGAAATAGGAGACAGGCCGCCGGGGACTGACAGACGCTGTCCATGGTTATGTTAATATCATACCACATAAAAGCGGAATTGTGCACATTATTTGATAAAGTTCACAAAGCGTTTATAAATTCAGCGAACGCGCCGCGCCTTTGTACTTTTTACCGTCTGCCGACGATAAAGCCTCCGCTGTTCCGGCGGCTTGCCGCCGCAGGCGGGAGATGGCTGCCGATGGGCAGGCCGGGCATTGCCGGGGTCTCCCGGCGGAGACAAAAGGGGGCAAGGGCACCGTATGGTTCCCTTGCCCCCTCTTGACACCCCCAAACCCTCCTTCGGACGCGACTCCCTTCGGTCGCGCGTCTAAAAGCGAGGGGCCCACAGGG